>FWWM01008492.1_pt1 | contig 19690 bp, 21 predicted proteins | sample 2228351 | NCBI WGS metagenome assembly FWWM01 (sample SAMEA103939774, study PRJEB20133) | metagenome
CTGATCCATGAAACCGGTGTTTAATCCCGCGGCCGGATCGGGGGTTCTGTTGTGTGCGTTGAGCCTCACCCTGTTCGGCTGTTCGAGCGTTTCTCCCACCAAGGCTTCGCTCCGCTGCGGCAGTTCGCCCAAGATTCGCGTCACGGCGGCCAAATCGACTGTGTCCGTGTCCTATACCGAACCGACCACCGCTCTGGACGGCCGCCCCCTTTCCTCGTTAGCCAAAACGACCATCTATGTCGATACCGGTGACGGGCCGATCGCCGCAAAAGACATCCCTGCCACCAGCCCTCGTGGCGGGGGCCACATCTCGCAGACCATTACGATTCCGTTGAAGCAACAGGAGACCGTGGCGTCGATCTGTGTGACCGCAACCGATAGCCAGGGGAACGAAGGTCCTCCTACTCGTCAGTGACGCACACTCCTCTCCCCGAAGCCCCGAAGCATGAACGCCCTGCGGAGCCCTGATCACAGACCCTGATCACGGGCCTTGACTTCACTTTGAGAACGGCCTAGCCTTTGCCGAGCCCGGCCTAATGCCCGCGTGCCAGAACGGAAAATTACACGCACGCTAAGGCTATTCCGGCCGGACATCGAGAATGATCGGGAGGTTTTGTGGCCGAGAAACTCGATCCCAGCGGGACGAGTCCCGCGCGACCGCCTCAGGCCGTTGAAGCCAACAAGTCCAAGCCCCTACTCGAGCTCAATATCGGCTCGAACGTCTTCCGCAACACCAACGGAGTCGTGAAACTGCAGGGCAAGGAGCAAATGGTCGTGGAGTTCCATCCTGAGGAAAATCAACTGCTGTTGACCATGGATTTTTATGACAGCGCGGGGAGCCATGTGGCCCATCTGCGACGAAACGCGTGGGCGTTCAATACGGCGAACCGATTCGCGCTCACGACCGGTCCAGCCTCGCTGTCCCTGTTCAACGGGCCGCTGTGGCTGAAAGTGTCCGACCGAGACAGCGGCGACGTTGCTCTCGAAGTCACGGTGACTCACCGCGGAAAAATCCAGATTCCGAACGGGAAGTTTTATACGCATAAAGGGCACCTCGTTGAGATCACTTCTCATTACTGCCGCGTCGTACCCGGCCTGACGCTGTTCGGCGATGTGTTCGAAACCCGAGGCGGGGCTGCGTCGATCGGATAAGCCTTGGAGCCGGAGAACGGTTGAACGGTCGACGGTACGCCGAGCAAGCGTCGGCTGACGGGAGAGTGAGGTCTTCTAAGTCCTCGGGCCCAGGTTCTTGCCGTTGAGCACCAGGCGCAACCGCTCCTTTTGCGCCGGTTGTATCTGCAGAAACTCCAGCCCAAATTCTGCGGCCTTTGTCCACCGCACAATCGCCCGCTCGATCTTGAGCGGCCAGTCATAATCGGGCGGGTACACCCACGCCTCGACTTCGGTGCCGGCCGACAATTCGGTCTCGCATTCCACTCGACAGCCACCCCGGGACAAATCAAGGACTGTGCCTTCACCCTCGATCTCGCCGCCGGAAAAGAAGATACGGATCTGGGTCTTGAACCGGGGAGCTTTCCGATCCATCGTCGCCGCGCCTGTCGCAAGGGGGTCTCCGCACGAGGAACACGGTGCGCCGCGCGCAAGGCGGCGGTCTTCACCCCATGCGGAAAGAGACGCCTCGTTTGACTTTGAGAAAGCGGGTCGTAGAATAGCACGTATGACGGAGATCGTGAAGCCCAGCGTGCAGGCGTTCTTGGTGTGCGACACCGTGATCGAGGACAGCCTGACCAAGAAAAAGAGCCTGATCGGTATTTTCACCCACCTCCAGGCGCTGGCCTTTCCGTTCCAACATCATCAGATGGGTCTCTACTTCTGCCTCACCGATGCGGAAGGCACCTATCACTTCGACATCGAACTCGTGTACCTCAATACCGAGCAGCTCGTCTGCCGCGCCGCGCTTCCGAACGTGTACATCGCGGATCGCCTCCAAATTTCCGACTTCGGCATCAACATCCCCTCGCTCGTCTTCCCGGCGCCCGGCCGCTATGAGTTCCGATTGCTCATGGAAGGCCATCTCATCGCCCAGAAAGACTTCAACGTCATCCAAATGCCCATGCCTCAGACCGTCTAAGGGTGCGGGAACCCTGCGGCAGTAGCAAGGGATTTTTCCTTCCACCCTGTCTTATGGTACAAGTGGTTGTCGCGGGAAACTTCCTCGCGCCGGCAGTGCCATAAGGAGATGCGTCCCGATCACATGAACATGCCGAGTGCATCAGCGCCATCGGACTTCGTGCGCGCGATCGTCGCGCAAGATCTCAAGACCGGTAAACACGGCGGACGTGTGGTGACGCGTTTCCCGCCGGAGCCGAACGGGTATCTCCACATCGGTCACGCGAAGTCCATCTGCCTGAACTTCGGCATCGCCAACGAGAACCCCGGCGGCGTCTGTCACTTGCGGTTCGACGACACGAATCCGACGACGGAGGATCCCGAGTACGTCCAGGCCATTCAGGAGGACGTGCGCTGGCTGGGGTTCGACTGGCGGGATAAGATGTTCTTCGCCTCGGATTACTTCGAGCGGTTCTATGACTACGCCGTCCGCTTGATCAAGAAGGGCAAGGCCTACGTGGACAGCCTCACCGCGGACGAGATTCGGCAGTTCCGCGGCACCCTGACGGAACCCGGCAAGGACAGTCCCTACCGGAATCGATCCGTCGAGGAGAATCTCGATCTCTTCAGACGGATGCGCGCGGGAGAATTTCCGGACGGCGCCCATGTCCTCCGGGCCAAGATCGACATGGCCTCGCCCAACATCAACTTGCGCGATCCGGTGCTCTATCGCATCCGTCGGGCCAGACATTATCGGACCGGCGACGCCTGGTGCATCTATCCGACCTACGACTACGCCCATCCGCTTTCGGACGCGATCGAGGGCATTACGCATTCCATTTGCACGCTCGAGTTCGAGGACCACCGGCCATTGTATGACTGGGTCGTGGAACAGTGCGAGCCCCCGCACCGTCCGCGGCAGATCGAGTTCGCGCGGCTCAATCTCACGCATACGGTCATGAGCAAACGCAAGCTGTTGGATTTGGTGGAGCGGAAGCTCGTGAACGGGTGGGACGACCCTCGCCTCCCCACGCTCAAAGGATTGCGGCGGCGCGGCTATACCCCAGAGGCGATCCGCGCGTTCTGCGAACATATCGGCGTGGCGAAGCGTGACGCCACGCTGGAAGCGGGGTTGCTGGAACACTTTGTCCGCGAGGACCTCAACAAACGTGCGCCGCGCGTGATGGCCGTGCTGCGGCCCCTGCGGGTGGTGATCGACAACTATCCGGAGGACCGGGTCGAAGCATTGGACGCGATCAATAATCCCGAAGACCCGTCCGCTGGGAGCAGAACAGTGCCGTTCTCGCGGGTCGTCTATATCGAACAGGACGATTTCCGGGAAGATCCGCCGAAGCAGTTCTTTCGCCTCGCGCCCGGACGCGAGGTCCGCCTCCGTTATGCCTACATCATCAAATGTACAGGCGTGGTGAAAGACGAACGGTCCGGGCAAATGATCGAACTGCGCTGCACCTACGATCCGGAGACCAAGAGCGGCATATCCCAGGAACAGCGCAAGGTCAAAGCGACGATCCATTGGGTTTCTGCCGCCCACGCGATCGAGGCGGAAGTACGGCTGTACGATCACCTCTTCTCGAAGCCCGATCCGGCCGACGTCCCGGAGGGGCAGGATTACACGGTGAACCTGAACCCGAACTCCCTGGAACGACTCACCGCTTGTCGAGTCGAACCCAGCTTGAAAGACGCCTTGCCCGGCGCGCGATACCAATTCGAGCGGCTGGGCTACTTCTGCGTCGATCCGGACTCTACGGCAGACCGACTCGTCTTCAACCGCACAGTTACGCTCAAGGACACCTGGGCCAAGATCGAAAAGGCACAGAAGACCGGTTAAAGCTCGACAGCTCTGAGGCTCCTCGTGCGGACGACCATCCAACTCGCCGTGCTTTTCTCTCTCGTTCTTGTTTCGGCGTGCGACACGACGCGCGAGCGCCTGATGAACGAACGGTATCCCGCCTATCCCGAGACCATTAAACGCGCCATCGACCGCGGTTTCCTGATCAACGGGATGGACCATGACCAGGTCTTTCTGACCCTCGGCGAACCGGTCTGCAAAAAGACCATCCAGCACAACGGCAGACCGGTAGAGGTCTGGCTCTATCCGCCAAGCGGCAAGAATCCCTGCACGACGGCGGAATTCAGAGTGTACTTTGAAGACGGTGGAGTGACCGGGTGGCAGGCGGTGAAGGTGCCTTCGGAGGGAGGATAAAAATGAGTGGCTGGGGGACTAGGATTCGAACCTAGGTAGTCAGATCCAGAGTCTGACGTCCTACCACTAGACGATCCCCCAACCGTGCGCTCAACGTAATATAAGCGAAGGCGGCGAGTCAAGACGGGGCGGCCCTGGCACGCTCAATCCCCTTTTGCAGGCGGTGAAGCGTCCGTTCCCTGCCCAACAGCTCCATCACCTCGAACAGGCCGGGGCTGGCGGTGCGGCCGGTGAGGGCGACCCTCACCGGCTGCGCCAACTGCCCCATCTTCAGGCCCTCTTCTTCGAGCACGCCCTTGAAGACTTCCTCCAGGCGGGCCTTGGAAAATTCCACGGCGCCTTCAATTCCGACCTTAAGCTTCGTGAGGGCGGGGACGATCGCCGGCGTCAGGAACTTCTTGGCCGCTTCTTCGTCGATGGCGACGTCCTGCCCGAAATACGGTGTCGCCCAGGTCACCATCTCGACAAGGGTCTTGGTTCGCTCCCGCACCGTGACGACCAGCCTTTCCAGCCACTCCGCCGACACGGCTTTGATCTCTTCTTTCAGCCCGGCCTGCTCCAGATACGGCACGAGGGCCTGCGCGATCCGGCTCGGCGTCCCGTGATGAATGTAGTGGGCGTTCACCCAGAGCAACTTGTCCGGGTTGAACACCGCCGAAGACTTCTGCACGTGGTCGAAGGAGAACTTTTCGATGAGTTCCTCCCGCGTGAAGATTTCCTGATCGCCGTACGACCAGCCGAGCCGCACGAGATAATTCACCATGGCTTCCGGCAGATAGCCCAATTCCTTGTACGCCATGATCGAGGTCGCTCCGTGGCGCTTGGAAAGCCTCGTCTTATCCGACCCCAGGATCATCGGCAGATGGCCGAACCGCGGCACCGGATAGCCCAGCGCCTGAAACATGGGAATCTGTCTGGGCGTGTTGGTGAGATGGTCATCCCCGCGCACGACGTGGGTGATGTTCATCAGCGCGTCGTCCACGACCACTGAAAAGTTGTACGTCGGGTAGCCGTTGGACCGAAGGATGATCAGGTCGTCCAGCACGCTGTTGTCGAAGACCACGCGCCCCTTGATCAGATCGTCGATGACGGTTTGCCCTTCCTGCGGCGCTCTGAACCTCAGCGCAGCGTCTTCTGTCGGCGTCGTGATGCCGAGATCGCGGCAGCGACCGTCGTACTTCGGCGAAAGCCCTTTCGCTTCGGCTTCCTTGCGCCGAGTTTCCAACTCCTCGGCGCGGCATACACACCAATAGGCCCGGCCTTGCTCGAAGAGCTTCATGGCATGCCGCCGGTAGAGATCCATGCGCTCGGTCTGACGATAGGGGCCTTCGTCCCAGTCCAGGCCGACCCACCGCATGCCTTCCAGAATGGCTTGGATGGACTCTTCCGTGGACCGGCTTTGGTCCGTGTCTTCGATGCGCAGGATGAAGATCCCTTTGTTCTGGCGCGCGAACAGCCAGTTGAACAGGGCGGTGCGGACCCCGCCGATGTGGAGATAGCCGGTCGGGCTGGGTGCGAATCGAACTCTGATACTACTCATCTCGCCGGCTCATTGAAAATGCCCGCACACTGGCACTACGATGCGCAACGGGGAAACGCGCGCCACGGGGCGCGTATCTATACCACGCTCGCCGCTTGCGAGTACAGATCGACCAGCCGGGTAGCGGATCATGGGGGAACCGACACAACTGGCTCAAGTCGTGAGTGTCCGTCCGCTCACTCCTCACGTGCGCGAACTGGTGCTCGCGCCGCTGGAGCGCAGCATTTCGTTCAAGCCCGGGCAATGGGTCTCACTGAAGTTGCCGGTCGGGAAACATCCTCCGTTGAACCGCGCCTACACGATGGCCGAGCCGGAACAGCCGTCCGGACATCTGACATTGGTGTATGATCTCGTGCCCGGCGGGCTTGGCTCCCAGTATCTCGCCACACTCAAAACCGGCGACCGGGTCCCACTGTCGGGACCTTACGGCAACTTTGTCCTCCCTGATCCGTCGACGAAGGAGTTGCTGCTGATCGCGCGTTATTCCGGCATCGTCCCGTTCCGCTGCATGCTCACCCATCTCTTTTCACGCGTCCCGGACCGCAGAGTCTCGTTGCTCTACAGCGCCCCGGGCCAAGCCGAACTGGTGTACCACGACGAGTTCACAGCCCTCGCGTCACGGCGGGATCGCTTCAGGTACGTGCCGATCACCTGTGCTCCCGAAACTCCGCCTCACATAGAAGTTGAAGCGCTGATCGAACAACTGAAACCGATCCTCGCCGACGGACAGCCGGTGATCCCGATGATTTGCGGGATCAAAGCCTTTGTCCGGCCGTTACGGACCTTTTTTACCGAGCAGGGATTCGACCGGCGGGAGGTGCGGGTGGAGACGTATGATTAGAAGACCGTTAACCGTCAAACGTCATTCGTCAAACGAAAGCTTGAGAATGGCTACTCATCACGACGATTGACCAATGTCGATTGACGAACGCTTCGTATCCTTTTCAAAGCCTTCAGTGCCCTTCCTTGACGAGATTTTTGTTCACAGCGGGGATTTCGACCACCACGTCCATCGTGCCGTTCGGAACGCATTGGCAGCCCAAGCGCGACTGCAACGTCGTCACCGGCGCCTCTTCGAGCTGATCGAATTCATCGTCCGTCCCCTCATTGCATGACTCCAAGCCCTTCCTCACAATGACATGACAGGTTGAGCAAGCACAGACCCCGCCGCAGACGTGTTCAAGATCGACCCCGTTGCCCATCGCGATATCCAGAATGCTGCCGGGAAGCCCGGTCGCCCCATACGGAATTTTGTCCGGCTGGACCTCGACCTTGGTCTCTGTTTTGTCCGGCATGATGAAGGTGACCGTGTACGGTTTGGTTGGTAACTCAACGTCCGTCTTTTCGATATAGGGATTGATTCCTCCCATGCCCTTCTACCCCTTCTTCCGTGGTTTAGCGTCGACCAGGCAGAGGCCTCAAGACCATGCCATCCGCCGCTGAATCGGCTTAAGCCCTTGAAACAAAAACTCGGGCTCCTCTATTGACAGCCACTTCTTGGCCGTGCTAGGTTTAGTCCGACCAAAGAGATCGGAGATCATTATAGTCTCCGACTGTTTCAATCGGCAATAGCTCATGTTGAAATTCTCCAAAAAAGCGGACTACGGGCTCATGGCCCTGCAATACATCGCGGCCGTGCAATTCGGCGATGTGACGCGTGCCCGGATCGTCAACACGAAGGAGATCGCCGAGGAGTACAACATCCCTCCCGAGCTCCTGGCCAAAGTACTCCAAACCTTGGCCAGGAGCGGGCTGATCGAAAGCCATAACGGGCCCAAAGGGGGCTATCTGCTGGTGAAAAGTGCGCGTGACATCACCATTGCCCAAGTCTTGGAAAGCATCGAAGGGCCGCTCGGCATCACCGATTGCTATCACGAAAAGGAGGGCGAGCCCTGTATGCAGCGCGAGCACTGCACGATCAGGACCCCGCTCCTCAAGGTCCAGGACAGCATCTATCAACTGCTCAACAATATGACGCTGCAGGACATGATGGGCGGTACGCCGTTGATCACCGTTCAATCGATCACCACCGCGCAAGGAGTCGAGCGATGAAGTTTCCGATCTATCTGGATAATCACGCGACCACGCCGATGGACCGGCGGGTGCTGGAGGCGATGCTTCCTTACTTTACAGAGAAATTCGGCAATGCGGCGAGCCGCAATCACGCCTTCGGTTGGGAGGCGGAAGAAGCCGTGGAAAATGCCCGCAAACAGATCGCCAAACTGATCCATGCCGATCCGAAAGAGATCGTCTTCACCAGCGGCGCCACCGAGTCCGACAACCTGGCGCTGAAGGGCGTCGTGGAAATGTACCACGAGAAGGGCGACCACATCATCACGTCGGCTACGGAACATCGCGCGGTACTGGATACGGCCAAAGCCCTCGAAGCGAAGCGCGGCGTCAAGGTTACCTATTTGCCGGTAGACAAGCACGGTCTAGTCAGCCCGGATGACCTGCGGAACGCCATCACCGACAAGACCATCCTCATCTCGATCATGTTGGCCAACAACGAGATCGGAACGATCAATCCGATCAAGGAGATCGGCAAGATCGCGAAGGAGAAGGGCGTGCTGTTCCACTGCGACGCGACGCAAGGCGTTGGTAAGATTCCCGTCGATGTCCAGGAGATGGGGATCGACCTGATGTCGTTCAGCGGGCACAAGATCTATGGCCCGAAGGGCGTCGGCGCCTTGTACGTCCGGAAGAAGGCCCCCCGCGTCCGAATCGCGGCCCAGATGGACGGCGGCGGTCATGAGCGCGGCATGCGGTCCGGCACGCTGCCAGTCCCGCTGATCGTGGGGTTCGGCAAAGCCTGCGAACTGTGCGAGCAGGAAATGGCGGCCGAAGCCTCGCGCCTCGCGGCCATGCGCGACCGGTTGTATGCCGGGATCATGAATGCGTTGGAAGATGTGTATCTGAATGGCCATCCCACGCAGCGGCTGCCGCATAACCTGAACCTGTCCTTCGCCTACGTCGAGGGAGAGTCGCTGCTGATGGGAATGAAGGAGATCGCGCTGTCGTCCGGGTCGGCCTGCACCTCGGCCACTCTGGAACCGTCCTATGTGCTCCGGGCTCTGGGCGTCGGGTCGGACCTGGCCCACTCCTCGATCCGGTTCGGCCTAGGCCGGTTCAACACGGAAGAGGAGATTGACTACGCGATCAAGCGGGTTATTGAAGTCGTGAACAAGCTTCGGGAGATGTCCCCCTTGTATGAAATGGCCAAAGAAGGCATCGACCTGAAATCCGTTCAGTGGGCCGCCCACTGAACGCGTGAAGCGTGAAACGTAAGGCGTGAAGCGAACCGGACGAGATACGCTTCACGGATGACGAGAGACGAAGGAGGGTACGATGGCATATAGCGAAAAAGTCGTCGATCATTTTAACAATCCGCGCAACATGGGGAGCTTCCCCAAGACCGACCAGGACGTGGGCACCGGCATCGTCGGCGCCCCGGAGTGCGGCGACGTGATGAAGCTGCAGATCAAGGTGCAGAACGACACCATCGTGGACGCGAAGTTCAAGACGTTCGGCTGCGGATCGGCCATCGCCAGCTCGAGTCTGGCGACCGAATGGCTGAAGGGCAAGACGCTCCAAGAAGCGGCCAAGATCAAGAACACCGATATCGTGCAGGAACTCAACCTGCCACCGGTGAAGATCCACTGCTCAGTCCTGGCGGAGGACGCGATCAAGGCTGCGCTGGCGGACTATAAGAAGAAAGCGGAGGGAAAAGGCCAGCCGTCCACGTAACCGATCCCTGTAATCAGATTTCAGCAGCAAGGAGTGCGACATGGAGACACCCAACACGACAGCCCAGACCCCGGTGGTCACGCTGAGCGAGTCCGCGCTGAAGGAAGTGAAGCGGCTGATGAACGTCCAAGGTCTGACGGAAGGCGGCCTGCGGCTGGGCGTCAAAGGCGGGGGCTGTTCGGGGCTGAGCTACACGATCAACTTCGACGACAAGATCGGCCAGTATGACACGGTGTACGAGTTCGACGGCGTCAAGGTGATCGTGGATGCGAAGAGCGCCATTTATCTGCAGGGCACGCAACTGGATTTTCAGAAAGATCTCATGGGGGGTCAGTTCAAGTTCGTCAACCCGAACGCGCAGAAGACCTGCGGGTGCGGGGAGTCATTCTCGGCCTGATAGGCGGACAACCGGATAGCTAATAGCAAGTAGCCGCTTCCCGGGTTGAAAGCACCCGCGCTCCAGGATGCGACCCCGCTACGTGCTATTAGCTATTCGCGTGTCTGGCCGGGGTTTGTGTTGTCGAAAGGCGTCATGCAGCAAGGTCAGAAGACAGCCAGTCCACGCACCGAACTCCAGATGGCGCGCAGCATGTGCTGGCACTGTCAATCGGAGATCAGCGGGGAGTATTTCTGCGAACGGTGCGTGAAGGTGCAACCTGTCTCCAAGGAGATGGATTACTTTACCTGTTTGGGTCTTCCGCGTCGTTTGAACATCGATCCCGACCAACTTGAAGCCAAGTTTTATGAATTAAGCCGCATGTTTCATCCGGATTTCTACCAGAATAAGACCGAAACCGAGCGGGCGATCAGCCTCAACAATTCCGCGTTGTTGAACACCGCTTACCGGACGCTGAAGGATCCCATCCAGCGGGCCGAGTATCTGCTTCGCTTGGAAGCGGGCTCCGCGAAAGAGATCCGCACCTCCCCGCCGGCCGATTTGTTCGAAGAGATTCTGGCTCTTCAGGAAGACCTCGAAGAGTTCCGGTCCGCCTCCTCCGATCGACCGCCCGATGCGCTTGAGCCCCTGCGAGCCAAGCTGGAAGCGGACCGGAAGACGCTGGACCGACGCCGGGCCGGAATGGAAGCCCGGCTGTTCGAGCTGTTCACCGCGTGGGACACGCTGCAGGATCGCGGAGAAGTCACCGACCAACTCCGCAAGGAGCGGGAAGCGATCCTCAAAGAAATGCGGGAGATTCTGTCCAACCGCACGTACGTCAGCAACATCGTCAACGACCTCGTCGCGACCATCGGATAAGACTTCGCTATGGCACGCATCGTCGGCATCGACCTCGGCACGACCAACTCGCTGGTCGCCTACATGGACGCCGGCCGGCCGAAAGTCATCCCCGGGCGGAACGGCCGCACCCTGGTTCCCTCGGTCGTCGCCATGACCGACAGCGGGCTCATCGTCGGCGACCCGGCCAAGGAATATCTGATCCGCAGTCCGGAGCGGACGATCTATTCGGTGAAGCGCTTCATGGGGAAAGGCCTCGCCGATGTCCGGGAAGAACTCGCCTACTTTCCTTACGCACTCCACGAACAGGGCGGTGTGATCCGCATCCAGATCGGCGAGAAGAGTTACTCCCCGCCGCAAATCTCCGCCATGATCCTGAAAGAATTGAAACAGCGGGCGGAAGCCTACTTGGGCGAGAGCATCACCAAGGCCGTGATCACCGTGCCGGCCTACTTCAACGACAGCCAGCGACAGGCGACAAAGGACGCCGGCATGATCGCCGGGCTGGAAGTCCTGCGGATCATCAACGAGCCCACGGCGGCGTCGCTCGCGTACGGCCTCCAGAAGCGGACCCAGGGAATGATCGCCGTCTACGATCTGGGCGGTGGCACGTTCGACATTTCGATCCTCAAACTGAAGAACGGCATCTTCGAAGTGCTGGCGACGAACGGCGACACCCATCTCGGCGGCGACGACTTCGACCGCCGCATTGCCGATCTGATCCTGAAGCAGGTGCGGGAACAGCGCCGGCTGGACCTGGACGCCTACCCCGACACGATCCAAGCGGTCCGGCTGGAGGCGGAAAAGGCCAAGATTCGATTATCCGACGAGCACAAGACCACCGTAGTGATCGATCTGCCGAACGGCGGAGGACAATTCGAGTTGGAGCTGACGCGCGACCAACTGGAATCGCTGACGACAGATCTGGTCGAGCGGACGCTCGGGCCCTGTCGGCAGGCGCTGAAGGATGCGGGGCTCACGCCGGCGGACATCGACGAAGTGGTGCTGGTCGGCGGCGCGACACGCATGCCGCTGGTGCGCCAGCGGGTTCAGGCCTTGTTCGGCAAGGTGCCGCACAGTGAACTGAATCCCGACGAGGTGGTCGCGCTGGGCGCGGCCGTCCAAGCGGACATTCTGAGCGGCGGCACCCAGGACATGCTGCTACTGGATGTCACGCCGCTGTCGTTGGGGATCGAGACGATGGGCGGAGTGATGAGCACCCTGATCCGCCGCAACACCACGATCCCGGCCAGTGCCAAGGAAATGTTCACCACTTATGTGGACGGCCAGACGTCCGTCGACATTCACATCCTGCAAGGAGAGCGGGAACTGACCAAAGACAACCGCAGCTTGGCCCGCTTCCAGTTGAAAGTGCCCCCGCTGCCCGCCGGCATTCCGCGCATCGAGGTCACGTTCCTGATCGACGCGAACGGAATTCTCAACGTCTCCGCGCGGGATGTGCGGACCGGCGAGACCCAATCGATCCAGGTGAAACCGTCCTACGGGCTCACCGACGAAGAAGTCGAACGGATGATCGGCGAATCATTCAAATTCGCGGCGGAAGATCTGAAAGCGCGCCAGGTGATCGAGGCCCGGACGGAGGCCGAGGCCATTCTCAAGGCGACCGACAAAGCCCTCAAGCATGGCGGACGCCTCATCAGCGCCGAGGAAATCGCCGCGATCCAGGCGGCCGTGGCGACGCTGGAGTCCGCCAAGGCGACGGACGACCACCAAGCCATCCGCGCCCGGATCGCGGACGTCGAGAAGGCCACACACCATCTCGCGGAGGTGCTGATGGACACGGCGCTGAAAGAAGCGCTCGAAAACAAGAAGCTCTCGGAGTTGCCGTGATAGGGCATGGGGCCAGGGGCGAGAGGCAAGGGATAAGAAGGGCGACGCCCCGGGCCTCTCGCCTCGTGCCTCTAGCCTAGGAGTTCGCTATGGATCTGAAATGGCAGGACGCAGAGGAGATCGCGATTCGCTTGTTGGAAACTCACCCGGATACCGACCCGCTGACGGTCCGCTTCACGGACCTGCACGCCTGGATCGTCGCGTTGCCGGAATTCAAGGACGATCCCAAAAAGTCGAACGAGAAAATTCTGGAAGCGATCCAGATGGCCTGGCACGAGGAATACCAGGACGCCAAGTCGTAGCTCTTCCCGCAACCCGCCGGAGTCGCTCGCCTCAGTTCGGTGTATCAGCGTGACTGCCTTCCTCGACCGCCGGTTGTCCCTCCGGAATCTGGTCCAGCTTATAGAATTCGGTCGGATCGAGACGCTGGGGCGCGACCTGCGTCGGTTCCGTTCCCTTTGCAAACAATTCAACGGTGCCCTGTTCCCCTTGGTCGGAGGTCAGCAGACCGGTTGAAGGATCCACTTTCACGAAGACCACGTCGTCCGGAATCGTGAACGGCACGACCGGCAGTTGTTTGAGCGCTTCTTTCATGAAGTCGATCCAGATCGGCAAGGAGGCATGGGCGCCGGATTCGGTCTCGCCGAGCGGTCGCCGGTCGTCGAAGCCGACCCAGGTTCCCGCCGCCAGATTCGGCGTGGCGCCGATGAACCAGGCGTCCGTGTAATCATTGGTCGTGCCGGTCTTGCCCGCCACCGGCCGGCCAATGGACTTCGCCAGCTGGCCGGTCCCCCGTTGAACGACGTCTTCCATCATATTCGTAATGAGATAGGCGGTTTCCTTGGGGATGACCTGGCGAGGCTCAGGCACGGTTTCCTCCAACGTGCGACCGGTGTTGTCTTTCACGCTGGCAATGGCATAGGGCTCGACGCGCGCGCCTTGGTTGACGAACACCCCGTAGGCCGACACCAGTTCCACCAGGCTGACGCTGCTGGAGCCCAGGGCGAGCGACAGGTCCGGGGTCAAGGGACTGACAATGCCGACCGACCGGGCGAATTCGATCACGTTCCGCACACCGACTCTCTCCAGCAGCCGGACCGTCGCCAGGTTGCGCGAGTGAATGAGCGCCTCTCGTAAGTTGATCATGCCGAAGAAGCGCCGCTCGTAATTTTCCGGCTTCCAGATTTTCTCTTCGTCTTCCTGCTCGTAGACCACCGGTGCATCGAGCACCAACGTCGCCGGGCTCATTCCTTGGCTCAGGGCCGTCGCGTAAATGATCGGCTTGAACGCCGAACCGGGCTGACGATGGGCCATGACCGCGCGGTTGTACTCGCTCCGGCTGAAGTCGAAGCCGCCGATCATCGCGCGGATGGCGCCGGTCCTGGGGTCGATCGCCACGAGCCCGCCCTCGACGATCGGCGTCTGCTCCAGCCGCAGATGCACGAGGTCGCGATCGACCTTCTTGACGGCGACTTCGATCACATCTCCCGGCTTGAGCAGTTGCTTCGGGTTTTGCACCAGCACGAAGTCCTTTGTCGGATCCCGGCCCTTCAGCCGCCGCTTCGCCCACGCCATATCGTCGAACGAGAGCCGCCCGATCCCCGTGCCGATGTGGACCAGCACATGGTCTTTGCCGACCTTGGTGACCACGCCTTCCATCATGTCCCCTTCCTTCAACATTTGGGCCACGGCCGGCGGGTTCGCGGTCAACGTCGCGAGATCGACGGTCCGGAGCGGTCCGCGCCACCCCTGCCGCTTATCCAGATCGCGGAGTCCGTTGCGAACGGCGGCTTCGGCGGCCTTCTGCATCTCGACGTTCAGCGTCGTGAAAACCTCCAATCCGCCCTTGTACACCATCGCTTCGCCATACTTGGCGACCAGAAGCTGCCTGACATGCTCGATGAAATAGGGCGCGATCTGCTCTGCGCCGGGCCGGCGGAACGCCAATGGCTCCGCCGCCGCTTGCTCCCGCTCTTCGGGCGTAATGAACCCCGCATCTTCCATGCGGGCCAGCACATGTTCCTGCCGCTTTTTCGCCCGCTCCGGCGCTTTGAAGGGCGAATAGGCGCTCGGCGATTTAGGCATGCCGGCGAGAAACGCCGCTTCCGCGAGCGTCAGCTTCGGCAGATCCTTCCCGAAATAGGTCTGCGCCGCGGCCGCGACTCCGTAAGCGCCCTGCCCGAAGTAAATCTGATTCAGGTACATCTCCAGAATCTGTTCCTTGGTCAGCACCAACTCCATCTTGTACGCCAGGATCAATTCCTTGAGCTTGCGCTCGAACGTCCGTTCGGACGAGAGAAACAGGGATCGCGCGAGTTGCTGCGTGATGGTGCTCGCACCTTCGACCCTGCCGCCTCGCCGGAGGTTGGTCCAGGCCGCGCGCAAGATCCCGACGACGTCAAGGCCCGGATGCTCGAAAAAGCGCGCGTCCTCCACGGCGATGACGGCCTGGATCAGAGGTTTGGGAATCTCCTGGAGCGGCGTCAGCAGGCGACGCTCGATGAAGAATTGTCCGATGATCTGCCGGTCATCCGAATAGACGCGGGTGACCAGGCTGGGCTGGTAGTTCTGCAGCGGATCGAGCGCCGGCAGGTCTTGCGAAAAATACCACAGCACACCGGCGGCGGAACCGCCCGCCAGAAACACTACGGCCGTCCCAACCAACAGGACGATGTGCCACCACGCCCATCGTCGGGGCCGCTCCCGAACCTCGATGAACCGATCGCTGTCAGGCACGCAAGCGAATCTCCAGAGAGGATGGACACGGGGGGATGTGAACGACAATCAACCATACAATGCATGTTCTGAAAACTCAAGCGACAGGCGGCGCCCGATCCAGTTCCGAGCGATGAGCGCTGAGCGTGGGTGACGCCTAAGAAACCCGGAAAGGCGGCCTTGTTCCGCAGGAGGCCGTTCGGGTATAGTGCCCCGACGCCTTCACTGAGAGGCGTCTTTTTTTGGAGAGAGGAGCCGGCTCGATTCATGACCCAACACGCGCCCCCCGGTGTTCAGCCAAGCGGCCGACGCACTCCTCACGGACGTCGGGCCGACATCCGTAACGTCGCCATCATCGCCCACGTGGACCATGGCAAGACGACGTTGGTCGACGCCCTGCTCCGCCAGACGCACGCGCATCGCAAGATCGACGACATGGGCGAACGGATTCTCGACTCGATGGACCAGGAGCGCGAGCGCGGCATCACGATCCGCGCCAAGAACGCGAGCATCATCTATAAGGGCGTCAAGATCAACATCGTGGACACGCCGGGGCATGCGGACTTCGGCGGCGAAGTCGAGCGGACGCTGCGCATGGTGGATGGAGTGCTCCTCTTGGTCGATGCAAAGGAAGGACCGATGCCGCAGACCACCTTCGTGCTCCGCAAGGCCCTGTCGCTGGGTCACAAAGCGATCGTGGTCATCAATAAGATCGACCGGCCGGACGCGGTCGTGGACGATGTGCTCAACCGCACCTTCGACCTCTTCGTCCACCTGGGTGCCGCCGACGAACAGCTCGACTTCCCGATCGTGTACACAGCCGCCATCAAAGGCGTCGCCATGCTGGACGTCAACAAGCCCGGCTCTGACATCACGCCTCTGCTCGACACGATCCTGGACCGGATTCCCGCTCCCGCGATCAGCGCCGACGCGCCGTTGCAGATTCTGGTCCTTGCGTTGGCTTATGACGCCTACAAGGGCAAGTTGGGGATCGGGAAAATTCAGTCCGGGTCCATCGCCCGTCGTCAGAACGTCGTCCGGATCACCCGCGACGGCACCCGCGTTCCCGGCAAGGTTACGGAGTTGGCGGTCTTCTCCGGTCTCGAGCGCATGGACGTGGAGCAGGCCGAGGCAGGGGAGATTGTCGCGGTCGCCGGCCTGCCCGACATCGGCATAGGAGAAACCATCGCCGACGCCGAGCACCCGATCGCACTGCCGCCGGTGTCTATCGACGAGCCGACGGTCCAGATGACCTTCTCGGTGAACAACAGCCCCTTCGCCGGACGGGAAGGCAGGTTCCTTACGTCGCGACACCTGCGGGAACGGCTGTTCAAGGAATTGGAAACCAACGTCTCGCTGCGCGTGCAGGAAACCCAGAGCCCGGACCGGTTCCTGGTGGCCGGCCGCGGCGAATTGCACCTCGCCGTCCTGATCGAGCAGATGCGGCGTGAAGGCTACGAACTTCAGGTCTCTCAGCCGGAAGTGATCCTGCACCATGAAGGCGGGCGGGTCTTCGAGCCCTACGAAGAACTGGCCGTACAGGTCCCGTCGGAATACCAGGGCGCGGTAATCGAAGAGATCGGCCGGCGGCGCGGCGAACTCCGACATATGAAACTGGTCCATGCCGACGGCGCCGCGAGCGAGATGCACCTGGAGTATCACATTCCCACGCGCGGCATCATCGGCCTCAAGAACGTCCTCCTGGCCAAGACCCGCGGCACCGTTATCATGCACCATGTCTTCAAGGGTTACGAGCCGATGGATGACCGCGCGCCGGTGGTGGCGCCGCACGGATCGCTGGTCGCGTTCGAGGACGGGGTCAGCACGGCCTACGCGCTGTTCATGACGCAGGAACGAGGGACCCTGTTCATCGGGCCCGGCGTCGAGGTCTATCAAGGCATGGTCGTCGGCGAAAACAGCCGCGATGAAGACCTTGACGTGAACGTGTGCAAGACCAAGCATCTAACGAACATGCGTGCCTCCGGCTCGGACGACGCGCTGATCCTCACGCCGCCCAGGCCGATGACGCTGGAGTTTGCGCTCGAATACATCGGACCCGACGAGCTGGTCGAGGTCACGCCGGCGAGCCTTCGCATCCGCAAGCACCTCCTCAATCCTGAAGACCGGCGAAAGGCCCGCAAGGATCGGAAGAGTTGAAGATCCGGCGCAAGCTCCCCAAGCCCTCCACCGCCCGGCCGCTGTACGCGGTCGGCTACACGTTCCCGGCCCCGCCGAGCGAGGCTCTGCAGCGCCGGTACGACATGGAGTACGGCGGCCCGCTCCGGCTCACACCGGAATCCGGCAGGCCCCAGATCGATCGCGCGTATGAAACGCTCGTCGCCACCCATGGACCCTGGCGCGCCCGCATCAGCCTCGCGCTCCCGGACGAGGACGCGAGCCAATGGAGCGAACGGCTGGACTGGCGCCATTCCCACATCGGCCTTTTGGCGGCGACCGGCGTGACGCCGGCCAACGCCGTGGACACGATCTTGCTGGCGGCCCGCCTGGCTAGGGAATTCACATTATTAACCGACGGCACGGCCTACGACGTCGCCGCTCAGGCGTATCTGAATCCTTCCGATTGGAAGGATCTCGACCTGACCTCCTTCCACAGCGCCGACCATGTCCGCGTCGCGCAGGCGGAGGCCGAGCGGCCCGGGTCCGACTGGTTTCACACGCTCGGGCTGAGCAAGTTCGGCCTGGATGAGATCGAAATGTTCCAGCCCCTTGGTCTTCCCGGCACGCCGGTGATGGAGTTGCTGAGGGAACTCGCCGACGAACTGATCCGTCGCGGCCGGACTCCCAAGGTCGGCGATGTCATTGAGAGCCCGTATCTCTCCCGTGCCCTTCACGTGGTCCGGCACCGAACCGCTTCGCCCGCCGGCACGCTGCTGATTCTTCGCGAAGTGCAACCGGTTCCCTAAGCGGTTTCTCTAACCCATCGGTTTCTCAGCGGACTTTCCCGTCTGCGCACGGACTTCCCCTGTCAGGCTAGGGCTTTTGGCCCGTTGACAAACTTTCAGGCTGCGTGTTACCAACTTTTCATCTGCAGTGTCGGGCTTTCCCTTGAAAAGTTTAACCCGAGAAGGAGGACGCGATGGCTACCGATGTGGCACCCGAGATTAAAGTGGGCGATACGGCGCCGGACTTCACCTTGAAAGATCAGGATCAGAAAGACGTGAAGCTGAGCGACTACCGGGGCAAGAAAAACGTCGTCCTGTGTTTTTATCCGCTCGATTGGAGCCCGGTCTGTACCAACGAAAACAAGTGCCTGACCGATGATTTCCCCAGCTTCCAAAGCGTCAACGCGGAAGTCTTCGGCATCAGCACGGACAGCTTCTTTTCGCACAAGGCCTGGGCGGACTCGCTCGGGTTAAAACACCGCTTGCTTGCCGATATGCACCGAGAGGTCTGCAAGAAATACGGCCTGTATTTCGAGCCGTTGAACTGCGCAAAACGCGCGACCGTGATCGTGGACAAGAACGGCAAGGTGGCGTATGTGAAGGTGCAGGAGATCAAGACGGCGCGCGACGACAAGGAAATTCTGGAGGCGCTCAAGAAGCTGAACTAAGTCGGAAAGGACTGCGCGACGAGGACTGAGAGGGCGACGGCTCGGCCGGGCCCCTCAGTCCTCAGCACTGAAATGGCCGTCGAAGACGTCAGCGACGCGAATTACAAAGAGTTCACCGATGCGCCCGCGGCGGTGGTCGCGTATGGGATCGCCTCCTGCGAGCCGTGCAACCAATATGATCCGATCCTGGAGCAGGTCGCCGCGCGCTTCACGGATGTGCGGATCGGCAAAGCCAAGATGCACGTCCCCGGCCGGTGCCGCGAAATCAAGAAGCTCCATTCGTTCGAAACCTACCCGACCACCCACTTCTTCTCCAAAGGCAAACTCCTCCTCACCCGCGAAGGCAAGTTGGAAGCCGACGAACTCGCCGCGCTGATTTCGGATCATCTGTTGAAATAAAGAAAGACGGAAGGGCCGGCGGGACCTGCGTGACTCGGACGGCCGGAAACCGATGCTGCCTCAGCCGGCGTATTCGAACGCCAGATCTCTAGTTTGGACGAGGCGGATGCGGTGGAGGGTGCCGGAGGGGACGGATTTGACGAGGCGGTCCCAGATGGTGCGCACCAGGTTCTCGCCGGTGATCGGCCGGTGGCCTAAGACCTGCCGCAGATCCTGACCGTCGAACGGGCGAATTACCTGCTCGTGAACCAGCCGATCCAGCGCGACGATGTCCGTGACCATGCCGGTTTCCCGGTCGATCGGCCCGTGTACGGTCACGAAAAGATCCCAGGCGTAGCC
>FWWM01008493.1_pt1 | contig 19686 bp, 13 predicted proteins | sample 2228351 | NCBI WGS metagenome assembly FWWM01 (sample SAMEA103939774, study PRJEB20133) | metagenome
AAGGGAACGGTGCGCCTCATCCCGCACCACGACGGCGTTCGCATCGCGGTAGCCGAAACGCTTAAGCGCTGGCGGCAAGCCTTAGCACAAGGGCAGTGGAAAGCGTTGCCCATTGAGGCTGACCCATGGCATCCCGAAGTGACAACGGAAGATCTCGCAGCGATTGATGGTGTGGTGGGGCAAGCCACGACCTCCTTTCGCGTCAGCGAGCGCAACCGCTCCCACAACATTCGGTTGGCAGCGGCGCGGTTGGACCATGTGCTCATTCGTCCCGGCGAAACTTTTTCCTTCAACGAAATTGTCGGCCCCCGCTCACCCCGCTACGGGTTTCAAAAAGCCCGCGTGTTAGTGCGGGGGCAGTTCACTCAAGATTTCGGTGGAGGTGTTTGTCAAGTAGCGAGCACTTTGTATCTCGCCGCTTTGCGGGCGGGAATGGCGGTAGTCCAACGCCACTGTCACAGCCGTCCCATCGGTTACCTTCCGCCCGGCTTTGACGCCACCGTGAACTTCGGTTCGTTAGACCTAAAGTTGCGCAACCCGTTCCCAGAGCCCCTTTATATCCGCACTTTTGTCAAAGGCGGAAGGTTGACCGTTCTCATCTTGGGCAAGAAACAGCCAAACCTAACTTATCGCCTCATTCGCTCCGTGCGAACTTTTGGTGCGGTTCGTGAAAAAGTCGTTTCCGACTCATCCCTGCCTCCCCGAGCCCGAAAGGTGGCGGACAAAGGGACCGTTGGGTATCAAGTGACGGTTTGGCGTTGGCACATCGTCAACGGGACGGTGGTGAAGAAAGAACGCATCAGCACGGACACTTACGCGCCCCGACCGCGCGTCGTTCTTATCGGCGCTTCTAACAACAATGCACCGAAGCCCCAACCTTCACTGCCACCGACCCCTGCGCCTCTCACGCCCACTTCGGGAGAGTGATGTTTGTGGCAAAGTGAGGAACACTTCGTTTAAGGCGGCGAAGTAAGGGCAAACAGGACTTTCAGTGGCACTTAGAGAACAACGCTTTTGCAAAGGGGCGTTCAGTGATGGCTGCGATTGTTCTGGCTGGTGGTATTGGGAAGCGGTTGGGAGAATGGAAACCGTTTGCTCTGTTGCGAGGGCGACCGCTTATTGCGTGGGTCTTGGAACGCTTGCAGGGAGCCGGATTCGGTGCAGAAGACACCTTCGTGGTCACCGCTCCGCAGCGCCAGAAAGAATTTGCGTCTTTGCCCGCAAAAGTTGTCGCGGATATTTACGAAGACTGCGGTCCCTTGGCGGGATTGCACGCGGGGCTTTCGGCGGCAGGGGAAGGGTTCCACTTCGTCACCTCATGCGACCAACCCTTCATAGAACCTGCTCTTGTGCGCTACTTGTTGCAACGAGCGATGGAGCGAACGGAGGAAAGGTTGGATGCGCTTATTCCCGTGACAGCAGAGCGAGAGCAAGTTCTCTGCGCTGTTTACCGTCATCGCGTGGCGGAAATCGCTGAACGCCTGCTGCAAAGGGGTGAGCGCCGCTTGAGGGAACTGCTGCGATACATCAAATGGCAGCCCGTTAGCGAAGAAGACTTGCGCCCTTTCGGGGACCCACAACGGCTCTTTTTCAACATCAACACGGCGGAAGATTTAGAACTGGCACACCGATTGTTAACGAGGTAACGCCGCTCCCACTGCTCTCGCCAACTCTCGCTCCCATTTCTTCACCCACGCTTCAATGGCGTCTGCGAGGGAGGCAATCTCATTTGCTGCGAATGAAGCAGGGCGAGAAGGGGATGGCGAAGTTACGACCGCTAATCGCTGTGGAGAAGGTGTTGTGGGCTGCTGTCCAAAGGGAACGAGTTCAATTTTGGGGATGGCAGCGTCCTTATAGCCTTCCACCAGCACCAATTGCACACCTTCTTGAGCGAGGGCGAGCAGTTCGGGTAGCGGCAGTTCTCGGTCCCGCCACCAGAAAACGGTGGCGCCGTCGCCAGCAACAGCCACATTGATCGCTCCCGCTTGGCTCAACCGCCACGAATCTTTCCCTTCGTGGTCAAGTTCAAAGCCGTGCGGGGTGTGTTTGATGGCAGCCACGCGCCAACCGCGCTGCTTTAGTTCGGGGATGAGGGCTTCCAACAAGGTCGTCTTCCCACCATTGTGCGGACCAACGACGCCGATGACGGGCACAGGCAACTGGTTTGTCTGCGCAACTTGCTGGTCAAACCACACCGCTTCCACTTTGCTACCGACTGGAAGGAAGGAACGGTCAGCAGGGACAGCGATGAGGGCGTTGGCAACGGCTTGGGGGTGAAGGGCAGCAGTGCTGTGGGTGCCGATTGCCCAAACGGCTGGCACCCCTGCGCAAAATGCCAAGCGCCCCCACAAGTAATGCGGGCGTCCAGGGCTCACTTTCACAGGGTTCATCAAGCGAGCGGAAATGCGTGGGTAGCGACATTCTGTCAACGGTGTCCCAGCAAGGGCGCGCACAGTAGGGGCGACCAAAAGCATGAACATCGCCATCGCTGCGCTGGGGCTGCCTGGTAGCACGAACACGAAGCAGTGCCCCATCTTGGCGAAAGCGGTGGGCTTGCCTGGCTTGACCAGCAGTTGCGTGAAGAGAAACTCCGCACCCATTTCCGCAAGGACTTTTCGGGTGTAATCGCGCTCACCCACAGAAGCACCGCCAGTGAGCACCAGCAAGTCAAAGTCCTGCGATTGCGCAAGAACGCTCTGCAGTTGCTCTGGGTCATCTCGGACAATGCCGAAAGGCACCACATCCGCTCCCAACGCTGCCAAAGCAGCGGACATAGTCGGCGTGTTAGCGTCTATCACTCGTCCCGATTGCAGCAACTCAAGCGTTGAGGGAGCGTTCGTTCCTGCAGGGAGCAACTCGTCACCGATGGCAGCAATGCTAACTTTTGGTCTTCGGTGCACTCTCACTTGCGTGATGCCCAACGCAGCGAGAAATCCAACAGTGAACGGCGTGATCAAATCCCCGCGTTGAAGCACAACTTGTCCTGCTCGTGCATCTTCGCCCGCAGGGAACACATTCTTGCCAGACGGAACGGGGTGACGGAGAAGGAGAAAAGTGCCCGTTTCGTCCATTTCTGCTTGCTCAAAGGGAACAACAGCATCTGCCCCTTCAGGAACGGGAGCACCAGTCATGATGCGGAGGGCTTCGCCTTGCGACAAGCAACCGCTTGAGTGACCGGCGTAAAGGGTGCCAACGATGCGCAGCGCCACAGGGTTTGTTGGGGTAGCGGCGATGGTATCTGCTGATCGGACGGCAAAGCCATCCATTGCCGCTCGTGGGAAGGGCCACAAATCGCAAGGCGCGCTTATCGGTTCTGCGACCCGCAAACCCACAGCGCGAGACAGCGGGACAATTTCGGAGGGGCAGGGGGACACATGGGCAGTGATGAGTTCCCACGCTTCCTCAACGCTCACTGCTCCTTTGTGTCCCCCTACCTGTTGTGGCGTTGGGTGCTTCCCCGACAAACCTGCTTGCCTCCTCTTCGCTGCTTTCGCTAAGAGGGTGCGACCTTGCGGATATTGACCGCAACGGCTTTGATGTGGGGCTGTTTGGAAATGGCGTCGTAGACCTCCGTGCTCAGCAGGTTGGCGGCTTGGGTGCCCGGGATGTCCTCGCGTTCCCCGGTCAGCAAATTGCCCATGAAGCCGAACGCCCAAGGAATCCAAACGACACCTTCTCGGGGAACAATTGTCCGCTCCACGCGCGCTTTCACGCGGATGCGTCCCCGTGGGGAGATAACTTCCACTAAGTCACCGTCCCTTATGCCCAGTTTCGCTGCATCAGAAGGATTGAGAACGACCGATGCTTCGGGACGCCGCTTGTGAGGTTCTGAGCACCGCCCTGTCCGAGTGCGGGTGTGCCAGTGTTCGTAAGTGCGGGGGAGGATGGCAATGAACGGGTATTCCGCATTGGGAACTTCCGCAGGCGGGATCTCGCTGACCAAGAAGCACCGCACCTTCCCGTCGGGAGTCGCGAAGCGAGTTTTGTTCGTTGCTTCGTAGGCTTCGTCGTAAAGCCGCACAGTGCCTTTGTGGTCAGGGGCAGGAACAGGGAACTGAAAGCCTTTTCGTCCGTTGGCGTCTCGTTCGGCGCGCAAGCGCTCGTAGGAGAGACCGCTGAAGTCGTTAGAGGGCACCCCTTTGGAAACAGCCGCCAACTCGGCGAAGATGCGGGATTGAATTTGCCCGGCTGCTTCCCGCAAGCGTTGCACATTCGGCTGAACCTGTTGGAGCAGACCTTCAAAGCCATCCACGAACGGTTTCAGCAGGAAGTTCATGAGACGGGCTTCTTTCGTGCGCCCTTGCTGCTCCAACACTTTGGCGTATCGGTAAGCAACTGCCAGCAAGATAACCTCGTCAGGCAAGGCATCACCTGGCGGCTCCACGACTTTCTCCAGCAGTTGAATTCTTCGCTCGGTGTTGATGAAAGTGCCAACGGACTCGCCTGAAAGGGAGGCAGCGGGCAAAAGCACATCGGCGAAGGCTGCTGTCTCCATCCAGTAAATGTCCTGCACGACCACCAGTTCCGCTTTTGTGAGGGCTTCTTTGACCATGTTGATGTTGGGGAAGGAGACCATGGGGTTGGTGCAGACAATCCAGACGCCCTTGATGTCGCCGGTCTGCAGCCGCTTGAACATGTCAACAGCGGTGAAGCCGAGGCGCGACAACCCTGTGGCGGTGTCCTCAAGGCGCTCCAAAATCATCGCTTCCATCTCTGGGGCGCCAGCGGCGAGGGCTTTGGCAAGGGAGCGGCGGTGGGCAGGGAGCGGGTGGTTGCGGTTGCCTGGCAGTCGCCCCACGACAGCGCCACCAACTCGTTGCCCCAATCCGTTGGGTTGCCCCACGACGGGCATCACACCCGCCCCGGCTCTCCCAATGCGTCCAGTGATCACATGCAGCGTGACCAGTGCCAAATGTTTGGCAACACCGTTGGATTGCTGTCCGAAGCCTTGCAGATACATGGACATGGTGTTCTTCTCCCGCACGAAGAGCCGTGCCAAGTCACGAATCTGCTGGGGCGATACGCCAACTCGGGGCGCCACTTCTTCGGGCTTGAATTGGGCAAGGAACTGAGCGTAACTTCGGAAGCCGTCTAACCCGTCTCCGACAGCGAGGTTCTTGAGGATGGCAGGTCCCTCCTTCGCCAGTTTGCTCAAAACGCCGTAATCGCAGCGGTAGAAGGAGGCGTAGCGTTGGATGAAGCCGATGTCCACATAGCGCGGGCGAACAACGCCTTTTTGCACATCCTCCAACCAGCGGTTGACATCGCCACCGTATCGTTCGTTAACGCCCTCCAACTCGTAGATGACGACATAGCCCAACGCGTTCAACAGGGCGATGTCGGCTCCGGGAGCGATGGGCACCCACATGTCGCCCGTTTTTTCGTCCAGAAGGCTGCAGGCAGAGATGCGAACGGGGTCAACGACAGCGATTTTCAAGGTTGCTCCTCGTCGGCGCTTGGCGCGAACCATCTCAGCGAAAACCCGAGGCATCGTCTCGCCCACATTGTAGCCAATGATGAACAGGTTATCGGTGAGGTGGATGTCCTGATAACTCATTGGCGGTGCGTCAATCCCGTAAGTGAGGACCATGCCCATAACTTTGGTGGCTTGGCACAAGCGACCGTTGTTGTCCGAGTGGATGTTCATCCCAATGACGCCCAACTTGCTTTGCAAGTATTCAAACTCCAACGAAGTTTGTCCACTCCCGTAGATGGCGAAGGCGGTTTTGTCGCCAGCAGGTTGTTTCGTGTATTCGGCGATGCGTTCGGCAACGAACTGGAGCGCTTCGTCCCACGAGACCTCTCGGAAACCCTCAAAGGAGCCACGAAAGCGCCGGTCCCGAATCATGGGCTTGGTGAGGCGGTCTTTCACGCCGGGCGAGGCAGGCATCCACAGGTCCGCCAACCAACGCGGTTTTTCGCAAGTCGTCCCTGCATTCCACCCTTCAGGGTCTCCTTTGACAGCGACCACCCGATTGTCTTTGACGCCATACAGGATGGCACAGCCCGCACCACAGTAGGGACAAACGCTGGGCACCCATCGGTCTACCTGAAGGGATGCTTCAGCAGCAGCCAGACTTGTCCCTTTCAACGCGGGGGCGCCAAAGACAATCAACGGCACTTCAGCGGACAGTCTCAAAAAGCGTCGCCGCGAGAGCCGTTCCATTGCTATCACCTCCACTATTGCGGCTTATTGCAAACCCTCGCCAACGCGGCAGTTACCAACGGCGCAACACCTCAAGGTAAAGGTAGGTGGCGTTTTTGCCAGCAGGGAAGTTTGCTTGGATGACGCCCTTGCCCATCGCTCGGGCGGCGTAGAAAGTCAATGTCGTTTGCTCGTCAAGGCGGTAGTCCACGCTCACATCCACGACATCCGCCAACCGCTTCTGACCATTGCTGGTTCGCCCAGCGTAACCGAAAACAGTGTGGTTGAACGCGCCGCCGCCGAAATACCACAGATCGTTCGCGTTCGCCAACCACAACCGATGGTAATCCAACCGCAAAGTTGTCCGCTTGCCAGGCGCCAAAATCAGTTGCACAAACAGGTCACGGTTGTTCATGAGGTTGTAGAAGGGGAAACGAGCGTAGAGGCGCGGCGTTGGGAGTCCTTGGAAGAAGGTTTGGTGATCGTCGTCGTTCGGGTTGCTGTCGCCCCTGCCGTAGAAGTAACCCAGTCGCAGCCAGGGGCGCCATTTAGCGTTTGTCCACCGGTGCCCGACCTCAACGGCATAGGCGTAAGCGTTGTGGTCTAACGGTCCCCAATCGCCAAACTGCCATGCGCCCCAAAGGAGCACATCTGCTTTGCCCGTGCGGGTGGGCAGCCCCCAAAGGCTGTGGAAGCCCAAAGTCGTCACCGTCACATCGCCCCGAATGTTCGGCGTGTTGCTGGTCTTGACCACATCGCGGGTGTCTCGGCAGTGCAAGGCAAACAGCCGCCAATCGGTGTTGGGCTCTTTGCCACCCGTCCACGCGGCATAGAGCAAGGTGACTTTGCTGATTTGGTCGTTGCCCTTCAGGTCAAAAACGCCCCGCGTGGGGCGAGCGAGGAACAAAGTAAAGTTCCCTTCTTTTCGGTCAACGCTCAGATGCAAGCCGTCAAAACTGCGTTGGACATGAGCGAACCCGAAAGTGCCCAGCAATCGCTCTTGGATGCGCATCCGACGCAGCCACGAAAGGGTTGGGTCTTTGGGCATCCGTTCCGTCCCTTCCCCAAATTCAAACCGACCCAATCGGAAGGCTGTCCCTTTTCCGTCGCGCCACCGCCAGAAGGCTTGCTTGAGGAAAACGCTTCCGTCCCGACCACCGTTGACGCTGTAGTAAGTTGCTCCATGCGATGGTGGAACTGCGTTTTCAGGCAAGTTCAGGAAAGAGACTTGCGCCAACTCCAGTTGCCAATCTTGCTGCTTGCCTAATTTGCCCGTCAACCCTGAGCGCAAGAGAGAAGCAGCGAAAGTGTAGTTGTTGTCTCTGCCGGGCGTCTCAAAAAACTGCCAGTTCTCCACCCGCACGCGCAGGGAGGTGGAAATCGTTGGGGGTTCTGCCCCCGCCAGAGCGAGCGCGCTGCACAGCAGTCCCGCAACAACACCCCATCGCATTGCCCTCACCATCATCGTTCCCTCCTTTTTGCGCTATTCAAGATGGAGCGGGGAAGGCATCCGACGGGACACCTTCCCCATTCATTGGCTACTTGCCCCTAACCGCCTGCCACGCCAACAGCACCGCTTGGCGGGCGTAATCCAAGGCTTCGTTCAGTTCCTTGAGCACCTCTTCAGGGTTGTGGAAGCCCATGCTGTTTTCGGAGACGACCAAGTTTTCCCAACGGACATGCGCCCACTGGTGGAAGCGAACGGCTTGGCGGAAAAGTTCTTCGTTGACGGAAGCACCTTCCTGTTGGGCTTTCTTTGCGGCAGCGATGGCGTCAATGCTGTCGCTGAGGGCTTGTTGGACGCGCTTTTGCGCTTCGTCCACATGCTTCTGCACCCGCAGCACCTGCTCGCGCAGAAGTTGGGGCGAAACGGTGTGGCACTGACCGCACGGGAACGCTCCTAACGGTTTGCCTTCAATGTAGCGGTTGATATAACGCAGCGGAGAGGTCAACCAGTGAGAAGTCACCACGCGACCGTTCACCGTCACTTTGGGCATGTGACAGGTCACGCACGAAGCACCCGCCCGCTCATACTTGCTCTCCCAGAAGGTCTCCACTTCGGGATGTTGGCTCTTGACGAGAGGCTCTTGAATAGTTGCGTGCACCCAGTCTTGCTGGTAGCCGAACTCTTTGCGGTAGAACTCGTCCAGATCCCGCACCTTGCGCCACGGCCAAACCAAGCGCACCTTTTTGTCCGCACCAGGTCCGCAGACATACTCCACATGGCACTGGGCACAGAGCAAAATTTCCTTCTGCTGCTTGTCCGCTGCCTCAAAACTCTTAGCGTTCTTCTCAGCCCAATAGGGGTTGACTCCCCGTTGGGCAATGGCTTGTTGCAGCGGTTTGTTGATGATGCGCAATTGTGCTGAGTGAGGGTCATGGCAGTGGTTGCATGAAATGCCGTAATCGTGCATCTCCTTTGGGATGCGCTCAATGGCTTTCGCCCACTTCGCTGCCGCGTCTTCCAAGTTCAACTCCAAGCCCTTCCAGTTGCGCGCCCAGTAGTAAGCCACATGCGTGGACTTGCAGTTCAAGCATGCCAAGTTTTTCGGGCGCTTGGTGTCCATGTGGTCGCGCAAGATGAACCGATGGGCGCGGTCTTCGTCATAGGCAATCGTGAAGGGGTGCCCCGCGATGATTTTGTTGTAAAGGGGAAAGTCCTTCACCTTCGGGTGATCGTGCGGATCGGCGGGAGTGCCACCGTAAAGCCCTGGAACGCCTGGCTCACTCATCATGTAGGTCTCATACTGGAAGCGGTGGCATGAACCGCACACTTCCGCGCGGAAGTCCACGACGGGGAGCACTTTCGCTGGGTCGTCAGCCTCTTGGTGCTCCAATGCGCCAGGGTGACACTGGGAGCAGGCTAACCCGCTGTGAGCCCCCGCTGCTGCCAAACCCGCGTGTTGGCGGTGGCAAGCGCCGCACTCCTCTTTCGCCCGAATCCCCGTCAAGTCCACAGGCACCCCTGTCTCCTTCTGCCACCCCACCAAAACCGTCAGGCTTGTCAACAACACCACACTGCTTAGCATCATTAAGCGGCGCATCATCATGTTCTCCACCTCCTTCAGTCGCTTTCCTATCTGAAAGTATGAAACGGCACTGCAACGGCTTTGTCAGGGGAAAGCCCTAACTTTCCTCTTGGCACATTCGCGCTAATAGCAGGCAGGAGAAACAAACGCAAGTAGCAAGTAGTGGCTAACTTGGCGCCGGCAAAATTGAGGGGTGGCTGAGAAGGTTTGGTGCTTGCCGAGGTGAAGAGCAATGCGTGTGCTGTTGTGAACGCCAGTATATTTGCCCGCCGTTGGCGGCAATGTGACGACGGTGCGGCGCCTCGCCACCCACTTGACAGCGTTAGGTGTCGCTGTGCAAGTAGTAGTCACAACTTCCGCTGACGCTGTGGAACAAGGCATTTCCTTTTGCCCCCAAATCGTTCACGCGTTCCACGCTTACAAAGCCGGTGTGGTTGCCCTGCAAATTGCTCAACGCGCTGGCGCACCCCTTTTCGTGACCCTGACAGGCACGGACTTGCACGAAGACCTTCACCATAGCGAACGGAGCCACTATGTGCGGCAAGTGTTGACGCACGCTTTCGCCATCGTCGTGTTCAGCGAGGCAATAGCCGAGGAATTAATTGCGACCCTGCCAGACCTGCGGGAGAAAGTTCGCATCATCCCGCAAGGCGTATGGTTCCCGCCGCAGGAAGATTGGGCGGTGCGAGCACAATGTGGCATTCCATCCGATGCGCCCGTGTTGCTTTTGCCTGCCAACATTCGGAAAGTCAAGCGCCCTTTGTTAGCGGTAGAAGGAGTACGGCGGTTGCGGCAAAAGGGTTGGGATGCCCACTTGCTCTTGATGGGCGAAGTGTTGGAGAGAGACGAAGGAGAGCGAGTGATGGCTGCCCTTCAAAAAGAGCCCTGGGCGCACTACTTGGGCAGCGTGCCGATGGAGCGGGTCGTAGCCGTGTATCGCGCTGCCGACATTGTGCTCAACACCAGCCTTCACGAAGGTGGGATGGCAAACGCGTTGTTGGAAGCGATGATATTGGAGCGCCCCGTGCTCGCTGCGCGGGTGTCTGGAAACACAACGGCTGTGCGAGAAAGGGAAACGGGGTTGCTTTTCAATGACGCAGCGGAGTTAGCCGAGCAAGCGGAGCGATTACTTTTGGATGCCGCGTTGCGGCAGCGGTTGGTGCGAAACGCCAAACAGTGGGTGCTTCATCACTGCGATCCCTTGCGAGAAGCCCAACGCTACTGGCAACTTTACAGAAAAGTGGCATTGTGAAAATGCTGCTTAGCGCATGAAGTGGGAAGCATAGAGCCCAGAGCATGAGGCACAGGGTAGGGAAATTTTACACCCCTGTTCCCCAGTCTCCGCTTTTCCCGCTCGTCTTGCCTCCGTTCCGATGGGAACAATCGCGGCTGACACTGCCCCCACGATGTGATGGTAGCGTCGGGGCTTGTCCCTGACGGTCGTTTTTTCCGCTGTAGGAGCACCACCTCCCCGTCTTTGTGGTCGCGGCTGACACCACCCCTTACGATGTGACGATAGCGTTGGGGCTCGCCCCCAACGGATTGGAGCGCATATTCCCGATGCGTCGATTTTTGTTTTTGCGGTGCATTAAGAGACGCACCCGACAGTGAGCCACGAAACTCCCTTCCGCTCTTCACCCTTTGCCCTTCGCCCTATGCCCTTTGCCCTCCGCTTTGCGTCTCCTTTCGCGTGCGCCAAGTTTGGTCGTTGGGATCCCATGCGAGGGCTCGCACCTCTGTTGGTCGCCCCGAAGGGACTTGGGCGACGGGCTGCATTTCACCACTTTCGGAGCCCATCATGCGCAAGGGCGTTCCCTTTTTGATGACTTCGGGCGGCTCCAGAGCCGCACAAGGGGTGCCAAAGCGTGGTTTGGCGTAAGGCAAATGAGTGGTTCCACGAGCGAGGATGTGTTGGTAGTTGGCGCTGTCCCCTTCGTAAGGGATGCCATGATTCCACGGCACCCACGAACGGGCGTTACAGTAGTGACTCACGAACGCCCGCCGCCAACGGTCGTGGCTGCGGTTGGGGTAAGAACGGTGCAGCAGATGCCCATGGAAAAACACCACACTGCCCGGCTCCAGAACGACGGGCACCCATTCGTATTTGCGTGCCACTTTCGCGAGGGTGTTGATTTCGTCGTCCAAGTGGCTCACATTCTCTACCGTTTCCAAATCGGCGAATGCGCCGTCGGCGTGCACATATCCTCGCTCGGGATTGGGGTCAGGGTAAATAGGCTCGCAGTGGGACCCAGGCGCTACCCACAAGCAACCGTTTTCTTCGTCCGCTAAATCTATCGCCAACCACGCCCCGATGAGGGTATCGGGATAGGTCGTGATGTAGTAAGCGTCTTGGTGCCACCCTTGCCCGCCCTTGCCTGGTGGGTTGAAAAACAGCATCGTCTGAAGCGCCAACACATCGGGTCCGATCAGCGCTTCCAAGACATCCAAGATGCGAGGGTGCAGGAGAAAGCGCTCCGCCACAGGGTCTACTCGGTGCAACATGTGCACGCGGGTGAAGCGACCGAGCAATTGCTCCTCCGTCGCATCAGGTGGTGGCGGGTCAATGCCGGGAATGGCAATGCGCCCGTAAAGCAAATCCATTGCGTGGCGCTTGAGTTCCTCCACCTCCTCAAGGGGCACCAAATCGCGAACGATAAGGTAGCCGTAGCGTTGGTAGTGGATATAGTCATCCACCGTCACGCGGTAACGGTCCGCGCGCTGTGGGGCTATGACGCGGTAAGACATCGTTTACTCCCTCCTTTGCGCCAAATTTTTGCGCACAACTCTTCGCCCTTCAAAGCCACCGGCTCTCAGCGAAAATAGGCGGGTTCACTCCAACAGTTCGTAGAGGGTGGTGCGTTTTTTGGGGATGAAGCCGGCTTCGCGGATGGCGCGCAGCATTTCGTCTATGGTCGCCCAGTAGCGGGCGCCAGCCAAGCGGGTGACATTCTCCTCAATGACCGTGTCGCCGAAGTCGTTGGCACCGAAGAAAAGCGCCATCTGCGCCACCTTCAACCCTTGAGTCACCCACGACGCCTGCAAGTTGGGGAAGTTGTCCAACGCTAACCGAGCAATTGCCATCAGTTTCAAGTAAGGGTGCCCACCCGCTTGGTGCCCTTTCACCCGCTTGCCCAAAGGTGTGTTGCCTGGTTGGAAAGTCCAGTGGATGAAAGCGGTGAAACCGCCCGTTTCGTCCTGCAACTGCCGAATGGCAACAAAGTGTTCGGCGATGTCTTCGGGCTCTTCAATGTGCCCAAACATCATCGTTGCTGAGGAGCGAATGCCCAACTCGTGGGCAGTGCGCATAACCATGAGCCACTCGTCTTTCGTGCACTTGAGCCGGCTGATGATGTAGCGGACGCGGTCGCTCAGGATTTCCGCCCCACCGCCTGGGATAGAGCCCAACCCCGCTTCCCGCAACTTTGCCAACACTTCCCGCACGCTCATGTTTTCCAGTTCGGCGATGTAGAGGATTTCGGCGGGCGATAGACAATGGAGCCAGATTTGAGGGAACCGCTCCTTGATGGCAGCAAAAGTGGTGCAATACCAGTCCAGCCGCAGGTCGGGGTTGAGCCCTCCTTGCATGAGAATCTGGGTGGCGCCCAACTCAACGGCTTCTTGCACTTTCTGCAAAATGACCTCCAATGGCAGCACATACCCTTCCTTGTGCCCTGGTGGGCGATAGAAAGCACAAAAACTGCAGTAGTCAACGCAAATGTTGGTGTAGTTGATGTTGCGGGAGACGACATAGGTGACGATGGGTTCGGGGTGCAAGCGGAAGCGGATTTCGTTGGCTGCCATCCCCATTGCCAGCAAGTCAGGGCTTTTCAGCAAGGCAACAATCTCGTCAAAGGAGAGCCGCTCACCGTCTAACGCCTTGCGCAAAATAGGCACTATCGTTGGATCGCGCTCCGTCCCGTTTAGGCGCAGGAGCGCTGTTGTTGCCTCCATCTTTGGCTGCCTCCTTTTTCGCGACCGTTCGTCAATTCGCAACCAAAAAGTCTAACGCGCCCAGAGCGATGCGTTGGTCAAAAACTCATTTGGTGGCTTTGTTCACTTTTGTCCCATCAGCCGCATAATTCATATGACACGCTCACTTGAGCGAAAGGAGGGTGACGACGGTGGGCAGCAAATTCACGATTGGCTTGGACTTTGGGACGAACTCGGTGCGCGCAGTCATCGTTCGCGTGGAGGATGGCGAGGAGGTCGCCACAAGCGTGTGGAATTACCAGCGGGGGGAGGAAGGCGTCATCGTTGACCCGAAAGACCCCCATCTTGCGCGGCAAGACCCGCGCGATTATGTGGAAGGGTTGGAGGCGTGCGTGAAGGAAGCCATTGCTGTCGCAAGAGCCAACTGCAACGATTTCTCCCCTGATGCCGTCATCGGCATCGGCGTGGATACAACGGGCAGCACGCCCCTTCCCGTTGACGAATCAGGCACACCGTTGGCGTTTTACGATGAATTCAAAGACGACCCTAACGCGATGGCGTGGTTGTGGAAAGACCACACATCCTTCGCAGAGGCAGAAGAAATCACCCGCAAAGCATCGGAGATGCGCCCCCATTACCTTGCCAAATATGGTGGTCGTTACTCTTCCGAGTGGTTCTGGGCAAAGATTTGGCATTGCTCCAAAGTGGCGCCAAAAGTTTACGAGGTGGCTTACACTTGGGTGGAAATCGCTGATTGGATTCCTGCCCTGTTGACAGGCACAACGCACCCGTCCGTGCTCAAGCGCTGCATTTGCGCAGCGGGGCACAAAGGCATGTTCAACCCTTCGTGGGGTGGCTACCCTGATGCGGAATTCCTCGCCGCTCTTGACCCCAAACTCCTCAAAGTCCGCCAAACGCTCCCCGACAAGGCTTACCACATTGGGCACCGTGCGGGAACCTTGACCAAAGAATGGGCAGAGAAGTTGGGCTTGCCAGAAGGCATTCCCGTTGCCATCGGCGCTTTTGACGCTCACTTAGGTGGGGTTGGCTCCGGCGTGATGCCCGGCATCCTCGTGAAAATCATCGGCACTTCCACTTGCGACATCACCGTGTGGCCGCTGGAAGAACCGCTTCCCGACATCCCAGGTCTTTGTGGCATCGTTCCCGAATCAGTGCTACCCAACTATCATGGCTTGGAGGCAGGGCAATCAGCGGTCGGCGACATCTTTAACTGGTTCGTGCGGGAGATCAAACCATGGGGCGAAAAAGAAGGATCCCATGAAGCCTTGTCGGAGAAGGCACAGAGATTGCTGCCTGGCGAAAGCGGGTTGCTGTGCCTTGACTGGCACAACGGTAACCGCACCATCCTTGTGGACCAACGGTTGACAGGGCTTATCGTTGGCTTGACCCTCCACTCTGAGCCAGCGGAAATTTATCGCGCCCTCATTGAAGCAACAGCGTTTGGTGCCCGCGTTATCATGGAGCGCTTTGAGGAATACGGGGTGAAGATTAACCGCATCATCGCTTGCGGCGGCATCCCCGAAAAGAACCCACTGGTGATGCAAATTTACGCCGATGTTTTGAACCGTCCCATTGAAATCGCTCGCAGCAGCCAAACTTGCGCTCTCGGAGCCGCTATCGCTGGCGCTGTTGTGGCGGGCAAGGAAGCCGGCGGTTACGACGACTTCCAAGAAGCAATGGCGAAGATGACAGGGGTTCGCGAGGAAAAGTATCAGCCCAACCCGCGCCATGTCCGCATTTACGACCGCCTCTACCGCCTCTACCGGCGGCTGCACGACATCTTCGGCACCCCCACCTACACCGACAACCTCTACGACCTGATGAAGGAATTGCTGGACATCCGCGACAAAGTGAGGGCGGGTGAACTGTGAGGTTCCAGTTCTTGCGCGAACAAGTGTGCCTTGCCAATCGCAAGTTGGGCGAAAGCGGGTTGGTGATTCTCACTTGGGGCAATGTCAGTGGTGTGGACCGAAACGAAGGCGTAATGGCGATTAAGCCCAGCGGTGTGGATTACGACCAACTCACGCCCGAGGACATCGTCGTTGTCTCGCTGGAGACGGGCAAAGTGGTGGAAGGATCCTTGCGCCCTTCGTCAGACACACCCACTCACTGGTGGCTTTACCGCGAGTTTCCCACCATCGGGGGCATCGTCCATACGCACTCGCCTTTCGCCACTGCATGGGCACAGGCGGGACGCGAGTTGCCCTGTTTCGGCACCACTCACGCAGACTACTTCTACGGCACCATTCCTCTCACTCGCCTGCTGACACCAGAGGAAATCGCCAGCGACTACGAACTCAACACAGGCAAAGTCATTGTGGAGTGCTTTCGCAAGCGCGGTCTGAACCCTGAGGAAATGCCAGCGGTGTTGCTGCCCTATCATGGCGTTTTCGTTTGGGGCAAGGACCCGATGAAAGCGCTGGAGAACGCTATCGTGTTGGAAGAAGTGGCGAAACTCGCCTACTACACCCTTGCCCTCAACCCGCACCAGCCGCCCGTTCCGCAAGCGCTGCTGGACAAGCACTTCTTCCGCAAGCACGGTCCTGGCGCCTACTACGGGCAGCCTGACCGCTCCAAGGAGTGAGCAAGGACGGAACGGAAGGGGCAGTTGAGGAAGACTGCCCCTCCTTTTCATTTGCGCTTCCGCATCACAAAAGATGCTCCAACCCGTAGACCACGCCGGGCGGTAAGGTGAGCACTTTTTCCACTGCCAGCAGGACACCGGGGATGAAGGACTCGCGGCTGAGGGAGTCGTGGCGAATGGTCAACACTTGTCCCGTTGTGCCTAACAGGACTTCTTGGTGCGCCACCAGTCCGGGCAAGCGAACGCTGTGGATGCGGATGCCTTGCATTTCGCCCCCCAAGGCACCTTCCAACAAAACCTCGGGTTGCTTAACTTTAGGCTCTGGGAAAGGCTTCCCACGCGCTTGAAGGATGAGTTCTGCTGTCCGCAGCGCGGTGCCTGAAGGAGCATCCGCTTTCCCATCGTGGTGCAGTTCTATGATCTCCACGCGGTCAAAGTAGCGGGCGGCTTCAGCAGCAAACTTCATCATCAGCACCGCACCGATGGCGAAGTTGGGGGCGATGACGACGGGCACCTTCTTCCGTTTCGCCAATCGGTCAATGGCTTTCACCTTTTCCGCTGTCCAACCCGTTGTGCCCACAACGGGCGCAACACCGCAATTGATGACCGTTCGGACATTGTCAAAGACGACGGACGGGTGGGTGAAGTCCACGGCGACTTGGGCTTGGCTTTCTTTCAAGGCGTCTGCCAAATCGCTGCGGACGGTGATGCCAATGGGGTGCCCGCCAAGCACTTCACCGATGTCTTTGCCCGTTTCTTTCACATCAATGGCGGCAACCAGTTGCATACGAGGGTGAGCGAGGATACCCTTAATCACTTCCCGCCCCATCCGCCCGCAAGCACCGACAACTGCTACGCGAACGGTTTGTGACTCTTTCCGCGCCACGCTCCTTCGCCTCCTTGCACTGAACTTTGCGGTTATCGGCGAATGCCTTTCAGTTGCTCTTCAATCAGCACCTCGTTGGCTTTCTTGCCGTGCTTTTTGCGGATTTGCAGTGCCCACGCTTTGAACTCGTCCAAAGAGACGGCGCGCTGCCCTTCCCGCTGCGACAAGTAAGCCGCACCCACGATGGCTTGGGATTCAGCGCCGATGGTGTGGTCGCATAAGGGCTTGACATTGTCCAACACGCAGTGAACCATGTTGACAATCTCGCCGTAGAAACTGGACGGCCAAAAAGTCCAAGTTGGTCCCGTCGCTTCCACGCGCCGTTGGTGACCGAAAGCGTCGGTGATTTCCACGAACAAGCGCCCTTCTTCCCAAACAGGACGCATGCTTCCCGTCGTGCCCCAAATCACTGTTGGGGGCGAATCGGGATGGCTCCACGAACCCTCCACATGGGCGGTCGTCCACGCTTTTGTTTCGGGATGCTCGTAGCGGATGAGGATGTGACCATCGTCCTCCACACGGAACTCTCGGTGGCGCAAGTTGATGATGCGGTGCTTCATGCGTTGGGCGATTCCCGTCGGTGCCGCCGCTTTTGCTACAACGGGCTTTTTGTCAAAACCCGCCAGATACCACGAAGCAGTGACTGCGTGGATGCCGTTGTCCAACAGCGAGCCACCACCAGCACGCCATTCATCCCAGAAGAAAAGGCGGTTTTCGGGTCCAGCGTGGGAGGTGTTGAGATACATGGCAACCACTTCGCCAATTGCCCCTGCGTCAATCAGTTTCCGTGCCGTGTAGTAGAAGGGGTCAAAGAGCCAGTTTTCGTTGTGCTGGTAGAACCGCCCCGTTTCCTCTACCACTTCGCAAACATCCACGCACTCCAACCAAGTCCGCGCCATCGGCTTCTCACACATGACATGGCAGCCCGCTTTCAAAGCAGCGATAGCGACGGGCGCGTGGAAATCGGGGGAGGTGCAAATGCTGACCAAGTCGGGCTTCTCTTTGCGGAGCATCTCGTTGTAGTCGGTGTAAAGGCGCACTTTCTTGACATCTTCCCGCAACTGCTGGGCGCGGGCGGTATCGCCCTCTTCTTCGGCGCGTTTTGCCCGCTGCTCGGACAACTCGCTGAACCGTCGCATTGCCCGCTGCAGTGCTGCTTGGCTCACATCGCACAGCGCTACCAATTGTGCCTCGGGAATTTCGGGGAACGCGGGCAAATGCGCCCCCACGAAAATGCCACCCGTCCCAACAACACCAACACGCACTCTCTCCATCATCGCAACCTCCTCTCTTCAATTTGCTGCTTTTTGCGATGCCACAAAAATGTTGCAGCACTGACGAAGAAGGTGCAAATAGGGGAAAAGCGGGCTTCTTGGTTGTGATGGACGAACGGTCTTGTTACACCTCAACGGCGTAGCGAGCCGCTTTTTCGCGCCAATCGGAAGGAGCCCTTTGGGGATGCAGCAGTGCAAAGAGCATCTCCAATCCATCCATCAAACGCGGTCCTGGGCAGGCAAAGTAATCGCCGTCAGCGACATACACGCGCTTTCGCTGGACAGCAGGGAGTTGGTGCCAACCGGGGCGCGCTATCAAAGACGGTAATTCTCGCAAACTTTGTTCAAGGTGGTAGCCGCAAGGGGCTATTACGATGACCTCTGGTTGCCACGCCAATACTTCTTCCCACGCGATGCGTCGCGACGGTTGTCCCACTTTTCCCAACCCTTCCACGCCACCTGCTATCTGCACCATTTGGGGCACCCAGTGCCCGCAGCAGAAAGGCGGGTCTATCCACTCCGCCACCCAAACGCGGGGGTGGTCCGTCACTTGCTGCGACAGCCGCATCACGCGTTCCATGCGATTTTCCAAAACTGCTTTCACCTGCTCCCCGCGCTCCTTCACCCCTAACGCTTCCGCTACCCGAACGATGTCGTTGAGGATGTCTTCCAGCGTGGACGGGTTCAGCCACACCACTTGTGCATCAGGCACGGCTGCTAATGCCTTCTCCACTTCGCAAGTTGCCGCTGCGCACACATCGCAAAGGGCTTGCGCCAGAATGAGGTCAGGCTTTAAAGCCTGCAACAAACCCGTGTCCACCCGATAGAGGGTGGTGCCTTCTTCCAAAGACCGGCGCACCGCTGCGTCTATCTCTGCACCTTTCATCCCATCTGTGTTCAATGCGGAGCGGACGACGACTGGTTTCGCCTTTGCTTCAGGCGGATAATCGCATTTGTCTGTCACGCCTACAAGGCAATCACCCAAGCCCAAAGCGAACACTATCTCCGTCGCGCTGGGCAAAAAGGACACCACGCGCATCGTTGTTCCCTCCTTTCACTGGTCGCGCCTAAAAGAGTGCCGCGAAGGTGAAGAAAGAAGCAACTCGCGTTGGGGACAGCCGTTAAACTTTTGCTGAAGCCATTGCGCCGTTGCGCAACAAAGCGTGAGGAGGTGCAGACACAATGGACGAATTGGTGCGGTTGTTTGAAGGGTTGCGGGTCGCTGATGTTTCCGACGGGATGGACGCGGTGGGACTGCGAGATGTGGGGTTGGTGGACCGAAGTATTCGCCCCATTTGGAAAGGGGCTCGCATTTGCGGTCGCGCTTTGACCGCCCGCTATGTTCCCACCAACGAAGTCGTGCCGACAATGTCCCCTGAAGAGTATGCAGAGTTCTCGCGCCGTTGGTATGCGGAAAAATGCCCCTACGCGTTTCTGGAAGTGGCGCAGCCGGGCGATGTGCTCGTTTTGGATTTAAGCGGTGCCGAAGTAGGCTTTTGGGGCTCCAACATCGCTTTGGCAGCAAAGAAAGCGGGCATCGTGGGTGTCATCATTGACGGTGGGTGCCGTGACACCTACGAGGTGGAAAAGCAACGCTGCCCCGTTTGGGCGCGTCATATCGCCCGCACGACGGTGATCGGGAGACTGGAGTTTGCTGGGCTAAACGAAACCATCAACTGCGGTGGCGTCAAGGTTCGCCCTGGGGACATCGTGGTTGCGGACGACGATGGCGTCATCGTTGTCCCCCGCGAAGTTGCAGCGGAAGTTGCCAAATGGGCACGAAAGGAACTGGAAGCGGACAAACAAGCCCGTCGCCG
>FWWM01008495.1_pt1 | contig 19684 bp, 13 predicted proteins | sample 2228351 | NCBI WGS metagenome assembly FWWM01 (sample SAMEA103939774, study PRJEB20133) | metagenome
GGAGGCCGACCTTCGATCTGCGCCGTCGTGAGGCGTTCGTCCCAATATTCCACTCGCGCGCCTGCGGATTCCAATGCCCGTCCGAACTCCTGCACAGCTCGAGCCTGCGGCCCCACCGTCCCGTTGAGCGATAGCGGAAGGCCCACGACGATCCGCTCCGCGCCCTCGCGACGGGCGATTTCGAGCACGCGGTGGACCGCCGACGATGTGTCCCGACCGTCGACGATGGCCAGCGGCACGGCGACGCGCTCTTCCGCATCGCAGACGGCGACCCCGATACGGCGCGATCCGACGTCGAGACCCAGCATCCGCACGTTATGTTGAGGCGCCCAGCGCCCGCTCGACCTCCTTCACCGCCACCGCGACCGCTTCGGCCAGCTTCGCCACGTCGCGGCCTCCGGCCTGAGCCATGTCTGGCCGGCCGCCACCGCCCCCTCCGGTGACCTTCGCAGCCACGCGAATGATCGCGCCCGCATCGAATCCCGCTGCAACCGCCTCTGGCGTCGCCATGGCCACGAATTGAGGCCGTCCGCCCACGTCGGCGGCGAGGATGACCGCGGCTCCGGCCCCTAGCTTCGCCCGTACGTAGTCTCCCATGTCGCGCAGCGCCTCCGTACTCGACGCCGGCACGACCTCGGCGACCAGCGAGACGCCGTTCACCTGGCGCCGGCGCTCCACGAGCGCGGCGGCCACATCGCGGGCCTGTGAGCGCTGGAGTGCCTCGAGCCGCCTACGCGTGTCATCCAGCTCCCGTTGGATCGCCTCGATGCGCGCCGGCAATTCGGCGGGGGACGCGCTCACAGCGCGCGCCGCCGCCTCCAGCGTGTTGAGCCGCTCGCGCACCCACCGCACGGCGCCTTCGCCCGTGAGCGCCTCGATGCGGCGCAGCCCGGAGCCGATGCCGCTCTCACTCACGATCACGAAGGAGCCGATCTCACCCGTCCGGTGGCAGTGGGTGCCCCCACACAGCTCCTTGCTGAAGCAGCGGTCCGCGCCCGGCTCGCAGATGGCGACGACACGAACGCGGTCCGCGTACTTCTCGCCGAAGAGCGCGATGGCCCCTTCTTCGATCGCCTGCCGGTACGTCGTCTCGTGAGGATGCACTTCGACGTCTGCGCGGATCTTCTCGTTGACCAGGCGCTCGACCTGCTCGATCTGTTCCGACGTGAGGGGCTCGAAATGCGTGAAGTCGAAGCGTAACCGGTCGGGCGCGACGAGCGACCCCGATTGCCGGACATGCGTGCCCAGAATCTGCCGGAGCGCGGCGTGGAGCAAATGCGTCGCCGTATGGTTGCGCATGGTGGCGGCGCGCTTCGCCTCGTCCACCAGCGCCACGACCGCGTCGTTCACCGCGATCCGGCCTTCCACCACCCTTCCGCGGCTGGCGATGAGGCCCTCGGCGACGGCCTGCGTGTCTTCCACGATGACGCGGCCTTCCGGCCCGCGAACCTCGCCCTGGTCGCCGACCTGACCGCCCCCTTCCGGGTAGAAAGGCGTTTCGAGGAGCACCAGCTCGACCTCCTGACCCGCCTGGGCCACGTCGGCCACGCCGGCCGGCGTCACGATAGCGGCGACCGTCGTCTCGTGTCGCGTGCGCTCGTACCCGACGAAGCGCGTCCGGATGTGAGCGAGACGCGCGTACGCCTGAATACGTTCGTCCTCGTATTCGAACTTCGCGGCGGCGCGGGCGCGCTCGCGCTGCGCCTCCATCTCCCGCTCGAACCCCTCCTCATCGACCGACAGACCGCGTTCGGCGGCGAGCTCGCGGGTGAGCTCGATGGGAAACCCGTACGTATCGTGCAACAGGAACGCCTGGTCGCCTGGAACGCGGTCGCCGCCGACTGCCCGGATGCGTTCGATCACCTCGCCGAGGAGTTGCTCGCCGCGCTCGATCGTCTCGAGAAAGCGAGCCTCCTCCGAACTCCACACGCGCTCGATGAATTCGGCGCGCTCCAGGAGATCCGGGTACGCCGCGCCCATGCGGTCGATGACGGATCGCGCCACCAGATGGAGCGACGGCTCCGCTCCGCCCGCACTCCCGCCCCGCAACCGCGTCATGAAGTACACCGCACGACGCATGAGACGGCGCAACACGTACCCTCGCCCCTCGTTGGAAGGCAGCACGCCGTCGCCGATGAGGAACGTCGCGGCGCGGGCGTGCTCGGCGACGACGCGGATGGCGCGCGTGACCGCGTCCTGCGCTCCGTACGAGCGCCCCGAGAGCTCCTCGACGCGGGTGATGATGGGGCGGAACAGGTCGGTCTCGTACACGTTCGGGATGTCGCCGTCGGGCCGCTTCGCCCCGAGCCAACCGAGCATGGCGGCCCAGCGCTCCAGCCCCGCGCCCGTGTCGATGTTCTTGCGCGGCAGCGGCGTACGCGAGCCGTCCTCGTCCTGATAGAGCTGCATGAAGACGAGGTTCCAGATCTCGAGAAAACGGCCGCACTCCAGCTCGGCCCTGCCCTGCGGGTGGGGCTCGCACGTGCCGGTCTCGCAGAAGCGGCAGCCCTCCACCGGCCCGAAGTCGAAGAAGATCTCGCTGTCCGGTCCGCATGGCCCGGTGGGGCCCGAGAACCAGTAGTTGAATTCCTCGCCGTAGCGGTGGATGCGTTCAGGCGGAACGCCCAGCGCCCGCCAAGCGCGGTACGCCTCCTCGTCGTCGAGATAAATGGTTGCCCGGAGCCGCTCTGCCGGAAGGCCGATCTCCTTCGTCAGCAGTTCCCAGGCGTACTCGATGGCTTCGGCCTTGAAGTAGTCGCCGAAGCTGAAATTCCCCATCATTTCGAAGAACGTCAGGTGGCTTTCGTCGCCGACGTCATCGATGTCCGTAGTGCGGAAGCACTTCTGGATCGTCGTGGCTCGAGGGTAGGGCGCCTCGGCGAGCCCCATGAAGTACGGCTTGAACTGATTCATGCCTGCGTTCGTGAACAGGAGCGTCGGGTCGCCGAAGGGCACGAGCGACGCGCTGGGCACGGGCGTGTGGCCACGGCGAACGAAGAAGTCGGTGAAAAGACGTCTGATTTCGTCGCTGGTCATTTGGCAGCATTGTAGCGACGAGGGTCCGGACGTGAAACGCGCGGTGCCTCTTCGGCATGTGCCTGCGGGACACGCCGCTCTCGACGTGGGCACAGGGGCCGATACTGAAACGGAATGCCCACCGTTGCGCGCACTCGCGTCCATCGTGTACACACGGGTCCAGCGTTGCGAACGATCTCGCCGGCGACGAGGCTATCACCCATGACATGGACGCGATTGGATTCGTTCTCCGTTTCGGTCGCGCTTGCGGTCGTCCTCGGATTCTTGGTGCGGGCATCTGCAGTGCTCGCGAGCGATTTTCCTCTGAACGACGGCGGCCTGTTCTACGCGATGATCGGTGACCTTCAGGCGAACGGATACCGTCTTCCGGACTACACGTCCTACAACGGCGGAGACATCCCTTTCGCCTATCCGCCACTCGCACTCTACTTGGGCGCGCTACTGGCCGACTTCACCCCGCTTACCGTCATTGACGTCCTACGATTCGTCCCAATGACGGTGAGCACGTTGACGATCGTCGCCTTCGCCCTCCTGGCGCGCGATGCACTTGGCCGGAGCCTTCCGGCGGGCGCCGCAACCATTGCGTTTGCCCTGCTACCCCGGACCTTCGTTTGGATGATCATGGGCGGCGGCCTTACCCGGTCGCTCGGCTTTCTCTTTGCCATACTCGGCCTCTGGATGGCCCATCGCGCCGTCACGTTGAACGACCGACGCGCGACCGCAGGGTTCGCCCTGTGTGGGAGCCTGGCGATCCTGACTCACCTGGAGATGGCGCTTCTCCTGGCCGTGGGTGCCACCGTGACCGCCGCGTTCCAGCTTCGAGACCGGCGCACGGCCGTAGTACTAGCAGCAGCAGTGACGGTGATGGTTGCTGCGACTGCACCCTGGTGGGGTACCATCCTCGCCCGCCATGGGGTGGATCCGTTCGTGCAGGCCCCGCGCTCGAACGGCGAATTCCAGGATGCCGCCACAGCCCTGGTCCGCATCGTCTCCCTTCAGGCAACCGGCGAGCTTCTCTTCCCCCTCATCCTGATGGCATGCACGCTCGGCTTCGTCACGTCGGTCGCTCGCCGCGAGTTCCTTCTTCCCGCGTGGTTGGCCCTTGCGATTGTGGTCGACTTACGAAGCTTCCCCACGTTCGCGACCGTGCCAGCGGCACTGCTGGCCGGGCTCGGATGGGCGGAAGTGACAGCGTTGGTACGCGGCGCCACGGCCCGCCGATCCCACAGTACTGCTTGGTCCACTCAGAGCCGGATCGGTCGGGCGGTGCCCACCATCGTCTCCTCTGTTCTGCTGTACTACGCCGTAGTCTCGGCGCTCACGACCGCCGGCATGCCCACGCTCAACGCCCTGGAGCAATCGGATCGGACTGCCATGATGTGGGCGAGCGTCAACACCCCTCGATCCAGCGCATTCGCTGTGATTTCGGGAGATATGAGGGGCTGGGCGCAAGATGAGATCTCTGAATGGTTTCCCGCGCTCACCGGACGACGGAGTGTAGCGACCGTACAGGGCTCCGAGTGGCTACCTCATGGCGCAGCGGGCGAGCGGTTGGACGAATACGATGCGCTCCAGCAATGCGCATACCGTGACGCGACGTGCTTGCAACAGTGGAGTCGGTCCTCCCAGACCGAATTCGATTACGTGTACGTTGTGAAGGGACACACCGTGCAGACGCCATATGCTGAGCGGTTCGGCTTCGAGGAGTGTTGCGATGCCGTGCGGGCATCGCTGCTCGCAGACCGCTCGTACCGGCTGGTTTACGATGGAGCCGGCGCGGCCATCTTCAAGCACGTCGGCCAGGAACCGAGTGGTCGGCGGAATGCGCCGGACGGAGGCGACCGATTCTTGACACCGTCCGCGGGGCGTCGTTAGCATGATCCCGACTCCGGCCCAGTCCTCCGCGATCGTGGATGCCCCGGTTGCTCGGGCACTGACGGACGGGCCCGAGAAGGACGTGCTCGCGCCTCAAGACGACCAACCTCCATCTCGCGGCGCCCTCGACGCTCGCAGGGCGTTCGCCCTCGACCCCCTCTACGTACGATGGCCCTGACCTCTGACCGCTGGATCGCCGTTGTCCTGGCCGCCGGTCAGGGCACACGGATGAAGTCGCGTCTGCCCAAGGTCCTCCATCCCGTAGCAGGCGTGCCGATGGTCAAGCATGTCACGCGGGCCGCTCGCGAAGCCGGCTGCTCTCGCGTGGTCGCCGTCGTTGGGCACGGCGCGGAACGCGTCGCCGAAGCGCTCGCGGGCGAGGCGGAGCCGGTCCACCAACGGGAGCAGTTGGGCACGGGCCATGCCCTCGCTCAGGCGACGGCCGCCGCCCGCGGAGCGGAGCACCTTCTCGTGCTCCACGGCGATGTCCCTCTGACCCGCCCCGAAACACTGCGCCGTATGATGGCTGCGCACCTCGAGGCGGACGCAGACGTCACGCTCCTCACCGCCGTCGTCGACGACGGCCGTGCGTACGGTCGGGTGCGCCGAGACGCATCGGGCCGCGTGCTCGACATCGTGGAAGCGTCCGAGCTCGGGCCAGGGGAGGCCGCCGGCGGGGAGATCAACGCCGGCATGTATTGCTTCCGCGCTTCATGGATTTGGCCGCGATTGGCCGCGTTACCGCGCAGCACCACCGGGGAGTATTACCTGACCCACGTGGTCGCGCTCGCGTCACGAGAGGGCGCCCGCATCGCCACGATCGTCGCCGAAGACCCCAGCGAGGCGCTGGGCGTCAACGACCGCCTCGAGCTGGCAGAAGCCGACCGCATCATGCGTGAGCGCATCCGACGGTTCCACATGCTGAACGGCGTGACCTTGATCGACCCGCCGACCGTGTACATCGACGCTGACGTCGCCATCGGACAAGACAGCGTCATCGGTCCGAACGTCACGCTCGCGGGCACGACACGCGTCGGCGCGGACACCCACATCGGTCCGGGATGCGTGGTCCGCGACAGCGTCATCGGGAATCGCTGCCGTATCGAGCTGTCAGTGGTCGAGGAAGCGACGCTCGAGGACGACGTCGATTGCGGTCCGTACAGCCACCTGCGTCCCGGGGCCTATCTGTGTCGCGGCGTGCACGTAGGGAACTTCGCGGAGATAAAGAACTCGCGTGTCGGCCGAAACACAAAGATGGGCCACTTCAGCTATTTGGGGGACGCCGAAGTGGGAGAGGACGTGAATATCGGCGCCGGAACCATTACCTGCAATTTCGACGGCGTCCAGAAGCACCGGACGGTCATCGGGGATGGCGCGTTCATCGGCAGCGACACCATGCTCATCGCGCCGGTTCGCGTAGGCAGGAACGCGCGCACCGCGGCCGGCTCTGTCATCAACCGCGACGTACCGGATGGCAAACTCGCGGTGGGAGCGCCGGCTCGCATCCGCGACCTCGCGGCGAAGGAAGGGAGCTGATCGAGTCGTTGGAACCCGATAGTTGGGTGGGAATCTTCCTGCTCATCCTCGCCGCGGCGCTCCTAAGCCTCGTCGCCGCTGCTGAAGCTGGAGTGGTGTCCATCAGTCGCGCCCGGGCCCGTGCGCTGGCGGCTCGCGGCGCGCAACCCCACGCGCTCCACGCGTACATCGAGGAGCGCCACCTCCTGATGGGGGCGTTGTCCGTCGCTCGCAACCTCGCAGTCGTGCTCGCGACGAGCGTCGGCGTGTTCCTCGTCGTGCGCCATGTGGAAGGCACGTGGCTCGCGCTCGCGCTGACCATGCTCTCCGCACTGGCCGCGCTCGCGCTCATCGAGGCGCTGCCTCGCCTCATCGTGTCGCGCAGCCCCGAGCGATGGACGTCGCGCCTCTCCCCGCTGGTCGAAGTGCTACGAGCCGTGTTCGGCGTTCCGCCCTGGCTCCTACGCCGGCTGCTGGCCTGGGCCCGTCCCGCAGGACCTCCAGCGGAGGACACGGAAGAAATCCTGCGGCTGGTCGAACTGGAAGAGACCGGCGCACCGATCGAGGAAGAAGAGCGTGAGATGATCCGCGGCGTCATCCACCTGGCGGACCGCACCGTCCGGGAGATCATGGTCCCGAGGATCGACATCGTCGCAACGGAGGTGAACGCCAGCCTGGACGACGTGCTCCGGCTCATCACGACGCGCGGCTACAGCCGCATCCCCGTCTACGAGGACACCATCGACAACATCGTCGGCGTAGTCTACGCGAAAGATCTCATCAAGCTCCTCGCGCAGGGCACGCGGGCGCCCATCCGCGAGGTCATGCGGCCTCCCCACTTCGTTCCCGAGTCGAAGCGTGTCGACGAGCTGCTCGCCGAGCTCAGGAACAGCCGCGTCCACATCGCCATCGTGGTCGACGAATACGGTGGCACGGCAGGTCTGGTCACCATCGAGGACCTGCTAGAGGAGATCGTCGGCGAGATTCAGGACGAATACGACGTGGAGGAGGCGACCATCGAACGGGTGGCCGAGGACGAGGCGATCGTGGACGCGCGCGTGAGCCTCGACGCGGTCAACGAGCTCTTCGATCTCGATCTCGAGAGCGAGGACTACGACACCATCGGTGGCTTCGTGTATCACCACCTTGGGAAGGTGCCGGCGCCCGGGGACGAATTCCAGGCCGACGGGCTGAGCCTTCAGGTGCTGTCCGTCGCCGGCCGGCGGATTCGTAAGCTCCGGGTCCGCAAGCTGCCGACACCGCCGCCGGCGAACGGTCGTAATGGCAAGAACGGTGGAACGAGCCCCTGACCCCGCAGGGCCGCCCAGCCGGGGTAGAATGAGCTGTGGCCCGCAGAACCGTCCGTCCGCAACCCCGGCTCTTCCCGCCAGGCACGCTGCCGTCGCCGGAAGAGGCGGCACCTGAGGCGCCGCTCGCTGCCCGCATGCGGCCGCGCACGCTCGACGAATTCGTCGGGCAGGAGCATCTCGTCGGCGAAGGTCGGATCCTGCGCCGGCTCGTCGAAGCGGGTCAGCTTCCTTCGATCGTCTTCTGGGGTCCGCCCGGTACCGGCAAGACGACGCTCGCGCGCATCCTCGCGGCGATGACTGACGCCGAGTTTGAGTCGGTCTCGGCGGTCACCGCAGGCGTGGCCGACCTCCGTCGTGTCGTCGCGGAAGCGCGCGCCAGGCTCGCCGCCGGGCGTCGGACCATCCTTTTCATCGATGAGATCCATCGCTTCAACAAGGCGCAGCAGGACGCCGTCCTGCCCCACGTCGAGGACGGCACGGTCATCCTCATCGGGGCGACGACCGAAAATCCGTCGTTCGAGGTCATCGGACCGCTCCTCTCGCGTTGTCGCGTCTTCACCCTAAACCAACTGACGCCGGAGCAGATCGAAACCATCCTCAGGCGCGCGCTGGCCGACCCTGAACGCGGCCTCGGCAAGCTGAGCGTGGCGATCGACGACGAGACCATTGCAGCGCTCGCGGCCTCCGTCGGCGGCGACGCGCGCATCGCGCTGAACGCCCTCGAGGCGGCGGTGTTCTCCGCTGCCCCGGACGCGGCCAGTATGCGCCGGGTGACCCGCGAGATCGTCGAGGAGGCCCTGCAGCACCGAACGTACCTATACGACCGCGCGGGCGATGCGCACTACGACACCATCTCGGCGTTCATCAAGAGCCTGCGCGACTCCGATCCCGATGCCGCGCTCTACTGGCTCGCCCGCATGATCGACGCGGGGGAGGACCCGCTGTTCATCGTCCGGCGCATGGTCATCCTCGCAGCCGAGGACATCGGCCTCGCCGACCCCCAGGCGCTCGTGGTGGCGACGGCGTGCCAGCAGGCGGTGCACTTCATCGGCTTGCCTGAAGGTTACTTGCCCATGGCCGAGACTGCCCTCTACCTCGCCCTCGCGCCCAAGAGCAACAGCGCATACCGGAGCTACGCTCGCGCGCTGGCGGACGCCCGGGAAACGCGAAACGAACCGGTGCCACTCCACCTGCGCAACGCCGTGACGGGCCTGATGCGCGACCTGGGCTACGGCCGCGGGTACCGCTACGCCCACGACGCTCCCGGTCACCGGGTGGAGCAGCGGCACCTGCCCGAGCGCCTGGAGGGGCGGCGCTACTACGAGCCCGGAACCGAGGGAGTCGAGCCGGCCCTGTGGGAGCGCTGGGTGAAGGCCTCGCCCGGCGGCTCGTCGCACGGTCGAGGCGGCGACACCCCCTCCGCCGACTGAGGGGCACACGAGGAACGGGCCGCCAGCCCCGCCTCTGACGGCCCGTTCCTTTCGAGACCTCGTCGGTCTCGCCCAGAGAACGCAGAACGCCCGCCGGTTGTTACGCGGTCCCCGGTTCACGAAATCTCCACCCCTCGTCGTGACAGCTCGTCCGTCTTCGGTCGATCCTCGAAGCGGGTACGGTGCCAACGACGCTCCCGGCGTCTGGCCTCGCGGCGCCGCTCCGGCGCGCGACGCGCGCATCCCCCGCACGGAGGCGGGCTGCCGGACGCCGGGGGCGTTGACCAAGGCCCCACACGATTCCCGCTACTACGGTGGGCCCGCGAATCTGACGATGGCGTCGACGTACGGCGCGTACGCCGTCGCGATCTCGTGGCTCTCGAACGGCCCTGACCCGATGGTCTCGTACAGGACGAGGTCAGCGCCTTCGACGACCTGCGTCGTCCTGTCGTCAACGAAGCCGCCCGAAAGACCGCACGCCGTGGGGTAATACAGACAGTCGCCCGCGTTGCCCAGCGTGGCGAGCCTGATGGCGTCGGCGCGGATGGCCGCGGCCGCCGCGAGTTGGGCATCGCGCAGCGCAGGGTCGCCCGCGAGGCGGACGAGGTCCGCTCCTGCCTGGTATGTCTTGCCGTCGCACGCGACGAGGTCGAGCACGACCTGCTTGTCAGCGCTCGCGCCGAAGAGCGGCGCATCGATGGTCACGACGGCGCTGAGTCCCACCTTGTCGCCGCGGGTGGCTTCCCGCTCCGCCAGCTCGAAGGCGATATAGCCGCCGAGGCTGTGCCCGACGACCACGAAGCCCGCCCGCGGATGCGCCTGCCGATACGCTCGCAGCATCGCGTCGAGCCGGTCGACGCTCTCGTCGATCGGCCGGTCCGTGTCGAGACAGCCATAATCGTCGGGGATCCAACGCCCGCGTTCGTCCACCGTGCCGCCGACGTAGCTGAAGTCGAGCAAGCGCTCGTCCGGAAATCCCGCGCGACGGAAGGCCTCCCGGAGCGTGGCGAACCGATGCTCGCCCAGCGGCCCCACGCTCGGGCGGCCATCTTCGAGCGACGTGTAGAGGCCCTGCACGAACACGATGACGCGCTCGCCCGGCGGCGGACAATACCCGGCGACCAAGACCGCGGCGAGCGCGGCGAGCGTCAGGACGACGAGGGGCCGCGTCGGTCTCTCCCTTCCCCAAGGGCTCCGTACAGAGTATCGGCGCCGCGGCCTTCGACCCCTGGGGCCAGGCGGGCCTAACCCAGGAACTCGTATCCCCCGGCGACGCCCTCCGGCTTCTGATCGATGATCACGTTCACGCACGCCGGCTTGCCGGACGCGAACGCACGCTCGATCGCCGGGTAGATGTCCTTCGGCTCAGTGACGAATTCGCCGTACCCGCCGAGGGCCTCGACCACCTTGTCGTACCGGGCGTTATCCCCGAGGCGCGTCGCTACGACACGCTCGGGGCCGTACATGCGTTCCTGCCCGACGATGATCTGCCCCCACTGCCGGTCGTTCCCGACGACGGCGACGACCGGCATGTTGAAGCGGACCAGCGTATCGAAGTCGAAGCCGTTCAGCCCGAAGGAGCCGTCACCGTTCACCATCAGGACCTTCTTCTCCGGCAGCGCCGCCTTCACGGCGATGCAGAAGCCGGTGCCCACACCCAGCGTGCCCATGGGCCCCGGTCCCATGAACTGCCCTGGATGGTTCACGGGCAGCACCTGCGCAGCCGTAGCGACAATGTCGCCGCCGTCGCCGATGACGATCGTATTGTCGTCGACGAACTTCGCCATCTCGTTGCACAGGCGCAGCGGGTGGATCGGCGTGCGGTCGTCGTGCAGCCATCGCTGGCGCAGTTCGAAGATCTTCGTCTCGCCGTCGCGAAGCATCCGAAGCCACTCGTCGTGTCGGATGGCGCCGTCGCCGATCTCCGCCGTGATGCCTTGGAGGACCGAGCGCGGATCCCCCTCGATCCCGATGTCGACCGCGCGGTTCCGTCCGAGCTCGGTCGGGTCGATATCGATGGCGATGACGCGGGCCTGCGGATTGATGCGCCGGCCGTAGCTGAGACGGAAGTCCATGGGCGTCCCCACGAACAGCGCGACGTCGCACTGTTCGAACGCGGTGCGACGCGTGCGACTGTAGAACTGGGGGTGGTCCTGGGGCACGCATCCTCGGCCCATGTCGTTCAGGTAGATGGGCGCCTGGATCTTCTCGGCCAGCTCCTGCAGCTCACGGCCCGCGTCGGACCAGTACACGCCGCTGCCGCCCATCACCACCGGCCGCTCGGCCGACCGCAGCAGCTTCGCTGCCTCTTTGATGAGGGTGGGGTCGCCGTGCACGCGCCCGGTCGGACGGTACCCTTCGGGCAGCCTCACCTGCTCCTCCTCGAGCCGCCCGAAGAGCACGTCGGACGGCAGTTCGAGGAAGACGGGGCCATACCTCCCCGTCATGGCGATGCGGAAGGCTTGCGCCAGGTACTCGGGGATCCGATGCGTGTGATAGCAGGTCGCAGCCCACTTGGTGATGGGTCTCATCATCTCGACGGTGCCGGGGATCTCCTGGAGGGAGCCCATGAGCGCCGTCGAGATGGGCGCGGCGCCGCCGATGAGGATCATGGGGCTGCCGTTCTGATAGGCGTTGGCGACGGCGGTGACGGCGTCAGTGACGCCCGGACCCGCCGTGACGACGGCAACGCCCGGCTTGCGCTTGATGCGGCCCCATCCCTCAGCGGCGTGGCCGGCCACCTGTTCGTGGCGGGTGTCGATGATGCGGATGCCTTCGTCGAGGCAGCCGTCGTAGATGTTCTGGATGTGGCCCCCGGAGAGGGTGAAGATGGTGTCGATACCTTCCTTCTTGAGCATGCGGGCGACGAGGTCGCCGCCGTCGATCTGGGCCATGGGGAGTCCTCCAAACAGCGCGCCCGCCCGCCAGAGGCGGGTCAGCGCGGGTTCTCGAGCAGCGGTTCTACGGTACTAGGGCGGGCCCAGAGGGACAAGCGTAGCTGCGGTGGGAGATTTAGAATGACGTGCGTGGGACTGATCGCAAGGTGGCCGAGATCAAGGGTGCACCTATACATGCTCGTGGTGGCGTTGTGGACGCTGGCACTCGCTGCAGTGGGCATTCTGTCCGTGAGGTACGACTTTCAGCCACTCTTCGCGGCGGTACTCGCCGTCAGCCCGACGTTGTGGATGTTGCTTCTGCAAGAATGGGTCAACGTACCCGAGCTGGAGTTTGTCTTCGAACAAGACAATCCTAGCGAGTTCACGCCTCTGGTTTACGCCACCTGGTACTTGCTCGACGGTAACCAACTTGGCCCCACGCAATGGTTGAGGCTCGGCATTCGCAACAGAGGTAGGGGAGCCGCGCGTCGCTGTCAGGGCGACCTAAAGGTTACGGAATGGCCAGACGGCCACCTGGCGGAACTTCCTTCGCCTGAACGCAAGCGCCTCAGGTGGGCCGCCGCAGGGGAGTTGGGGGCACCGTGCGACATCGGGCCCGGAGGCCTGGAGTACTTAGAAGTCTTGGTCAACCCGCTTCGAATCAAGATGGGGGACCGGTTCACTTCGGATCACGATGGCAGACGTCGTGGGCCCATCGTGGCCTGGGCCTCCACTCCTTCAACTTCGTTGAGCCTCGACGAAATGAGACAGCCCCGGAACGGCTTCACCGCGGGACGATACCGCCTCTCACTGCAGGTCACAGGCGACAACATCCGGCGACCCCTAGCAGCGGAATTCCGTCTCCATCTGACAGGTCCCGACCACGAGCGGCGAACGGAATTCGTGCTGGAGCGGATAGACTCCTAACCCCCACCCACGTTCCCCGATGCGCGGGGTGTCTGCACCCTTCTCTGTCCAGTCTGGCCCGCCGGGCGAGGCGGTCTTCAGAACATCGCGTAGCCGCCGTTGACGCTCAGCGTCTGCCCGGTGATCCACTCGGCGCGTTCGGACACGAGAAACGCCACGGCATCGGCGATGTCCTGCGGACGGCCGAGACGTTGGAGGCCCTTGTACAACGGGTACTGCCGCCCGATGGCGTCGAGCCGGGCCCGGCCCTCCTCGCTCTGCCGGGCCGCCGCGAAGAGCGCCTCCGTCGCTTCGGTCTCGGTGGTGCCGGGCGACACGCAGTTCACGGTGATGCGGTAGCGACCGACCTCCTTCGCCAGCGCCCGGGCGAAGCCCGCGGCCCCGGCCTTCGCCATCGAGTACGTCGCCAGCCGGGGTTCGCCCACACGACCCGCGTCCGAAATGATGTTGACGATGCGTCCCCAGCCCTGGTTCTGCATCGCTTCCAGGACCGCGCTGGTGCAATTGAGGACGCCATACGTGATGATGTTCATCACGCGGTCCCAGGCAGCGCGGTTCTGCTGCACGAAGTAGGGCCCGCCGAAGCCACCTCCCATCTCCTGGGCGGCGCCCGCCGGGATGCCCGCGTTGTTCACGAGAATGTGGACCGTCCCCCAGGCGGCGATCACCTTCGCCACCATCTCGCGCACCTGGGTCTCGTCCGTCACATCCGCGAGCGCGGTCATGGCCTCACCGCCCTTGCCGCGGATCTCGGCGACGACGCCATCGGCGCGGTCCTCGAAGATGTCGTTGACCGCGACCTTGGCGCCCTCCTCAGCCAGCGTGAGAGCGATGGCGCGGCCGATGCCGCGTCCCGCGCCCGTCACGATGGCCACCTTGTCCTTCAGTCCCAGGTCCATCGCGCACCTCCAGCGCCTGCGATCGAACAGCGTAGGCGGAAGCGAGCGGCCACGGCGCGCCGTCAGCGTCACCTGTGCGTCGCGCCGGTCACTCCCGATCTCGGGCTAGTACAGGACCTGCTCAACGATGAGGTCGGCGATCTCCTCGTCGCTCAGGCCCAAGATCTCCTTGCACACCTGGTGCGTGTGCTGTCCGAGGAGCGGGGCGGGCCAGCGCAGCTTCCCCGGCGTCTTGGACAGCACGAAGGGCGGACCGTCGTAGGCCGTGCGCCCCGCTTCCGGGTGGTCCAGGTACACGTAGTAGCCCCGGGCCTTGAGGTGCTCGTCATAGTCGAGCATCTCGCGGGCGCTCTGCACGACGCCGGCGGGCACGCCGCGCGCCTGGAGGTCGGCCATGAGCTCGTAGGCGTCTTTGTCGCAGGTCCACTCGTTGATGCGCTCCTCGAGCTCGGCCTCGTGCTCCTTGCGGCCCAGCAGGGTGCTGAAGCGCTCCTCCTGGGCCCAGGCGGGATGGCCCATGGCATCCACCAGCGCGCGCCACTCCTCGTCGGTGAAACACGCGATGGCGATCCAGCGCTCGAGCGCCGGGTCGTTGGGGTCGCCCTCGAGCCGCCGGCAGCGGAAGGCGTTGTGCGGCGCCACGTAGGGCAGACCGTTGCCCGACCGATTCTGCACACGACCGTTCGCCGTGTAATCGAAGATGGCCGGACCGAGCGGCGCCACCGAGGATTCGAGCTGCGCGCACTCGATGTGCTGCCCCTTGCCCGTCCGCCGGCGGTAACGCAACGCGGCCAGGATGGCGATGAGCGTATGCCCCGGATTGATGACGTAGTCGGGGTAGTTCGTCCCGAGGCCCATGGGCGGCCGTTCGGGGAAGCCGGAGAGGTGGCTGTATCCCGTGATGGGGGTCAGGACAGCCCCGAAGCCCAGGAAGTCGCGGTGCGGGCCGTCGTAGCCCTGCATGGGCTGGTACACGGCGATGATCTGCGGGTTGATGGCCGACACCTTGTCGTACGTGAGGCCCCAGCGTTCGATGACGCGCGGCGTCAAATTCGTCAGGAAGACATCGGCCCAGGCGATGAGCTTCTTCGCCAGCTCCTGTCCCTTCTCGGTGTTCATGTTGAGGGTCAGGTCGAGCTTGCCGGCGTTGTAGTTGTTGAAGTAGCCGCTGACGTTGTAACCCGTCTTGCCTTTGGCGAACGGCGCCACCGTGCGCAGCGCATCGATGTGCGACTCCGATTCGACACGGACGACGGTCGCACCGTAGGTCGCGAGGTGCTCTGCGCAAATGGGTCCGGCGCCGAACCACGAAAAGTCCGCGACCTTGATTCCCTCGAGCGGCATGGCCGTCATGCGCTGTTCTCCTCCTGTGAGCAGGCGCCTGGCCCTTCAGGCCCCGTCGTGACGAACGACAACGTTACACCACGCCGGCGGCCGTGAGACGCTGGAGATCGTCGAGGCTCAGGCCGAGCTCGTCCACGTAGACTTCGACGTTATGTTCACCGATGGCCGGCGGCCGCCGGCGGATCGCCCAGGGCGTCTTGCTGAGCCGATAAGGCGGCCCCGGATAACGGAGGGTCTCGCCCAGCTCGGGATGCTCGACCGGCGTGAGCCACTTTCGGTATTCGAGCTGCGGGTTCTTCGCGAGGTCCTCCGGCGTACTGACGATGCCGAAGAGGAGCCGGCGGCGTTGGCCGTCCTCATAGACTTCCCACTTGCTCTTGGACGCGAGGAAGCGCTTCAGGACCTCATTGATGTGCTGGAGCGCCTTGATCTTCTCTCCGACCGTCGACGGGTCCTGCATCAGCCCGGTGAGGAAGCGCATGTTCAGGTTCATGCAGATCTCGTGATACGGCTCCTGCGTCAGGTCCTCGGCTGCGCCCTCGTCCACCATCCATTGCAGCAGCTCCGACCAGGGCGCCCCGCCTGGCGTCCCCACGTACCCGAACACATAGCCGTCTCGACATTCGTACACCCCGATGCCCGGGATGGTGATGGGCAGCGCACCCCCGGCGCCCATCCGCGTCCGGAGCTGCTGTAGCATGTCCCAGGTCTGCATCGCCGTCTCCTGGGCGATGGAGAGCGCCTCCTGCATCGACACGTCGACCTGCTGCCCTTCGCCGGTCACGTCCCTGTGATAGAGCGCCGTGAGCGTCCCAGCCGCCGCCTGGATGGAAGCCGAGATGTATCCCTGGCGCCAGGGCGGCACGTTCGGTGGGTCCTGCCGGTCACCGGCCAGCCACATGATGCCACCCATGGCGACGCCCACGATGTCCGGCGCTTTGTACAACGCGTGCGGCCCCGTCTGTCCGAAGCCCGTGATGGAGGTCACGATGATGTCGGGCTTGAGCTTCGTGAGCGCGTCGTAACCCAGGCCGAGCCGGTCGAGGTAACCGGGCGGGAACGTCTCGACGACCACATCCGCGGTCGCCGCGAGCTTCTCGAAGAGGCGACGACCGTCGGCGGCTTCGAGATCGAGGGTGACGCTGCGCTTGTTGGTGTTCAAGTTGAGCCAGTACAGGCTGGTTCGTTCGCCGGGCTGGTCGTGGTAGAACGGCGGGAGACGTCGCACGGGGTCACCGCCGGGCGGCTCGACTTTGATGACGTCGGCGCCGAGATCGGCGAGCAGCTTCGTACAGTACTGGCCGATTTCGCCTGCCAGGTCGATCACCCGGACGTCTCCCAGCGCGGTGTCTACCATCGATCCCTCCTCGTTCGTGGCCGGCCGCGGCGACGATGCCGATGGTCGTCAGGGCCGAGTGTAGAGCACGCTCGCCGCTGGTGGAACCGGCGAGCGTGCGAACCCCGCGACCGTAACGAGCACTACGCAGGCGCGCCCGTGGACACCCGCACCCGCTGCCCGAGGTCGTGCCCCAGGATTTCGGCGGCCTGCGTGACCATCTCCTCCAGCACCTGGCGCGCCGGCTTCATCTCGTGCAGCATGCCCGCGATCTGCCCTGCCGGGTTCATCAGCAATTCGAGCTTGCCGGCCCGCCTCGCGGCGTTCATCAGCTCTCCCGAGATGAGGCCCTGCGGACCCATGGGCAGCGCCGGAATACCCGACTGCTCCCAGAGTTCGATGAGCGGGTTGTTGATGTTCCGCATCGTCTTCCCGCTGTACAGTCGGGTGACCCGCGTGTCCTCCTCCGTGGCGGCGAGAATGCGTTCCTTCAAGACCTGAGGCCAGTTCGCTTCGCGCGTCACCAGGAACGCGGTGCCGACCCAGACGCCATCGGCGCCCAACGCGAGCGCAGCCGCGACACCGCGTCCATCGCCGATGCCGCCCGCCGCCAGCACGGGAATCGGCGCCACGGCGTCGACCACCTGGGGGACGAGGGCCATGGTCCCGATCCGACCCGTGTGGCCGCCTGCCTCCGTGCCCTGGGCGACGATGATGTCGACGCCGCCCTCGGCCACACGCCGCGCGTTCTTCACGTTGCCCACGAGAGCGATCACTTTCGAGCCGATGTCGTGGAACGCCTCGACGAAGGGCCCGGGGTTGCCCAGTCCCGAGGCGAACACCGGCACGCGAAGCTCGATGATCTTGTCGATCTGCCGCTTGGCGAACGCAGGCCCGAGCCCGACGCGTCGGATGCTGCGCGAGAACTCCTCCTGCGTCTCCTCGTCGTCGGGGAGGCCGAACTCCTGCTTGGCCTTCCGGATGAAGTCCTTGTACGGCTGCGGCAGCAGGTCGATGGGGTTCTTGGGAAGCTGCGGCATCTCGGCCGAGGCGGCCTGTCCTCCGTTCCCACCCGACGGTCCGGCCGGCGCTACCCCCGAGGGGAGGAGGATGTCGACGCCGAACGGCTTGTCAGTCAGCGAGCGGACCTTGCCGACCTGCTCTTCGATCTCCTCGGGAGGCATCGTCGCGGCGCCGATGACGCCGAGGCCGCCGGCCTCGGACACGGCCGCGACGAGCTCGGCGGTGGCCACCCCTCCCATACCGGCGAGCACCACCGGATACTCGATCCCCAGGATGTCGCACACCCGCGTGTGCAGGATGGGTCTGGCCATGTCCGCCTCCCTCGGCTACGAGCTCTTCGAAAACCGCACCGGCGCCGTCTGGATCCTTCGCCGGACGCACCTGATTCTACACCGCGCTGCGATTTCGCGCGCTAGGATTCGCCTCGCTCGTCGAGGGGCGCGCCGACACAAAAGCTCCATCAGGTCGGTGGCAGGACGACGGCGGGCCGCCGTTCCGCTGTGATATACTGGCGGTGATTGAGGGCGATGAAGCCCGCCCAAAACGCCGTGTACGGCTGATGGCTTCTACGGAGGCGCGACGCCACGTAGAAGCCATTTTCGTTATCGAGGAGCATACCGCCATGCATGACGAGTGGAGCGAGCAGCGGCAGCGGTTGATCGACAGCGTGAACACGACGGAAGTGACGCTGACGGTGCCCGCGGAGCTGCATGACCATGTGCGGGAGTGGGCGGAACGTCATCACGTCACCCTGCAAGACGCGTTCCTGGCGGTGATCATGAACGGGCTGGCGTACCTCGAGGGTAAGGCCACACTGGAACGCTTGGAACGGGCGGACGTCCCGCAGGCGGTGTTGGACGAGCTGCAGAAGACGCTGCGGCAATTCATGGACGCCTCCAGCGCGTACGCCTCGATGAGGTTCAAAGCCTACCGCCTGAGCCAAGACAACCAGGCCCTGGAGATGCGGGAGTCAGGTCTGAGAGCGGAGAACGCTTTCCTCCGTCGCCGTCTTGAGATCTTCCGGGAAGAGGAGGAGCGCCTTAGGCAATCGCTGGCTGTCGTGGAACGAGAGCTGGCCGCGCTGAAGGCGGCCGTTCCGTCGCCCGACCCGCAAGTCGAGCCCGACCGCCACGGCCCAGCTCCTGCCGGCCGACTGCGCCGTTTCCTCAATGGCCTGCGCCATGGAGCTTCGTGACCTCATCGATGTGGACGCGGCCGTACGGTACGTGCGGTCGTGCCAGACGGAAGACGGCGGGTACTTCTTCGCCAGGGTTCCGCCCTCAAGCGGCGCGGACACTTGGTACGCGCTGGCCTCGTTGCGCTACCTGGACCACGCGCCCTCCCGATCCCGAGCGACGCTCCACTGGCTCATGAGCATACGTCCGACGGCCAATCCGCACGACGTGTACCTTCGATTGCGCATCCTGCGAGAACTCAACCAGCCGGCCACTCCGCTGATGGAGACGGCCCACGCGCTCGCCGCCCTGCAGCGAACGGACGGCGGTTTCGGTTCCACCGGGCCCACGTACTTGGAAGTCGATTCTGAGTTACAAACGACCTACGAGGCCGTGTTCGTGCTAAATTCGCTGGGAGTTGCGTTCGACGAGGAGCGTGCTGCGACCTTCGTCGTACGGCGCTATGACGCTGAACGAGACTTCGGGGCGCGCCTGCCTTCTCGAGCGCCGACGTTCTATGCCTACCGGACGCTCGCGCTCCTGGGATGGCCCCTCCCGCTTGAAGCCGACCAGGCCGCGCAGCACACGACACACGACCTCCCCTCCTTCCTGGACCACCTCTACTGGGAAGTCATGTGCACGCGCATTGCAGGGAGGCGCACACCATCGCTGTCCAGGGTGATCGACTTCGTTCGCGGCTGTCAGCGACCGACCGGCGGATTCGCCCGTTCGGTGCTCATGGGAATTCCGACCCTGCAATGGACGTTCCAGGCGCTTCGGGTGCTTCGCGCCTGCATAGGAAACGATGGCTGCAATGGGACCACGCCGTGACAGGTTCGATGCCGTGATCGATCGCCCTGGAGGGCCGTACAACGTTTACCGCTGGGACGCCCGTCGGCAGGCGATCCGGTATGCGGCCTTCCGAGACGGCGCCGCCT
>FWWM01008496.1_pt1 | contig 19680 bp, 17 predicted proteins | sample 2228351 | NCBI WGS metagenome assembly FWWM01 (sample SAMEA103939774, study PRJEB20133) | metagenome
GCGCATAGATACACGCGTTTCACGCTCGCCTTCCCGCAAGCCTTGCGGTTCAACCCGTGAAACATTTTTTGTGCCTAGCTGCTGTCGAACTCAGGATAGCGTACATCTGATACATTAAGGCTGGAAAGGGGTGATGGGAGTGGGCCGGTCGAGACGGTACCGGGAGAGGATCGAGTTCGAGATGGCCTCGGTGGCGGCCAAGGGCACCCGGGGGTTGATCATTCGGACGCTGGTGAAGGACTTTGGCCGAAGCCGGTTGGAGGCGGAGGCCCTGAGCGAACGCAGTCTTGGATGGTTGCAAGCGCTGGGGGCCAGGAGCATTCCGGGTCAAGTGCTGGTGTCGGTCCCGGCGACACTTTCGCGCAAGTATGCCCGGCGGCGGCGACGAACCGTCATGATCACGGCGGTGGACGTGGGGGAGGACACGGAAGCCTGGCGGAGCTACGGGCTAGCCGCCATGCAGCGCCGGCGGCTTCTGCGTTGGCTCTGCGAGATCCACCGTCAGGGCGGCTGGGCTAGTCTTGCCGAAGTCGCTGCCTGGGCTAACCTCACCCCGACTGCGCTGGGCGCCAGGCTGGCGCCGGTGCGGAAGCTCGGCATATGGTTACCGCACATCGGCGGGCCGCCTGCCAAAGAGGAATCCCTGGCCTTAGAGCCGTGGCTGGTTGACTGCTACCTCAAGGACGGCCACAGCGAGCGGTTTAGAGCTATCTTCGGCATCACGGTTGGGGGGTGGGAGTCCATCCTGCGGCGGTTCGTTCAGATCACGGAGATGATCCAGGCTGGCACCGACGCCGAGGAGTCCGCCATGCACCTCGGCCTCTCGCCTCTAGAGGGACGTCAGTTCCTGGCGGTGGCGGAGCGTCACAAGGGCCGCCCGGCGCTGCGGGAATTGCGGGCATCTTACGGCGCGTCTGGCGACATTCCAGTGCCACAACTGGATGGGATCGAGAGCGAGCTGGTCCAGAACTACCGATTCTCGCCGGTTGCCGCCCGGTTATACCACCAATGGCTCAAGGAGTTGGCCGCCCGCATGGGCGCCGAGGAGCTCCGGGAAGGGGAAATGGTCTTCTTCGCCATTGCAGCCGAGGAGGGCGCGCGGGCCAAGCTGGCCGAAGCCCGGCACATCCCTGTGCGGCTCCGGTACATAACGGAGGATGACCTGCGGGAAGGCCCCTATGGGGAGTGCCGCACGCGGGTTTCCGGGCTGAAGTTTTCCCGCATTCTCCGCTATGCCACGGGCGCCCGGGCCCAAGGAGCGCTGCTGACGCTGCCCGATCTGGCGGTGCTCATGGGCATCCACGTGGATGCCATTCGCCGCCAGCTTGCGGCCCATCCCCAGGTGGTGGTGCCCACCAGGGGGAGGGTGAAGGACATCGGGCGCGGCGTCACCCACAGGGCGAGGATCGTCGAACTCTACCTGCAGATGCATACGGAGACCGAGATCGTGGAGCGGACCGGGCACACCTATGAAAGCGTGGAAGCGTATCTGCGGGAGTTCGCCCGTATCGTCAGCCTGACGGACCAGGGGATGAACGTCGTGATGATCAGGCGGGTCACGGGACGGTCGCTGGCCCTGGTGGAAGCCTATCTTGACCTCTACCGCCGCTATGACCGGCCGGAATACCATTTTCGCCTCTCCCAGATTCGGAACGTGTTCGCCCGGGAGGACACCCTGGGCGGAAAAAAGGGGCTCCTTTTCCCTTCCCCTACCGGGGGTGCCGGGCGATGAGGTGGCAGGAGGAGGTCTTCGGGCCCCTTCTGGCGCGGACCATGGAGAACGCCCAGATCCGCCACCTGGCGGAGCGCTACGACCTCTCGCGGGACTCCCGGCTGGCCCAGGAGATCGTCCGGCATGTCAACGGGGTGCTGGATGCCGAAGAGAAGCGCCGGGGCGTGCGGCGGGTGCGGCCAGGCGAGCTCCTGCTTCGGACCAGCCGCGGCCCGCTCGTCCTTCCCATCCGGACCCTGGAGGACATCCGCCGGGTTTTGGCCAGAGAGCGCTGGGACGTGGTCCGGCGCGACATCGTGGAGCGCTGCGCGGCCAGGTACTGGGATCTGTTCCCCGAGGCGTCCTCCGGCAGGGTGGAGCGTTTCCTGCGCTGTATCTGGCAGGGCTACAGCCCGCGCGGCCCCTCGCCAAGCCCACTCCACGGCCCGCGGAAAGAGCGCCCCTGGGATCCGGGCGAGGACGGAAGCCCCTTGGCCGAACTGGATGCCGAACGGGCTCGCCGCTGGTTGGAGCGCGAAGCGCCCAGGCCCGGCCATCTCCCGGAGACGTTCCAGAAGCTCGCCCACTTCCTGGGGACGGAGGCCGGGGTGCCGCCAGCGGTGCAGGAACCCATGATCCTGGACCTCATGGCCCTGCGGGCGCGGTTCTGCCCGCGCCTGACGACGCTGGCGTCAGGGCAGATGCCGCTGGCCGCGCTCCATGTCAACGCCGGCCGGACCCTTTGGCAGCCTTCTCGTTACCAGCCGCTGGTGCCTGTGGTGGTCAGCCTTCTCACCCCTGACGAAGCCCGCACCTTGCGCCACCAGCCTCCCAGGAAATATGAGGGCTTCCTTGACTTGTACGGACGGCGCATGGCCCGCGTGATGACCGAAGCTTATACACAGAACGGCCTTCTTTCCTACGCGGAGCTTCAGTGGATCTTTCTCGCCTCTACCGGCACCGTTTCCAAGGCCATCGACCATTACCAGCGCAAGCACCGCGTCGTCCTGCCCTGTCCGGGGACGGTGCTTGACATGGGCCGCATGCTCACCCACAAGTCCCTGATCGTCCGGCTGCACCTGCAAGGGCTTTCGGTGTTGGAGATCGCTCGCATGACCTATCACAACCCTCGCTCCGTGGACGCCTACCTGAAGGCCTTCGACGCGGTGCTCATCCTCCACCTCTACGGCCTGACCCCCAGGCTCATGGCCAGCGTCCTTGGCCGCAGTGAGTCCTTGGTGCACGAATACCTGGATCTCATTGAACGTTATCTCAAGGATGTCGAAACGATGCGAGAGCACCTGCGAAGGCGGGGGGTCAGTATCCCGCATCAAATATCAAATAGCGGTTGATAGGGGTAAAGACCGAAGGGATTTCGGCCTTGTACGTCTGGATCTGGTTGAAGGCGCTGCGCAGGGTGGCGTTCTCGTCGGCGGGGTTCTTTAGCTCGATCACTGCCAGGGGTAGCCCGTTGACGACGACGACCAAGTCGGGGCGCCGGTTGTGCTGACCCTCCACCACGGTGAACTGGTTCACCGCTAGCCAGTCGTTCCGCTCCGGCCGCTCGAAGTCGAACAGCCACGCCTTATCCCCCACCACCCGCCCGTCGGCCCCGCGGTACTCCACGTTCACCCCGTCGGCCAGCATGCGATGGAAGCGGTGGTTGCTCTCAACGAGGCTCGGGCCGGGCGGGCGCAGCACTTGCCGCGCCGCATCCTCCAGCGCCTCGGCGGGCAAGTGGGGGTTGACGGCTTTCAAGGCAGCGCGGAACCGCCCCTCCAGCACCACGTCGCAATAGCTGGCACGCTCCGCTGCCGGTTCGCCGGGGGCGATGGCGGGGCCGTGGAGGGTGGCGTAGCCGAGGGATTCGAACCAAGTAAGGGTGGCGGATTCGACGGTGGATTCTGTGAACTGCGTCATGGCATCAGCATCCCTTCAGCAGCAACATCCTTTTCATCCTCCCTCGCGTCACGCATCCGAACCAATGTCCGCACCGCGTCCATAAGCGGTTTAATCGCTTTCGGCATCTCGTCCATTCTCAAGCTACTCAAGAGCCCGTCGCACAGATAGCCTGAAAATCGGGCAGTTATAGCGTTTAGGTGCTGACGAGCTTGGCCCGGGTGAGGTTACTGGCCGACCCGGACGCTATACCCAGCACGCTTCCCCGACCATCCTGCCCATCCCGTGTACCGTCCGCCGCCTGCTTTCCTTGGCGTTCATCACTATCCTCCGCCATAGCTTGAGCAGGTTGTGCGTAGCGCAGATCAGTTTCCACTCGCTGTCACACGCGGACTTGCCCCGTCGCAGGAAGCGGTCGCAGCCTTGCGCCCCCTTCATCTGCCCGAAGACCGGTTCCACTGTCTGGCTTCGCTTCGTGTACAAGGCACGACCCCGCTTGGTCAGGAGCTTCCGTTCCATCCGCTCACGTGGGGGGAGGTTGGCAGGGATCCGACCACGCGGCGGCGGAGTATCCCGCAATGCCTTGCGCTGCTTCCAGTCCTTCGTGGTCGCGATCAACAACTCAGGCCCATAGGGGTCCGCTTTATGGATGTTTGCCTCACTCCAGTAGCCCGCATCCGCAACGACCGCCTTGATCTCCTCCCGACAACCGGCCACCCCCAGGTTCTCCTTCGCCTTGGACAGCATGGGGTGCAGTTGGTGGACGTCGTTAGCCTCCTGGGTCACTTCCGCCGCCACCACGATTTGGCCCTCCGTCACCACCGCTTGGGCGTTGTAGCCCTGGATGTAGCCCAACCGCGTCTTTATGATTCGGCTGTCCGGATCGGTCACGTTGGCTCGTGCATCCGGTTCCGGCGTCAGCTTGGCCGCTTTCGGCTTGCGCCCCCGCCGCTTCTTCCCGCTCGCCGCCTCTTCAGCTTGTGCTGCCTCAACCCTGGCCTGCTGCCTCGCCGCAGCTCGGGCCGCCTCCTGCTCCAGCCGCTCCTTGCATTCCTTCAGGCGGGCCAGTCGGCTCCGGCGATCCGCAAGCTCGGGCGGTAGTTCATCTCCCCGCCGGTCCGGACCATACAGACGGTCTTCCTCCTCGTCTGTGGCCTGGGCTTCCTTAAGCCACCTCCGAACCTCTTCCTCGATCGAGGTGTAGGTCCGATTGGCGGCCAGCGCCGCGTTGGCCTTGATCTTCGTCCCATCCAGGGCCACCAGGCCTACCTTGACCAAGCCGGCCTCGGCGCACAGCTTGAGTACCTGCGGGAAAAGTTCCGCCAACTCCTGCTCGAACTCTTGCCGGAAGCGAGCGACGGTGGCGTGGTCAGGCACTTGGTTGGCCGCGATCACCCGGTACGCCACGTCCCGCCTACACAACCGCTCGATCCGCCGGCTGGACCGCTCCCCCATGCAGTAGCTGTATAGAAGCAGGCTCACCATCATCGACGGCTCGTAGGCCGCGTTACCCCGACCGTCCTCACGGTATCTGCGGTAGAACTTCTCCAGGTCCATCTGGCTCACGGCGTCCATTACGAACCACGCCAAGTCGTCTTCAGGCAGCCATTCTTGCAAGCTCGGCGGCATCAGGTACATTTGGTCCCGGTCCACAATGCGGAAGTTGAAACCCATCGGCTCACCCCGTCGTCGTGTTCTCCCCCGGGGTGGTATTCTTCATCCAGTGCCCTGATCCCTGGCTGCATAGCTGGGTTTGTGCGACGGGCTCTCAATGCCTTATCAATCCGTTGTGGCTTGTCGGATGCGTTCCTGCTTATTCCTAACGCGTGTTCTAGGCTGGGTGAAATCACGAACAACCGACCGGTTGGTCCAACGGCATCCTTAATTCTTTTATTCTTCTTGATCTCGTCTTCATTTTCGTTCTTCTGTTTCTTGCGTTTCTCGTCATTGTCAATATGGTCGGTTGGCCAAATATCCGCGTCGTGAAGCACTACGAAAGGAATCTCCAAAGCCCGGCAGACGCGAACAACGAGTTCGATACCAGCCTTACCCCCACAGTCAACCACCGCAACCCCTTCAGCATCAGGATCGAAGTTGAGCTTCTCGGCAATTTTGAGGGCAGCAATACGGTCGCCGTAGCCTTCAACCAATAAAGCACTGTTTGCGAAAAGCACTTCGTTCCTTGCAGCATCGAACCTTCCACCAAGCTTAAATCTTTTTCTAGCCCTATTTAATCCTTCCCTGTCGTTTGTACCAACAAACGACACGCGAGTGTGCTGGCCTGGGTTTTTCCGCACCAACCGCAGGGCCTCGAAACGATTCACGTCGGCAAAGATCGGCGAGTGAGTCGAATAGATTACCTGACACTGCCCCTTCTCGGCCATTTCGCAAAGCAGTCGGTAGAAGTAGCGCTGAGCTTGGGGATGAAGATACATCTCAGGTTCTTCAATGACCATCGTCCCAAACTCTCCGCCGAGTTGCCGAAACGCCTCGAAGATCCCTACCACCATGGCACTCTGAATGCCGAGTCCAAGTTCTTCTCCCGGAACCGCTAGATCTGACTCGCGGTATTGAAGGCGCAAAGAATTGAAGGGATTCGCCGGATCGGCAAAGCCGAAGCTTATCTCCACTGACCCCGCCACATCCCGGCCGAGAAAGCCGAGCATCCGCTTCGCCGTCTCTGCGACCGTTTGTTCGATCCGTTTAACCTGCTCTGTGCGAAGCAAATCCATGGCCTGCTCATACGCCTTCTTGAAGTCGTCCTGGGATTTGAACTCTTTTCGCGCCCCTTGAAGTAAACGCCCGAGTATCGACCCGCGCACCCCAGGAAGGTGCTGTGTCAAACTGCGGCGATGGTCAATGAAAAGAACGCGGGCGTGGTCCCGGATCTCCATTCCCACCGAAAGTGGACGGAACTGAGGCCGCTGTCTCTGAGCTGGCTGCGTTACGGCGACCTTAGGAACCTCCCCATCCTCCTTCAGAGGCTCGAAGTCTACGTGTAGGTCTCCGGCTTCACCCCACTTTCCGGACCTCTTGCATGGCTTGGATGTGAGTCGGAGAGCAGTAACGTTGTGCTTGGTGGAGAGCGTGTCGGTGTGCTCGTAAGGTGGATCGAAGTGGACCACAATCTCGATATCGCGCCCTGCATCGAAGTTCGTGAAGTCCTGCGGAATGCGAAAGCTGCGAAGGCTAGGCCAAATATCGCCCAATACCAGATCGAGCGCTCTTAGCACCGTCGTCTTCCCAGCGCCGTTTGGACCAACGATTACCGTGAGCGGACCCAAGGGTAAATCAATATTCTCCAAACTGCGAAAGTTGCGCACCTGCAACCGCGTTAGCATATCCCTGCCTCCAATAACCCCTCCGCATCCTTCACACGCAGCTCTCCGCTGATGAGCTTGGGTAGCAGCGCATCACGCAGGGCGGCGAGGGTGCGGGATTCCCGCTCGTTGTGAGCGATCTTCTGTAATAGTGCACCCGCGAGGCGAGAGAACACGCCCAACACGCCGTCGTTCGGGAGCACGGCCGGCGTAACCGCGATGACCTCGGGGCGAACCATAGGATACGCGGCGCCATCAGCCAGATGGGCCAGGGCTTCGATGTTCTCGCGAGAAGTCGCCGTGAGGTAAACAAATTCCGTGCAGTTCGCCGCTCTCGGCCTGAGTACCGCGAATCCCGTGCTTCCGGTAAGTCCGGATTCGGAGATCAATGCATACGAACCATTTCTAGGACGCACGGTTCCGACAATCGTGTCTCCTGGACGTAGAACGCGTTGGGCGCGGCTCGGCGCATCGATCGAGCTATACGGCGTCACCGCTTCGATTCGGCCCCACTTTGTGTTGGAGAGATCCACGTACCGAATCTCTGAAGGACGGGTGTCCTTCGTCCAGACCTCGGGATTCAACACGGCCACGCGTTCGAGCGTCCCCACCTCCCAGCCCTCCGGGATCTCCCCCAGTTCCGAGTCCATAAAGCGGTCAGGGAATAGGTCATACAGGTGGGCAGGCAGACCTGGGAGAGATTCGCCTCGGCGCCACCGGCCCTCCATCTTGGCACGGACCGGTTCGAAGTCCACAAACCACGCCTTGAAGATCGCCCGCGCCATCGTCTCCAGCGTCTCGCTCATCCGCCGGTTCAGCTCGATCTTGTCGTCCAGCGTGCCAAGAATGTGGGCGATGGCGCGTTGTTCGGAGAGCGGAGGAACAGCAACTGTGAGATGGTCGAAAGCCGTTGCGGGGACGCGCTGGCGACCTGACGTACCGGTCATCTGGCTGATTGCATAGCCGCGTACACCTTCCCACTTAGTTAAGTAATGGACGAAGGCCGTGTCGGTCACGCCCTCTCGACCACGGATAACAATGAACTCGGTGGAGCCATGAGCGGCCTCGTCTTTATCACTGCAATAGCGGGCGATCTTCCCATTTTCAAGACATGGCGTGATTCGCGCAATTAGCGTATCACCGGGCATAAAGCGGGAGCCACCACCATTAAAGGTGCGACGCCCACGTGCGTAAACGCACCTTGATCCGGGGTTGATTGCACCCATATCCACGAACGGGTACTCGCTACCCCGCGATAGCGGGACAGGCGGGTTGACGAGCACTGCCGCACTGAACGGCATTACATTCCACTCACTCGCCATACTCCAATTCTTTGGCATGGCCTGCTTGTCAAGTAGGCACGCGCTAATCCCGCCGTCTAGCTGAGCCACCTCGGCCTGTTCTCCGAACCTGCCACCGTCGCACCTCACGGCCGCACCTCCAGGACAAACCGCGCACGCTCGCGTCTCAGCATCTCGAATGGCGTCATGTACTGTACGCTCAGGCCCAAACAGACACTCGGAATCTTGACCCGGTGGCGGGAATTCTCCGGCTTCTCGTGCGTCACGACGACATGCCGCCCCGCCAGCGCCTGAGCCACGAGGTAATAGTCCGCAATCTGGAGAAAGATGCTTTTCGCCGCTGCACTATAGTTGGGCTGCTCGTTGACCCAGCTCGCGATTCTCGCCAAGGCGGGTATTGTTGTGGCATCTGGTTTCTGGAAGAACGCGCCGGGAAGTCCGGCGGCCCAATCGGCAAGGCTGTCTTGCCCAGCCAGCAGATCATCTCGAACCTTTTCGATGCTGAAGACCTTACCGGCCTCATGCTCCCGTACGATCCAATCCCAGAAGGCGGGACAGAAATCGAACCCATAGTGCAGGTTCTTGGCGGTGATGAACACGTTGGCATCCAACAGATAGGCCATTAATCTCCCACCCCAAGGCTGCGGCTCAGCTCGCGGAAGGTCTCCATCTTCTTGAAGCCCAGTAGCCGGCACGCCTCCGTAAACGAGGAGCGACCCTCCCAGGTGGCGGTCACCACGGCACGGGCGAAGCGCTTGCCGACGCGCGCGGCGGTAGTGAGATAGAAATCGCCGCCGCTCGCGCGAGCGATTTCACTTAAACGAGCCAATTCGGCCGCGTACTCGACCGCGAGCTGCTCGCGGGTGAGCCGCCCTGCGTCGTAAAGGCGCCGCAGGACCACGAGCGTACTGACCTTAAACTCGCGGGCCAGGCGGTCGAGCGTTTCGCGCAGCGCTCCGCGAGGCTGCAACGCGGCCCGGAACACCGAGAGCGGCACAAGCACCTCGGCGGCCACGGCGTTGCACCAACGCTCGACTTCATGGGGCGGCAAGGTGACCGGACCCACGTCAGACAGCGCGGTTTCGCCGAGCCAGAGATGGGCCAGCTCGTGCGCGAGCGTGAACATCTGTGCGGCCTTGGTATCCGCTCCGTTGATGAACACCAGCGGCGCGATCGGATCAGAAAGCGCAAAACCACGGAACTCGGCGGGATCGAGCTTGCGACGGTTGTTGCTGCCGGCCACGCCGTTGACCATGACGAGCACCCCGAGCGCGTCCGCCTGCTCGATAAAGCGGCGCAGCGCCTCGGTCCAGGTGGCGAGTCGGCGGCGCTCCTCGATGCTGAAGCCCAGAGCCGTTCTGATACGTTCTGCGATGGCGACAACATCGTCCGTGCGCCGTGCCGAACCAACGAAGGCAAGAGGCGGCTCGCCCGTCACGCGCGCATACTCGCGGTACCATTCCTGCCGCTGCTGACACAAGTAGATCGTGTCCAGCAGGTCAGGCGTCGGTCTTTCGATGAAAACATTGCCCATAGTGCGAAAATCCGGAATCGGCACGGTTTCGCGCGGCGGCTCCGGCAGGAAGAAGTAACCAAAGGGCGCATGCGTCGCTTGCGCGAACCGTTCCAATTGCTTTAAGGTTGGCCGATCGTCACCGCGGAGCCAGTGTTGGAGCTTCGGGAATCGGCCCACGAGTACGTTCTCGCTGTAACCGGCCCGTTCACAGGCCCAGCGCAACAGTTCCGGTGCCACGTCAACCTTCATGCTTTCATCTCCCAGAAGCCCACGTCCTTGAGATTAGCTTAATCCTCCCGGTGCCGGCCGCGTCCTCGCCGCTGCCCCGCCAAGTGACGATCCCCAAAACGATTGCCGATCTCGTATCCAATTTTAAAGGAAGTTGCAATTTTCAAGAAACGATCTCCATTGGCGCCTATACCAATAAATAGACCGAAGAGTGTCCATGAGCGCTTCAATCACATCTGGTGGATAAACGCTCTCACCTCTTGACACAAAACGCACCGCCTCGCCTTCGTGCCCGTCGTCGCCCACCGCCCGCAGTTCCGCCTCAAGCTGTTCCACCGTGGGGAGGCTGTCTTTCAAATGCTCGGGCAGGGCCTGGGCAAGCCGGTACTCCGCCACGCCCATCGGTTTGTGGACGTCGCGCAGGGCGTATTCCACGATGACGCGGTTCCGTTCCTTGCAGAGCAGGATCCCGATGGTGGGGTGTCCTGCGGATGACGCAGCAGGTCGTCCACCGCCGAGAGGTAGAAGTTCAGCTTGCCCGCGAATTCAGGCCTGAACTCGGTCGCCTTCAGTTCGACGACGACAAAGGCGTTCGTGCAGGCGGATCTCGATCTGCGCCTCCAGCACTGCCCGGCTCCATCCGTACTCGATGCAGGACCGGGTATACCACTCACGCATGGCGGGATCCTTGATCTTGGTCAAGATGACGCAATGATGAAACCACGGGATTTGTGCAGCGACCTGCTGCACGAATTGTTCGTCCGAGTAAGCTTTGGCGAACAACCGCATGTATTTGAGGTTTCGCGGAGAGAATCCTTTCATGTCCGGAAACTCCCGGCGCAGGTCCTCGCCCAGCCGTGTACCTGATACGCCTTGGAGAGGATCTCAGAGGTCATACCCCAACCCCCGCAGGTTCTCCCGGATCGCCTGCTCCAGCCGCGCCGACTCGGCGAACTGATCCGCCAACTGCCGCGTCAGGCGGGCCATCTTCTCGGCGAACGGCTCGCCATCATCCCCCTGCGCCGCGGTGCCGACATAGCGGCCGGGGGTGAGGACGAAGCCGTGGGCCTCGATCTCCCACGTCGTGACGGACTTACAAAAGCCGGGCACGTCCTCGTACGCGCCGGCCTCGGCCTGGCCGCGCCAGGCGTGGTAGGTGCGGATCTCCCCCTCGCCGCTCTGGTTGGAGGACATGGAGCCGTTGGCCAGGACGAAGCCGGCCACGCCGTTCGGCGCCAGGTGGTGGATGATGTGCTGCACCCAGGCGAAGTTGGCGTTGCCCGCCGGCGGCACGCCGTACCGCCAGCGCAGGTCCTCCCGCAGCAGTTCGCCCTTCCAGTCGCTCACGTTGAAGGGCGGGTTGGCCAGGATGAAGTCGGCCTTCAGGTCCGGGTGCAGGTCGTGGCGGAAGGTGTCGGCGTGGGACGGCCCCAGGTTCCCCTCGATGCCGCGAAAGACCCGGCCCAGCACGTCCTTGGATCGGCTCTCGGCGTCGCCGAGGCCGATGGTGGCCACGAGGTCGATCAGCTCGCCCAGGGTGTGCTGGTCCAGGGTTGGCCGGGCGTAGTCCTTGGGCAGGACGCCCTGCAGGCTCGGGTTCTCCCGCTCGATGGCCGCCATGGCCCGGTCGACGCGCCGGCCGATGTCCGCCTCCCAGAGCTTGGCCTCGAAGCCCAGGGCGGCGCCGTTCTGCTTGGCCTTGGCGGCGGCGGTCCTGCGGGTGCCGCGGGTGTTGGGGGACGGAGACAGGGTGCGCGCCACGATCAGGCCTCCGTGAACGTGATGGGGTGCGGCCGCCCCAGGGCGTAGCTGGGGCAACGCTGCCAACGTTCGACAAAAGCCTGGATTTTCCTTCGGTATGCGCTGGATTGTACCGAGGCTTCTCATACACTCGGCAATACGGCGACACCTTGCTCAAACCGTTGGACCATAGGGGTCCTTCCTTGGAGGCCTCTCACGAACACAATCCTTCGTCTTCCAGCATCCTGGTCAAAGTCTCGAACAGTGGCGGTAGGTCATCCTGCACGGTGCTCCAAACGACATCCAGATCCACGCCCAAGTATCCGTGAATCAGTTTGTCTCGCATCTTCGCCGCTTCAGACCAAGGCACCTCCCGGTACTATGGTTGGAAGGCGCTGCTGACCCGCTTACCCGCCTCTCCGATGATCTCCAGCCGCCTGATCACGGCGTCCTGGGTTTTCCTGTCGTGAAAGAACTGCTCCCAGCCCATCCCCGCCGTATACTCCCGGATTGCAGCGATGGCCTCCAGGATGTCGCGCACATAGGCCAGGTCATCCCGCTCGGACATAAAGGGTCTCCCTCGTCGCCATAACCCGGTCCCGGATGTGAGGGTTGAGCGCCTTTTTCGTCACCAGATCCACGCGCCGCCCGAGAAGGCCAGTAAGCTGATCCTCCATCCGAATCAGGGAGAAAAGGCCTACCCTGACGTGTGGTTCGAACTCCACAAGCACATCCACGTCGCTGTCCGGTCGAAAGTCCGGGCGCAAAACCGATCCGAAAAGCGACAATTCGGCGATGCCGTGCTCCCGACAGAAGCTCACGATGCGTTCATGGTCAATGGATAAGGACAGCATCGTCTACACCTCCCAAACCGGCGTTCACTTGCCCCAATCCCCTTCCTCTCGGTGCTCGCGAATCCGGCCATGGGTATGGACCTCCTCAGGGGGACAACTCATACGACACCGCTCTTCATGTCGCCCTCAATCATTATACCCTGCGATACCCTTGCCGGCGTTGATGCCGCCAAAGGGGATCCCCCGGAGCTCGACCCGGATCCGGCGGCCGCCGTGGCACAGGTCGGCGCGGGAAACGTCCTTGCCCCGGCGATGCAGCGCCGCCCACGTTTCGCGGCGCAGCGGATAGATGAGCGTGGCCGTGACCTCCTCGGCGTCGTAGAGGGCGGCGTAGGCCAGCACCTGGTGCAGGTCGGCGCGGTGGGCCTCGCTGGTCTCGTCGGTGAAGCGCCGCCACCCGACCTCGTCCAGCTCGGCCAGGTGGGCCTTGTACTTGGCGTCGACCACGCGCACACGGCGGCCGTGACGCACCACGATGTCGGGCACCAGGTGGCCCAGGGAGCGGTGCATGGGGTCGGACCAGTGAAGGGGGAAGGTGGTCTCGCCGCGGCGGCCGGCCTTCACCTCCCCGCCGGTGAGGGCGGCCTCCCGGCGGATCACCACCTCCACATAGCTTTCCCAGAGGCGGTCCAGCGGCAGGGTCCACGCCAGGCCGTCCAGCTCCCGGCCACCGCCAAGCCCCCGCTCCTCCACCACCCAGGCCATGGCCTCCACCCCGCGGCGCACCGCCTCGTCGAAGAGTCGCCCGGCGCCGGGGGCCTGCCGCTGATCATGGCGGCGGGGCAGCAGGGGCATCACGTCAACCAGTTGTTCCATCAGGCGCGCCGCAAGCGCGGCCAGGGCCACGGCCACAGGGTCCGTCCCGCCCGCCATGGTCAGGTCGCGTTGGAGTCGTTCCACGGTCCAGCGGACCTCCCGCCGGAGCGTCGGGTCGGCGTCCAGGTCGGGGAAGCGGCAGGGCAGCCGGTCCCAGCGCCCATGCGCCAATGACTCCGCCAGGTAGCGGTCCCACAGGATCCGGCCGCGGGGCCGGCGGAGGACAGTCTCCACCTCATGATAGCCCCGGCGCAGGGACCGGAGCAGCGCCTCCAGCCGCGCCAGGACGGGCCCGGCCAGCACCCAGGGAGGGATTTCACGCCCGCTCCCGGGTACCAGGGGAAGGGCCAGGAACTCGGGTGATGCGTGCCAGCCGGTCTCGCTCAGCACCCGGCCGATGCCGGCCCAGCCAAAGCGCGGCCGGACGAGAAAGCCGCCCGCCACCTGGCCCGTCTGGGCCGAGCGCAGGGGCACGGCCCCGGCGCGGCCACCGGGGGCGAGGCGGATATCCACCACTTCCGGCCCCGGCACCACCTCGATGCGCACATCGAGGGCGGCCAGAGCCGCTTCGTTGAGCCTGGCAAAGGACTCGGCAAAGGGGCCCCAGCCGCCCCCTCGCTGGGGCGGTGTGAAATCCGCCGCCGGGATGACCACGGGTGGCCCGTGGTCGACGGCGCTAAGGAGACGCTTCTGTTCGGGAGCACGGGGCGTGCGGCGCTCCGTCCGCACCGTGGGCCTGGGCCTGCCCCGATGGCCGTGCAGGGCGGCGGCACGCCCGTTACCCGGCCGGGCTGCCATTCCACACCAGGTCCTCGATGGCATCGCGCACGGCGTGGAGCTCCACGGCACACGGCCCCAGGAACCCGACGCGCAGGTACTCGTCCAGCAGGGGCAGGAGCTCGTGCCGGAACCTTTCCCTGAGCTCGTCCTCGTCCTGGGCCAGGAAGTAGGCGTGTCCGGGAAGGAGGTCCAGGGCGTCGTCGGGAGCATGCTCCACGAACACGTCCGCCAGACGGTCGAAGACCTCGACAGCCAACGGCAGGCCCTGGGCGGCGACAACGCTCCGGTCGGGCGGCAGGGTCACGAAGGCGAAGCGGCGTCTCACGGCGAGGTCCATGCCGGCGATGCTCCGGTCGGAGGTGTTCATGGTCGCCAGAACATAGAGGTTCTCCGGCAGCGCAAAGGTCTCCTCACCGTCCACGGGATGGGGCAGGCGCACCCGTCGGGCGCGGTCGCCGCCCACCTCCCCGGCTTCGAAGAGGTGGATGGCCTCCCCCAGGACCTTGCCCAGGTCGGCCCGGTTCACCTCATCCACCACGAGGACGAAGGGGCCCTCCCGGGCCTGGCGGGCCGCCTCCAACAGCCATCCGCGCCGCACACCGAACCGCAGCGCCCCTTCCCGTGTATCCGGCGACAGGCCCACCACGAAATCCTCATAGGTGACGGCCGGGTGGAACTGAACGGTCATGCCCCGGCCCGCGAAGTACCGCCTGCGGACCTCCTCGGCCAGCCGCGTTTTGCCGGTGCCGGGCGGCCCCTGGAGCACCACGAACCGGCGGCGGCGGAGATGCCCGTTCACCCGCTCGGCGTTCACCGCCGGGAACAGGTCGTTGCGGAGCATGGCATGGAAGGCGTCGAACGCCTCCTGGTGTTCCCTCAGCACCTGCCAGCCCCGTTCGTAGGCGTACAGGTCGAAGCATGCCTGCACGACCGGCCTGGCCTCCTCGGCGCCGCCAGGCACCTTGGCAATGGCATACATCTCGTCACCGTAACGCTGAAAAACCCGTTCGAAACCCCGGAAACGGTCACGGACCCCTTTGGGCACCCCGGTACCCAGGGACGACGGGTCCGGCTTCGTCCATGCCTCCACGCCAAGCCGGGCCAGGTATCGCCGCAGGGCGGCGACGCGGCGCCTGTGCCCCGGCCGGGTCAGGATCCCTTCATCCGGCGAAAGCCCCCGCGTCCCCACCACGAACGAAAGCAGACTGCCGGAGTCCCGGGTCGGGAACCACACCAGGCTGGCCCCGCCGTAGGGGCCGGAGGGCGGGTTGTCGGGGGCGATGAGGCCGGCGAAGGGGACGCCCTCCTCACCATCGCTTCCGGCACCGGCCAGGGCGAGGGCATCCCGGACCATGGTCGCCACCAGGTGGCGCTTGTGATAGCGCCCGCCGAACAACGCCTCCAGCAGGGGGCGGGCGCCGCCCTCGGGGCCGGGGAGTCCCTTGGAAATCCCTTCGGAAAGTTGAGCCAGCGCATCGGTCACGACCGAGCACCCCTTGGTACCGTTTGTCGGAAACACAATGCCGACATGGCCTCCGGCGTCGGTTCCACCCGGGCGGGCCGCCCTCCCCGGGGCGTGGCTGTTGGTTGCCAATTTCGACAAGGCCGGAAGTCGCTCCTGCTACTTACATAAGGTCGCGCTGTTGAGCCTTGGTTCGTATTCCGACGCAAATCGACCACCGATTCCGATTCATTCCGACCACTTTTGATCGAGGGTTATCCGCCAGCGAGTGGCGACAGTTTAACCCTCCCCGTGGACGGATGCCGGTCAATCTGAGTTTGAAGGATCAAATGCGCCGGAAGCTACGAACCCGGCGGGGCCGGGAGCGATACCGGCTAAGGCAAACGTCAGTTGGAACCGGTGTTCGGGCAGATCAAGGAGGGGCGGGGTCTGCGGCAGTTCCTCCTGCGCGGGCTGGAGCCCAACCGGGCGATGTAGCGGTTCGACTGTGCCGTCCACAACCTCCTGAAGCTATTCAGGGCCGGGGTGAGGTGGCAAACGGCAACGGTGATCGGGTGAGGAACGGGGGCAAGCGCCCCTTCCTCACTCGGAGAAAGGTTTGACCTTGTGCTACCCTACCGATTCTGAGGGGAACAAAGGGGAAACCGACATCCCGACGCCCTTACGCACACAGGCTGCTAGAAGCCGCTCGGCGCAGGCCCGGATGTACGACTCGCGCAAGGCGGGATCTGCGTTTTGTGAAGGGACCGGCCGAGGGATCGGACGATGACGACATGGCGATACCACGGCAATTGTCCGTCTGGAAGGAATCCCCCCTCTCTGTTAAACGAAATATAACACCCATGCCCGGCCGTTCCTGCGGCATGGAGGTCGAAACGGCGGGAGGTTTCCGTAACGCGCCACTGTTTGAGGTTTTTCTTGATGTTATCACTTGTTACCGTCGCCCTCCCGGCCGGCGGCTGCGCAGGCAAGGAGCCGCCGCGGGCGGTGCACGGCGTCCTCGACCTGTCGGCATGGGACCTCGCGGCCGATGGCACCGTCAGGCTGGACGGCGAGTGGGAATTCTACTGGCGGCGGTTGCTGGCGCCGCGGGACTTCGATCGGGGGAAGGCGATTCCCGCACCGGGCCTGATTGAGGCCCCCGGCACCTGGAACGGCCATGAGGTCGGTGGGAAACCCCTCACCGGGGACGGTTACGCCACCTACCGGCTCCTGGTCAGGCTCAGAGAATCCGGCGGCCCGCTGGCGCTCCACGTCCCCTACATGCGCACCGCGTATCGGTTGTGGATCGACGGTGAAGAGGCCGCCGCCAACGGCCGGGTGGGCACGAGCCGGGAGACGATGGTCCCGCAGTACCTGCCGCAGACCATCCAATTCACGCCGCGGGGCGATACGGTGCAACTGGTCGTCCAGGTGTCCAACTTCCGGCACCGCTCCGGGGGGATGAGGGAGAGCCCGGAGATGGGCACGGCCGGCGGCATCGCCCGCAAGCACGAACGCGACCGGGCCTTCCGCATGACCCTCCTCGGCGCCATCCTCGTCATGGCGCTCTATCATTTCGGGATATACGTCCTGCGCCGTAGGGACCGTTCGTCCCTTTACTTCGGCCTGTTCTGCCTCCTGTTCGCCGTCAGGATCCCGGTCACCGGCGAGATGCTCCTGGTCCGGATGTTCCCGGATTTCAACTGGGAGGCGCACCTGAGGATCGAATACCTCACCGGTTACCTGGTGCTGCCGGTGTTCATCATGTTGCTCCGGTCCCTGTATCCGGGGGAAACCTCCGTCCGGGCCGTCCGCCTCGCCCAAGCGGCGGGCGCGCTCGGCATGGTCTCGCTGCCGGCGCCGGCGCGCCTGTCCTCCCTGCTCATCCCGCCCTATAACGGAATCATCATCCTTTTCGTCCTTTACAGTTTTTGCGTCCTGGTCGCAGCCGTGCGCAGGAGGCGGGAGGGGGCGGGGCTGTTCCTGGCCGGGGGGTCGTTCTTCCTGGCCATGACCGCGGCGGAGGTCCTGGGCTACAACGCCGGTGTCCTGCCGTTTCCCGTGCCCCAGTTGACTCCGCCGGGGCTCTTCGTCCTGATTCTGGCGCAATCGATGATCCTCGCGCAACGCTTCACCAGGGCCTTTGCGGACTTGCGGCACTCCCGGCGGTTGCTGACCGAGCGGGAGGAGCAACTGCGCGAGGGGATCGCCGAGATGCTCCACGGACGGGTCCAGACCCGGCTGCTGCTGGCCGGGCGCCGGCTGGAGGAGGCGGAAGGACTGGTCGAATCCGAGCCTGCCAGGGCGAAGGAGCTGCTGGCGGCGGCGCGCGAGGAGGTGGAGCAGGTGCGGGAGGAGGACGTGCGCCGGGCCAGCCACCTGCTGCACCCCTCCATCATCCGGGTGGGGCTGGTGCCGGCGGTCCGCTCCCTGGCCGGCCGGTTCGCCGATCGCTTCCACGTGGACGTGGACGTGGACCCTCGGCTGGCGGAACGGGACGCCGCCGTGGACGGCGGCCTGCCGGAGGCGGTGCGCCTTGCCGCCTACCGGGTGCTGGAGGAGGCATTGGGCAACGTCCACGCCCATGCCGGCGCCGGCCGGGTGGTGATCCGCTTGGGGATCGCGCCGACGGGGGACCTGGACCTCAGCGTGCGGGACGACGGCCGGGGTATCGACCCGGGCCGTCTGGAGCCGGGGCTGGGCCTGCGGAGCATCGCCGCGCGCGTGGCGGAGATGGGGGGAACGTGGGAGATTTCCGGCCGGCCCGGATCGGGGACGACGTTGGCGGCGCGGCTGCCGCTGTGAGGAGTCCGGCCGCGTTCAGTCGCATCGGCTCTCCCGGAGGTACGCCAGCACCGCCTGCACCCGCGGCTGGCAGGCGTCGTCGCGGCCGATGGCCAGCTCCTGAAAGATGAGGTTGATCTGGTTCTCCACCGTTTTCGACGCCAAGCCCAATTCCCGGGCGATCGCGGCATTGCTGCGGCCTTCGGCGATCAGGCCGAGGATCTCGAGCTGGCGGGGGCTGAGCCCGGCCAGGCGCCCCCGCGGCCGGGGCCGGGCGCGCCGGACGATCTCCGGGTCCAGGACGACGAACCCCGCCGCCGCCCCCTCGATGGCGCGGACCAAGGCGGCCAGGTCGCCGACCGACGGCTTGAGCAGGTAGGACCAGCCGGCGATCTCGTCCTCCGGGACCGAGGCCAGGTATTCCGGGTCTCGGTGGTTGGAGAGCAGGACGATTCCCAGGCCCGGCACCCGGCGGCGGAGCAGCCGTCCCGCCCGGATGCCGTGCATGCCCTTGCCGAGTTCGATGTCGACGATGGCCACGTCGGGCCGCAGGACGGGGGCGGCGGCCAGGGCCGACTCGCCGTCGGCGAAGTCGCCGACCACCTCGACGCGCCCGGACTGGGCCAGAGAGACCCGCAGCAGGTCCCGAAACAGCCCCTCGTCCTCGACCAGGATGACCCTGGTTTTCGCCTCACTCTCACCTGCCCCGGCCGCTTCCGGCATGTCCAGCCCCTCTCCCGTCGCAATCCGCATCATGGCTCCATTGTTCCAGCCGCGGCCCGGGCGCGCAACCCTTGATCCCCGCCGGCGTTTGCGGAAAACACCCGGTGCAGCGCCGGGGGCAGGCACCCTTTGGTTCGTCAGGATGGGCCTGTACCATAAATGAGATGGGATAAGGAGATCGGTTTGCGAGGTGTTCCGCGAGATGTTCGGATTGCGCAAGAAACGGGTGTGGCCTGGCCGTCTCGCCTGCCACGGCCGTCGGCGGCGGCCGCGCCATCTCACCGCCACCCGCCGCTTCGGAGCCATTCGCCGCTCCACGGTGGTCGGACTGCTGCTGTCATTGACGGCAGTCACCCTGCTTTGCGCCCCGCCCGCGCGCGCGGAGACGGTTGTCAAAACCGTTTCCGCGGGGACGAGTCCCTACGCCGTGGCGGTCAACCCGGTGACCAACAAGATCTACGTGGCCAATTTCAACAGCAACGACGTGACGGTGATCGACGGGGCGACGAACGCCACGGCCACCGTGGCGGCCGGGACATGGCCCGTCGCCGTGGCGGTCAACCC
>FWWM01008499.1_pt1 | contig 19676 bp, 14 predicted proteins | sample 2228351 | NCBI WGS metagenome assembly FWWM01 (sample SAMEA103939774, study PRJEB20133) | metagenome
GCTTACGCCGAGGGCAAGCTACCCACCGTAGGGTCGGTACCCATCACCCACGAAAAACTGGTGGGGCGTGGGTGCAGAGCACCCGCCCAACGACCTGTGCGCGTGGGTGCAGAGCGCCCGCCCAACCACTTGTGCGCGTGGGTGCAGAGCACCCACCGTACAGCTTAGGGCGAGGCACGAACGCGAAAATGGTTTGGCGTGGGTGTAAATCCCCGCCAGGGGGGTCTTCCTGCTGGCCAACGGCCGCGGTTTCGGCAAAAACCCCAATTGGCTATAATTACTCAGGAATCGGTTTTCCCCCATTTCGGAGGTCTTCGGATGGAAAAAGAAACCTTGGATCGTGCCGAGGCGATCCAAAAGCGGCTCCTCCAGTTGAGGGACTCCCTTTGACTACGCGGGCAAAGAGGGCCGGGCTGCCGCGATCGAGCGCCGGATGGCCGCTCCCGATTTCTGGGCCAACCCCGAGCGGGCCCAGGCCCTGGTGGCCGAGCTGAAAGGTCTCAAGGCCATTTTGAAGCCCCTGGACGAGGCCATCCGTGAGGCGGAAGATCTCGCCGTTTTGCTCGAAATGGCCGAGCAAGACGCCGCCAGCGCGGCTGAAGTGCCGGAGCATTTGGCCCGTCTTGAAAAGCTGGTCGAGGACTTGGAGGTCAAGGCCCTGCTGAACGGGCCGTTCGATGCCTACCCGGCGATTGTGAAGATCAACGCCCGGGATGGCGGGACCGATGCGGCCGACTGGGCCGAAATGCTCCTCCGCATGTACACCGCCTGGGCCAAGGACCACGGCTACGAGGTGGAGCTTTTGGACCGCCAGGATAACGAGGAGGCGGGCATTGCCAGTGCCAGCATCGCGATCCGCGGGTGGATGGCTTACGGGTACCTCAAGGGGGAAGAAGGGATTCACCGGCTGGTGCGGATCAGCCCCTTCAATGCCGAGGGCAAACGCCAGACCAGTTTTGCGGGCGTCGAGGTGGCCCCGGAGGTCAGCGACGAGATCGAAATCGAAATCCGCGAGGAGGATATTCGCGAGGACGTTTTTTCGGCAAGCGGTCCCGGCGGCCAGCACGTCAACAAGACGGCCAGCGCGATCCGCCTGACGCACATTCCCACGGGCATCGTGGTGCAGTGCCAGAACGAGCGGAGCCAGCACAAGAACCGGGCCATGGCCATGAAGATGCTCCGTGCCCGCCTGGCCCGGCGCGAGGAGGAGCGCCGCGAGGCCGAGCAGGCCGCCAAATACAGCCAGATGCCCAAGGTGGGTTTCGGCTCCCAGATCCGCAGCTATTTCCTCCATCCGGAACAGCGGGTCAAGGATGCTCGGACCGGCTACACCGTCAACAACTTCCACAGCGTGTTGGATGGCGAGATCCAGGGCTTCCTGGATGCCTACCTGCGGTGGCGAGCGGCGCAGGCCGCGGCCGCCAAGAATTAGCCTTCCGTCCCCGCCTGTTCCTTACCGAACTGTCATTGTTGGAGTACCAATCGCACGGCTGAACCATGACTGCACCGCACGTGGACGACTTGCGCCGCCGGTTGACGGACCAGTATGTGGTTGTCGATGGGAACCGGCCAGAGTTCGCTCGCTTTCGCGGCCTGGTGGGCCAGGTGAAGACGGTCAACATGAACGGCCAGGCGTTAGTGCAGTTTCTGGGGACCGCGGATCGCGCGTGGTACAACATCTCCCCGGAATACCTCACGGTGGTCGAAAAGCCTGCGCCGCCGGCTGCATCGCCCAAAGGGGCCCAGGCGCCAGACAAATCGGCTCCGGCTTCGTAGAACCCCAAGTGCCCCCTCGGGGCGTTGGCCTGCGGGGGCAGAGAAGGAAAGGATTCGGCCATGGGCAATCCTGCGGTTGCTGTGTCGCCCACATCTTGGCGAGGATGGAAGTTCTGGGGGGTCGCCGCCGTCGTGCTGGCGATTCTAGTGGCGGCGGTCGCTGCGGGCTGGTATGCTGGGAGTGGCAGGTACAAGTGGTCCGAGCCCTACCGCGCCGCCCTGCGACAGGTCGCCGCACACCCCCAAGTCGTGCAGCGCCTCGGCCAGCCCATTCGCGATGCCAGTTGGCTGCCCTCTGGCACGTTGACCGACGGCCGAAGAGGGGAGGCAAACCTGATGTTCCGCGTGGCCGGCCCGCAGGGCACTGCCGATGTCCACGTTCAAGCCCGCCAGATGGGCGGGATTTGGGGCGGCACGGTCTCGGTCAGCTTCGGTCCCGGCGACCGCGTCCAACTGGAACTTGAAGAGGCGGGCCAGGGCGAGGCGCCGCGCTTCGAAGCAGCGGGGCAGGCACCCCCCGCGGGCAAGCCTTCGGACCTACCGAAAGCGGTGCAGCCAGCCGGCTCGCCCCCCGGACCCACCGAGATTCAAATCGATATCCCCCCGAGCCCGTGACGCGACCGGCCTGTTCCCTGGTGCTGCCAGCGTACAACGAGGCGGCGCGGCTGCCCGGCTATCTGGCCGAGGTCCGCCCGCATCTCGAGACCCGCTATCCCCAGGCCTACGAGGTCATCGTGGTCGACGACGGAAGCCAGGATGGATTGGCCGACGGTCTGGCACCCTTGGCCGCTGGCTGGCCGGCCTTCCGCCTGTTGCGTCATCCGACCAACCGGGGGAAAGGTGCTGCGGTTCGCACGGGCATTCTCGCGGCCGAAGGCGATCTGCTGTTATTTGCCGATGCCGATGGGGCCACGCCGATCGCCGAGGAGCGGCGTCTGGCCGATGCGATCGCCCGGGGGGCCGATGTGGCCGTCGGGTCGCGACTGGCCGCCGCCCCCGATGTCCACCGCTGCCGGCACTGGTTCCGCGACCTCACCGGCCGGGCCTTTGCGGTGCTGGCGCGGCGGACCTTGCACCTGGCAGTGCGCGACACGCAGTGCGGGTTCAAGATGTTCCGCGGCGAGGTCGGCAAGCGGTTGTTCTCCCTTTCGACCGAGCCGGGCTTCCTCTTCGACCTGGAAATCCTGGCCCTGGCGCAACGCCTGGGCTACCGCGTGGCCGAGGTCCCGGTCAACTGGAGCGAAAAACCTGGCGGGCATTTCCACCCGGGGCGCCAACTGCCCCGGGTCCTGGCCGACCTGTGGCGTATCCGCCGGCGATTGAACCACTTTTGCACGGCCCCACAGCCCGAGGCATTGCAACGCCTGCCCTGATACACGGGATACGAACGACGCACGCGGTCGAACCCCAGGGGCGGCGTTTTGCACCTTCCAGCATCCAACGGTATGCGACGAACCGTTTTGGCCCTTGTGGTAATAACGCTGGTGGTCCGCTCGGCGGTGCTGGTGGCAACCCCCGACACCTTGCGCGACGACTGGGACCGCTACCGGGCGGTGGCCGAGAATCTTGTGCGCCGCGGCGTTTTCGCCACCATCGAGGCCCCGACCGCATACCGGCCGCCCCTGTATCCCTGGATGCTGGTGCCGGCCGTAGCTTCGGGAGACTATGCCAAACCGGCGATTGCGGTGCTCCACGTGGCCCTGGGGCTAGGGACCGTGCTGTTGACCTGGCGATTCGGCCTGCAAGCCGGATTGGGGCGCGCGGCGGCCCTGGGCGCGGTGCTTGTGGCCGTGGACCCGATTCTGCTCCGCCAATCGACCCTGGTGATGACCGAGACCCCGGCGGCCTTTTTCGCGGTGGCTGGGCTGGTGGCCCTGGGCCGGGCCGCCGCCAACCCCAGAACCGGGCGTGTCGCCTTGGCCGGTGCCGTGGTCGCCCTGGCCGGCTTGGTGCGGCCTACCTTTCTCCCCTGGCTGGCGCTGTGCGCCCTGGCATTACCCTGGCGCGCTAAGGCACTAGGCCGGTGCTTCGCGGTGGGTGCCGTGTTTCTCGTTTCGGCCGCTGCGGTGCTGAGCCCCTGGGTCGGGCGCAACTATCTGCGATTCGGAAAACCGATTCTTGCCACCACCCACGGCGGCTACAACCTGCTGTTGGGCAACAACCCTTACTTCTACGAGCACCTGCGCACGCAACCTTGGGGAACGCCTTGGTTCTCGCAAGACCTGGACCGGCAGTGGCTGGCCGAAATGCCCGAAGGCGAAGTGGCCGCCGACCGCCGCGCCTATCAACTGGCCTGGCAATGCATCCGCCAGCAGCCGGCAATGTTCGTGTGGGCCAGCGCCGTACGTTTGGGCCGGCTGTTTTCGCCCCTGCCCCACCAGCTTTCTGCCAAGGAAAGCCGTTCGGTGCGCGTGGTCCGCTATCTGATCGCCGCGTGGTATCTTGTGGAGCTGCCGCTTGCGGTGGTGGGAGTGGCGGCCGTGCTCCGCGCGGGCCGCCGAAAGGGACCGAACCGCTTGCCCTTGGCCGAGACCCCCTGGTTTTGGGCCGGGCTGCTGGTGGCGGCCTTTGTGGCCGTGCACGCCTTCTATTGGACTGATCTGCGCATGAGGGCGCCGCTGATGCCTGCCATCGCCACGGCGGCGACGGCCGGGGCGGCAGCGATGGCCAGCGCCCTCTCCCGTGCACTCCCACCCCGTGCTATTCGAAGTCCCGGGCCTTGCCCGAACGCTTCTTGCCCGCCGCCTTGACCGCGGTATCGGGCGCGTTGATCTCCACGGCCAACAGCTCGATGACCAGATTGTCTTCGGTGTTGCGGTCCAGACGTTCGCCGGCTGGGCCACCCGGTCGACCCGGGTATCCACCCGGCATGCCGTAACCCGGCGCCCCGTAAGCGGGCGGGGTGTCGGCACCGGGTTCGCCGGGAGGTGTGAAGGCCGGCCCGCCGGGAGTGCCGGGCGCTCCGTAAGGGGTCGCCGCCTTCGCCCGGCCCCTCTCATCCCTGGCCGCCGCCGACCGCTTGGAGATCAGCAGGTCCCAGGACTCCTTCCGGCCGGTCTCGGCATGGATTCGCGAGCCTTCCAGCCAAAAGCCCGTGGCCGACACGTGCTCGACCGGGCGCGGGAACTGCCGCTTGAAGTAGTCCAGGACCTTGCCGGGCACGGCCAGGCGCTCCAGCCGAACATAGTGGACCTTCATGGGGTCCAGCGTCACGCCCGAGAGTTTGCCCTTGGGCAAGTTGTCGGGCCAGACGAAATGGTACTCGGCCGTGGGGCGCATTGCGGGGGTCAGGGGGAAGGGCGACTCTTCGCTGGAGCCGCGTGCTTTGCCCGCCTTGGCCGCAGCATGGAAATGGGCACACATGGCCCGCGCCAGCGATTCGCAGGTCGCCATCCATTCGTAGGCGGCCTGTTCGGGGCTGGATTTAGCGGGCCCTTGGCCGGGTCCGCCAGGCATCTCTGGTCCTCCAGGCCCCGGCGCACCGGGTATGGCTCCGGGAGGCCCACCGGGTATGGCTCCGGGAGGCCCACCGGGTCCACCGTAGCCGGGCTGTCCCGGACCGCCCAGGCCGCGACGGAATCGCGACGGCCGACGTATGAAGAACTTGCTCGGGTCGGGCAGGTCCTTTCGCGGCAACGTCTTCAGCACCACCAAAAGGCCTGGATCGGTGAAATATCGCCCCACCAAGCCGGCCGCCTCGAGTTCGCCCGGCCCCTCTTCGGCCCGCTCATGGAGCAGTTGGCACATTTTGGCCCGCACCGAGTCCAGCGGAATGGTGCTTGCCAGGACGACCTGGTCGGCCACGGAGGCCAGCGGCTCGTCACTGGGCAACTCCAGGGCCGACTCGACCGACTGCACAAACGACGTCCCCCAAAGCTGCCGGACCATGTGCAGGGCCTCGTCCTCTTCGCTCTCCCATTTGAGCCCGCCAAAGATTCCCAGCAACCCTTTGGGCCGGTCCGCCCCGAGCCTGGGCTTGGCAGCCTCTGGAGCGGTAAAGATCGGTGCCGGTCCCTTGCCGGGTCCCGCCATCCCCGGATAGCCTGGCATGGTGCCCGGCGCACCAGGCGGCATCCCCTCAGGGGCCACCCCCGTGTCGGGCGACGAATCGGGCGAAACACCCGGCCCACCTGGATATCCGGGCGGCATTCCACCGGGATACCCCGGTGCCGTGCTGCCGGGATAGCCGGGGGGCATGGCGCCAGGGAAGCCGGGATATCCAGGTGCGCCGCCCGGACCGCCCGGCTTGGCGGGCGCCTGAACCTTCGGAGCCGGTACGCCCATCAGCGCTGCCAAGGCCTCGGAGCTGAATCGCGTGAAATGCTGGCGGATGATGCCCCGTGCGGTCTCAAAACCCTCGCCCCGCTGGGCGTGAAGCACCATCTGGGCCGACAGGTTTTCGGGGACTGGCTGCAACAAGAGTTGGGCCAGCAGGTTGCGGGTCTGAACCGACGCGGCCGGCGACACCAGGAATCGGGCTAGCCGTATCCGCAGCGCTTCGCTGGCCTTGGTGGCGGCAATCGCCAGGGCCTTGGTTTGGAGGTCTGCGGCCGTCAACCGCGGTCCTGCCGGCCCGCCTGACCCTGGATAGCCGTATGGCATTCCCGGCGTGCCCCCCGGATACCCCGGCGGCATCTCGCCCGAGGGCGCACCGGGGTAACCCGGCGGCATCTCGCCCGACGGCGCACCGGGGTAACCTGGTGGCGTCTCGCCCGACGGCGCACCCGGGTAGCCCGGCGGCATGCCCGCGGGTGCACCCGGGTAGCCCGGCGGCATGCCTGCCGAAAAGCCCGGCTGGCCCGGCTTGGCCCCGGGTTTGTCCGAGGGCTTGGGTGCCTGCCGGATCCGCTCCGGCGTGGTCAGAATCGTGAAAAACACGTCCTCGTTCTTGGGGAAAGGATGATCCAAGAGCACCGCAAGGGCGGTCTCGGCCGCAGTGCGGTCGTCATCCACTTTCAATGTACCGGCCAGGAGCTGCTGAACGGTTTCCTGGGCGGTCTTCGTGGTGTGCAAAATCCCCAACGCTTGAACCATGGCGCGGGTTGTCTCGCTATCCAAGGGCTTGGCCTGCGCCGCACCCCCTGGCCCGCCAGGACCTCCGGGATAACCCGGGTAGCCGGAGTACCCTGGCATTCCGGCCGAACTGTCGGGCGACTCGGGACTGGGAGTTCCTCCGGGTGGCGCAAAGCTGGGTGGCGTGCCACCCGGCGGGCCGTAACCAGGCATGCCACCGGGTGGGCCATAACCCGGCATGCCGCCGGGCGGGCCATAGCCCGGCATGCCGCTTGGACCAGTGGGGCCGGCCGGCTTGGGGGGCTCGGGCGGCTTGGGCTGCTCGGACTTGAGCAAACGCATGACCAACGTGGCAGCCCGCTCCCGCGTTTCGGCACTAGGGCTTCGTGCAAACCGGTGGGCCATGTGGATCACCGCGGCTTTTAACCGCGGGTCACCATCCCAGCGAGCCTTGTAGTAATGTTCCTTGACCCAATCGGCCACATCTTCGGGCAAGCCCGGCGCGGGCTTGGCCTGAGCACCGCCTGGGGCCCCCGGCGGGCCGTAACCCGGCATCCCGGGATAACCCGGCATTGCACCCGGCGGTGCGCCGGGAGGACCGGAATACGTGGGGGGCGCGCCACTTGGGCCGGAAGGAGCAGCCGGCGGGGCCGAATCCGGCATGTCCGATTCGGCCGCCCAGGCGCCACCCATCAACCACGCCAGTACGATTGCCGCGCTACAGCCCGCCAACCACAGCCAGCGTAGTTGGCTGCTCGACCCCTGCCGGCTGGCGTGTGGCACCAAGGGGAGTTTGTGACGTTGTTCCCCTTGCCCAACGGTGTGTATCAGAATGCCGTTCACCGCTACGCCTCCTGAGAAAAGGCATCGAACCGCGTAGCCGAGCCCGGTGCATCGGCCACGCGAACATTGTTCCCCAGCATGTTGGCCTTGCACCCGGTAGTATGACACATCTTGTACCGCAACGCCACAGGGCGCAAGCTAAATGGCGGGGTCCCGGTTGCGCCGGGTACCGGACGCACAGGCCCCCCGCGAGGGTATGGCGGGATACAGCGGAGCGGACCCCGGCGTCCCCGCGGTGGGAGGCCGGAGGGGCCGGCGGTGGGAGGCCGGAGCGGCCGGTTCCGGCGACGGAAAAGAGCGGCCCCAGGGCGGCCCTAAGGGCGAGCACGCCCGTTGCCCATCGCGGTGGAAAGCAGTGCCCCAGCCTGACCGGGGCGGCGCGAAGGCGCCCAGCCCACTCGCCGGGGCCCGTGGTACTGCGGCGTGGAGCGGCGCTCAGGCCGTGTCGGCCGGCCCCCCTTGACTGGCCGCCACCCATCGTGTAGGCAGGGAGGTGTTTGGCCATCCGAGTATCCGTCCCGGCCGACCCGGGGCCCGCCCACCACCCCTTGCCTTGGCCGGGCGAAGTGCTAATGATTCTTCCCGGAACCGTTTGACGTCGTGCTTGTTCGTCGTTTCGCACAACAGGAGACCCGACGATGAAGAACCTATTGAAACTGGCGGTGCTGGCTGCTGCGGTCCTGCTGGCAACCGCGCCGGCCTGGGCCGGAGGCGTTAAGATCGGCGACAAGGCGCCCGATTGGTCGGGCATCATCGGCGTGGACGACAAAACGCACAGCCTGTCGGACTACGCGAAAGCCAAAGTCGTGGTGATCGTGTTCACGTGCAATCACTGCCCGGTCGCGGTAGCCTACGAAGACCGTCTGATCGCCATCCAAAAGGACTACAAGGACAAGGGGGTCCAGGTGGTGGCTATCAATGTGAACAACATCCCGGCCGACCGGCTGGATCAGATGAAGATCCGTGCCGAGGAAAAGGGGTTCAACTTCCCGTACCTCTACGATTCCAGCCAGAAGACCGGCCGCGACTACGGGGACACCTGCACCCCGCATGTGTTTGTGCTGGACAAGGACCGCAAGATCGCGTATATGGGGGCGATCGACGACAACAACAATCCCAGGCAAGTGAAGCAGCATTATCTGCGCGACGCGCTGGATGCGTTGCTGGCCGGAAAGAAGCCGCCCAAGGAAGTGACCCAGCAGCGCGGGTGCAGCATCAAGTGGGATTAAGAGCCTCCCGGCTAAAGCGATAACCGATGCCCTTTTCTGCCCCCTGCCCGCAGGCCGCACGAGGGCTGGGCGCGGCGTTGGCGCTGAGCCTGGCTCTCGTGCCGGCCTTTCTCGGCTGCGGGTCCGGCGGTGTTGGCGATCCTGCCAGGCCAGCGTCGCCGCAACCTGCGGCCGGGAGTGCCACCGGCGCGCCCAGCTCGGCTATGCCCGCCTCGGTGCCTGGCCCTGCCGGCGAGCTTCAGGTCCCCTTGATCGACGAAAAAGACCTGGCGCGGGTCGTCGAAGGCCTTCGCGGCAAGGTGGTCCTGGTGGACTTTTGGGCCACATGGTGCGGCGCCTGTGTGGAGAACTTCCCCCACACGGTCGAGTTGTACCGCCGGCTGGGCCCCCAGGGGTTGGCGGTGGTGGCCGTGAGTATGGATGAACCGGAAGATGCCCCCCAGGTCCAGAAATTCCTGGTCCGCCAGGATGCCGGATTTTTGAACTTTCAAAGCAAACTGGGAGGCGCGTCGGAGGAGGCGATCGCGCGGTTTCAAATCCGTGACGGGACGTTGCCCCATTTGCGCCTGTACGACCGGGCCGGCAAACTGCGCCATACCTTCCCGTCGAAAGAGTCTGGCAAACTGGACGCACAGGCGATCGAGCGCGCGGTCCGAGAGTTGCTGGCCGAAGCGCACGCTCCGTAGCCTGTCGGCCACGCATTGGGCAGCCGGCCTTCGAATCGCGGGACGGATTGCGCGCCGGTTTTAGGGGGCCCGGCCTGTGCGGCGGAGTTTTTCCAGATCGGAAAAAAACCCGGGATAGGTCTTGGCGGTGCATCCGGGATCCCGAATCACCACGCCAGGTACCCGGAGGCCTGCCAGGGCCAGGCTCATGGCCATGCGGTGGTCGTCGTAAGTGTCCACTTCGGCGCCGCGCAAGGGGCCAGGTACGATTCGCAGCCCGTCGGCGCGCTCTTCCACGGCGGCGCCCAATTTACGGAGTTCGGCGGCCAGTGCCCCGATGCGGTCGGTCTCCTTATGGCGGATATGTGCGACGCCGGAGATTGTCGTCGGCCCCTGGGCAAACAGAGCCACGACCGACAACGTTTGCACCGTATCGCTGATGGCGTTCATCTCGGCATCAATTCCCCGCAGCGGGCCTCCCGTGACCGTCAGGCTGTCGCGGCCGGCTTCCACCTGGCAGCCCATCCGGGCAAGCAGCTCGCAGAAGGCCACGTCTCCCTGGAGGCTTGATGGCGTAAGCCCTTCGACGGTGACGCGGCCGCCGGTGATCGCCGCCGCTGCCCAAAAGTAACTAGCGGCCGAGGCGTCCGGCTCGACGGCGTATTGCCGTGCCTCGTATCGCCCCTGGGGAACCGAAAACCGATTGCCGGCGTTCTCGACGCGGATGCCGAAGGCCTCCATCACGGCCATCGTCATGCGCACATAGGGCTGCGACACCAGGGGACCTGTTACGGTCAGCTCGACCGGCCGGGCAGCATAAGGGGCTGCCATCAACACGCCACTGAGGAACTGGCTGGAGACGTTTCCGGCGATCTCGGCCGGGCCGCCGCGAAGCCCGTCGGCCTCGACCACCACCGGCGGGCAACCCGTGCCTGGCTCGCTGTAAGCCTTCACACCGAGCTGCCGCAAGGCCGAAAGCAAGTCCTCGATGGGACGCTGGCGCATGCGCGGGGTGCCATCGATACGGAACCGGCCTCGCCCCAACGCCACCATCGCAGTCAGAAAGCGCATGGTGGTACCGCTGTTGGCCACGTCGAGTTCGGCCTGGGCTGCCCCAAGTCTCCCCTCGCACCCCTGCACCCGAATCATCGCCTGCTTGGGATCGTGCGCCACCGCGAGCCCAAGGCGCTGCAAGGCCAGGACCATGACCTGCGTGTCCTCGCTATCCAGGGCACCGGTGAGTACAGACACCCCTCGGGCCAAGGCCGCACACACAAGCGCCCGGTTGGTGAGACTCTTGGAGCCGGGCGGACGAACCGTGCCGCAAACCGGTCCCCCTGGTTCGATGGCAAGGCGTTCCATAAGGCGGACCCCCATGCGAAACGCCAGCCATTGTACCGAGTGCGGAGCAAAGTGACACGTGTTGGGACTCTTGGGTCCGGCCTTGGATCTCGGCCCCTGGATGTCGGGGCCCAGAAAACAGGAGACCGTTGGGATGTGTGCGGTGGCAACCATCCGCGGGGCCTGTCTGGATTGCTGGCGCAGCAGGCCACCAAAATGGAACGGTTCTCTACGGCCGAGAGGATGAGGGACGCATTCTTCGGACCGCCCGGGGCTAATGAACTCCCCCCGGCCTGTCAACGGTTGCCCCTGGCTGGTATAGTCTGACAGCATCGAAGGCGGCGTTGGCTCAGACGCAAACGATGGGAGACCGAGGAGCATGCACGAAGACCTGAGACCGGCGCGAGTGGTTCGGATTGGGTGCGGAATCCTGCTGGCGCTGGAGGTGGCCTGCGGGTGCCAGGCGGCTGAGTCCGTGGTGCGCTCGGCTGCTGAACTACTGCAAAAGTCGGGGGTCGTGGGTGGGCTGGTCGTCCACATCGGCGGCGAGGATCCAGCCCGTTGGGGGCAGTGGACCGTGGCTTTGGGTTCTCAGTTTCCATGCGTCGTCCATGGTCTTTACACCGATGCGGGCGGGATCGAGGCAGCGCGGGCAGCGATCCGCGCGGCCGGCTGCTATGGACGCGTGTCGGCGGAGCCCCTGCTTGGCTCGAAGCTCCCGTACGCCGATGGCCTGGTCAACCTGGTGATCGTCAATAGACCGGTTGCAGTGGTGGAGCAGGCGCCGCGGGGTTCGTGCCTGCCGGACGCTACGGCCCGACTACAGGGGCTGCAAATCCCGAAACAAGAATTGTTGCGGGTTCTCGCTCCCAACGGCGTGGCGATGGTTTGGCGCGGAGGTCAGTGGGAGAGGCTGCCCAGGCCGCGTCCGGATACGATCGACGATTGGTCGCACGCGCTTTACGACGCTACGAACAATGCGGTCTCCGGCGATCGAGTTGTCGGACCGCCGAAAAGCTTGCAGTGGGTCGGCGGCCCCTTGAACACGCGACATCACGAACATCTGGCGTCGGTATCCGTGGTCGTATCGGCCGGGGGCCGTCTCTTCTACATCGTCGACGAAGGCCCTGTGGCCTCGCTGTTCTTGCCGCCGCAGTGGACCCTGGTGGCTCGCGATGCGTTCAACGGCGTGGTGTTGTGGAAACGGCCGATCCCGCGTTGGGAGGACCACTTTCGCCCATTCCGCAGCGGGCCGCCCCAGATTTCGCGCACCCTGGTGGCCACGACAGACCGGGTTTACGTCACCCTGGGACTGCGAGCGGCCGTCAGTGCCTTGGAACCGGCCACGGGCCGAACCCTGCGCGAATATCCCCAAACGGTCGGGACGGAAGAAATCCTGTTCGAAGATGGCGTTTTGTACCTGGTCGTGCGATCGCCAGAAAAAGCGAAGGCCGTGAGGGAGGGGCCTCGGCGTGTGATGGCGGTGGCCGCTTCGAGTGGGGAAACCCTCTGGCAGATCGACCAGACCGATGTGCTCCCGATGTCGCTGGCCGCCAGAGGAGGCCGTGTGGTCTACATGACCAAAAGCGCCGTGGCTTGTTGCGATGCACGAACCGGGCAGCCGCGTTGGAGGGCTCCGCGGGAAGTACCTGCACAGCGGCCGGACTGGTCCGCTCCAACGGTCGTCCTTCATGGGGACGTGGTCCTGGTTGCCGACCGTTGGCCAACGTTCAAGGACTCCATCGACCCGGTGACGAATAAGCCGGTCGCGCGATGGCTGGCTGAGCAGGGATGGGCAGGCGAGCTGACCGCGTACGCGGCGGATTCGGGCAAACCCTTGTGGAAGACGGCGTGTGCAGAAACGTACCACGCGCCACCCGACGTGTTCGTCATCGACGGGCTGGTGTGGGTTGGCCAAAGTCGCTCGCGCACAGGGCCGGATTTTGTGGCCGCCCGGGATCTGCGAACGGGCGAAATCAAACGCCGGCTCGATACGAGCAAGGCGTGGCAGACCACGATGCCGCATCACCGCTGTCATCGCAATCGAGCCACCGTGCGGTACCTGGTAACCGGCCGAACGGGGGTGGAGTTTATCGACGTGGCCACGGGCGAGGCGTTTCGACATCATTGGACTCGTGGCACGTGCCAGTTCGGAACGCTGCCGGCCAACGGTCTGCTCTACGTCCCGCCGCATTCGTGCGCTTGTTACATCGACGGAAAGTTGACGGGCTTTTTGGCCATGGCCCCGGCTCCCTGGCCGTCGGAGCCAACAGTTGGTGCGGCCGATGCGAGCCGCCGTCTGGAACGTGGCCCGGCTTGGGGGAGCGCCGCCGAAAAGGCTAAAGGCGCCGTCGGTGGCCTTTTTGCTCCATCCCCCGACCCTCGATCCCTGGCCAGCGACTGGCCGACGTATCGTCATGATCCGCAGCGCAGCGGGTTCGCGCCGCAAACGGTCCCCGCGGATCTCGGTCGCCTTTGGAGACAGCCACTGGGGGCCGGACCGACGCCGCCCGTGGTGGCCAACGGCAAAGTTTTCGTGGCCACGGTGGATACGCACTCGATCCATGCGCTGGACGCGAACACGGGCCATCGGATTTGGTCTTTCACCGCTGGCGGCCGGATCGACTCGCCCCCCAGCGTCGTGGGCGATCACGTCATTTTCGGTTCGGCCGACGGATTCGTCTATTGCTTGCGAAGTCGCGATGGGGCGTTGGTGTGGCGGTTCCAAGCCGCGCCCGAGCCGCGGCGGATTGTGGCCTTCGGCCAGGTCGAGTCGACCTGGCCCGTGCCAGGGAACGTGCTGACGCTGGACGATGACGCGTATTGCGTCGCCGGTCGCTCGTCGTTTTTGGACGGCGGCCTGGTGCTGTATCGACTCGACGTGCGGTCGGGAGAAGTCCTCGCCCAGCGGACGATTTACACGCGCGACCTCCAGACCGGCGAGCAGCCGACGGAACCGCAAAGGTTCGAAATGCCGGGGGCCTTGCCGGACGTGCTCAGCTCAGACGGAACACGCATCTACTTGCGCCATCTGGCGTTCGACCGACAGACGCTGGAGCCTCGGCAGCCGGAAGAGCACCTTTTCAGCCCCGCCGGTTTCCTGAACGGAGACTGGTGGCATCGAACCTACTGGATCATGGGACGGCATTTTTACAGCGGCTACATCGGCTGGTACTTCGCTGGAAGGGAAACGCCGGCGGGGCGACTGTTGGTTTTCGACAGCGAGCGAATCTACGGCTATGGGTATCGTCCCGAATTCTATCGAGGGGCCACGCGGCGAGAGTATCACTTGTTCGCGATCGAACGGAAGGCGCAGAAGCCGCAGCCGCCAGCCGACTACAGCCGAGCCAGCCGCGACTACCCGCCTCGCGGCCCGGGGAGTTTCCGCGTTCCGATTGCCTGGAGCTCCTCGGTGCCCGTGTTGGGGCGGGCCATGGCCTTGACGCACGACACGCTACTCGTCGCAGGGCCACCCGAACAAGCCCTGGAAGACGCAGCAGCCTTTGCAGGGGCCCGGGATGTCCGACTGCTGGTTGTCCGCACCAGCGACGGAAAGACGCTCAAAGAATACCACCTCGCTGCACCCCCGGTGTTCGACGGGATGGCTGTTGCCGGGGGGCGAGTTTATTTGAGCACTTTGGATGGCCATGTCCATTGCTTCGCACCCAAGGACCAGGCCACGCGGCCATTGCAGGAAGCAAACAAGCTGTGACGTTTTTCCCGGAATAGCCGGACGGTACCTCTTCTGCCGTGCTTGGGTAACCGTTCACGGGGCGGGCTCGTCCTGGTGCTTCCTGCTGCGAAAACCAAGACAGTGGCCGTGAACGGTTACCTCTGCATCCGGCGGAGCTGTCTGTTGGCGGACGAATCGGCGGCGCGCGGCGGCATCCCTCGCCGGGACTGGCCATGGGCGGGTCGTCGGCGAGGGACGCCCGGAAACGACACCTGCCGCTTCGTGCTCCCGTTCCTTACACCTTGACCTTGGCCTTGGCCTTGCGGGCCGGCTTGGGCTTGCCGGCCTTTTTGGCCTCGGGACTGGTCACGGGGGGGCCGATGGGCTTCTTGGCCGGCGCCAGCAGCGGCTCGCCGTCCAATGGCGGGTTGATCGATTCGAGATCCACCCCCAGCCGGGCGAGGATCGTGGGTGTGATATCGACCCGGGCCCCGCCGCGGATCACTTTCTTATCGTTGGTGGCCAAGAAGACATAAGGGGCGGCACGGTGCGTTTTGGCACCGAGGTCGAACCCGTGGTCGGCCGTCACATAGATCAGGGTCTTTTCGTACACGCCGAGCTGCTGGAGTTTTTCGACGATCCGCCCCAACTGGCGGTCGCCCGAGATGATGGCGTCGTCATACTCCTTGGAGTTCTCGCCGTATTGATGGCCGCTGTGATCCACCTCGGCAAAATGCACGAAGAAGAAGAACGGCTTGTTGCCGTAGCGGTCGAGCAGCTCGAGGGTCTTGTCGCCGACGGCCTCGTCTTTGAGGAGCCCATAGTGCCACTCGTTGACGTTCTTGTGCATGGTGTAGTAGGGCGAGCCTTCGAAGACCAGGTATAGCTTGCCACCCTCTTCCACCACGCGCCCCAGGAGCTGCGCTTTTTTGGCACCCGGCTTGCCTTTGGCCTTGGCTTCCCGCTTGGCCTTGGCTTTGGCCTTGGGTTTGGCTTCGGCCTTGGCCTTGGCTTCGACCTTGGCTTCCAGCTTGGCCTTGGGTTTGGCTTCGGCCTTGGCCTTGGCTTCGAGCTTAGGCCCCCCCTCCTCGTCTGGCCGGTAGGGCTTCTTGAACGGCGGGTTCACCTCCCCGCAGTGCGCCCGTTTGCCGATGACAGCCACGGTGGCAATGCGGTCGGCGCCGAACTTGGCCCGCAAACGCTCGAAAACGCTGTACCCCGCCGGGACGTCCCGGTAACGCGCGTTGCTGTACACGCCGGTAACTTCGGGGCGGTAGCCCGTGAGAATCTGCGTCCATCCCGCCTTGGTGTCCGTAGCCCCCGAGGTCACGTCGATATCGACCAACGTCCCCTGTGCGATCAGCTTCTGAAGGTTGGGAGGCTTTCCCTCCTTGAGGAGGGCCTTGATGTGGTCCCGGTGGGCACCGTCCCAGCCCATCAGGATGACATTGTTGGGCATCGTGGGGCTGGATTCACCGGCCCACATGGGCGGCGCTAGCAACGCCACAAGTGCAAATACAGTAAGAAGTTTGCGCATGACTTGACCTCCCGTTGCCATCGACACAGTCGGCGACCGAGGGTCGGGCCGCACAACTCATACGACCACGGACCGGCCGCTTATCCCACTAAACCCGACCGGCCAGTTAAAGTTTCGGTCGACTGGAACAGTTCTCCAGATGCACGGTATCGCTCATCGCCTTGCCGGGCATAGCTCGCAGGTGGCATTTGGGCGGACCAGCCCCAGTTGTGACAAGCCGGCTTTACTTCGAATTGGCGTGCCAGGGTCGCCGGCAGACAAACCGTTCAAAGCGGGGAATCGGCGGCCAGCTATGCGGGGGTTGCGGCGTGCACTGAACGAGGGGGTGGATTCTGTCCGTTTTTCGGCCGCGGTCTCCCGCCCAGGTCAATTGGCTTCTTCACATGGATTTCAGGCCTGGTAACAAAGCCTTGGCGTACCGGCCGCGTGGAAGCGGAGTTCCCAAGCGGGGGGCGGTGCCCTAGCACCTCTTGGGCGATTGGCCGATTACGCGGCCCCGCAGGGCATAACCGGATCAAAGAACGCGTATTTGCGTCCGCAGGCTGCCGGAGTTGAGCTAGGGGGTTGTGCGGTCCGTCAGCGATACGGGGAGGTATCCGTAAAGCGTGTCGTTACCCCGCAGGATAAAGAACTTGATGGGGTTGAGACTGGCGAAATCAGGCCGCTTCATGACCCACAGGACGTTTTCGACTGAGAGGGTGGACCAGATGTGCATGCCTACCAGGACGTCGCCGCGCCGGATGCCCTGTTCGGCGGCGGGACTACCGGGCCGGACCGCCACCACCAACAGGCCCCCTTCGTAGCGGGTCTGAAACTGCCGCCGGAAGTCGGCCGGCGGGATGGGTTTTAGCTCCAATCCCAGGATTTCCCAGGTGGGATTGGAAGGTTGCGTGGTGGGGGCTGCCTGGGCCAGTGTCAGGTTCAGGGTCACTTTTTCGTTCCCTCTCTGGACCGACACGTGCAACTCCTGGCCGGGCTCGAGGTCCACTAGCGCTCGATAGAAATCCAGCGGACGCTGGACTTTGGTCTGCCAGGGTTGGGGGCCCGTGGGTTGGCCGACATCGAGGATGATATCGCCGGGCTTCAGTCCGGCGGCCGCCGCGGGGCTGGCCTGTTCGACCGCAGCCACGACCATGCCGATGTCTTTGCCTGGCCCTGGCTTGGCAGCGACCACTCCGTGCCAGTTCTTCTTGGCGCCGCATTGGGCCAGGAGTTGACTGGCCACGGCCATGGCCTTGTCGACGGGGATGGCAAATCCGATTCCCTGGGCCCCTGCCCGGACGGCGACGTTGATGCCAATCATCTCGCCGTCGATGTTCAGAAGCGGTCCCCCGGAATTGCCGGGGTTGATGCTGGCATCGGTTTGGATCAGGTCTTCGTAGAACTGGGCATCGCTGACCTGGACGGCCCGGCCCAGGGCACTGATGATCCCGCGCGTCACCGTGTGCTCATAGCCGAAGGCGTTCCCCACGGCGATGACCGGCTCGCCCGGCATGAGGTCCGCCGAGGTGCCCACGGTGATCACCTCGAAGCGTTCGTTCGGGTCGGCGTGGAGCTTGATAATGGCTAGATCGGTCTCGGGGTCGCGGGCCACGAGGTGGGCGGTCAGGCGTCGCCCGTCGGCCAGGGTCACCTGGATTTCCCGCACGCCGTCGACCACATGATGGTTGGTCAGCACGTAGCCCCGCTGGTCGATGATCACGCCGGTGCCCATCCCATTGACGCGGCGGCCGGCGTCGAAGGTTCCGCCGCTTCCGGCAGGGGTGACCAGCTTTTCGCCGCGGATGTTGACCACGGCCGCCCGCGCCTTGCGGACCGCCTTGACAATAGCCGTCTCCCGGAGTTCCGAGGCGGCGGCCGGGCACGCGGTGAGGGCCCAACTTCCGCCGGCCATCAGCATTCCGAGCCACAAGAGAACCCCGAGCAACAACCGGCAGGCGGAACGGTGGGCCATGGTGACGGATCGAAGCGGGTGTGGAGCGGGCGCTGCCGCGCCAAGACGCCTGGCAACACGAACTGAGCGTGTCCGTGGATGGCGGTTCACACGTTGTTTGATCGGTCCGCCTTGCCCGCCCCTTGACCGATGGGGGGCAGCCCTGGAACAGCTTTCCTAGATTGCCAACTACGAGCCGAAAAACACCCGGTTGGCCAGCAGGGTCTTATTGCCCAGAACGCCAAGCTCGGCGGCCTGGGCGGAGCGGTCCCCAGCCACGCCTTGGGCCCGCCAGCCTTTGGCGAACGGGCCAATTGCGGCCAAGTGCCCGGTCGCCTTGAGCGGGTGGCCCGAGTCGCGTTGGTTGCCTCGAAATCGCAGCCATCGAGCCATTCGCGTTGGGCGTGCGGACGGAGTGCTTGGGAGCGGGCCCAGCCACGGCCCCCAGGGCCCCGGGGTCCCCCATCCGGGGCAGCACCTGTAGCTTTATTTGCCGACCGGTGGTAATATGAAATGCGGGGAGCGGACCTTTGGCTGGGAGACTTCCCATGCTCGGGCGAATCGGGTTTGCAGTGTCGCTCTTGGCGCTTGCGTTGGATGCCCTACCCGCGGTGGCGCAGATCGGCAGCACAGGGGGGCGAACGTTGGGAGGGTCGATCAGTTCCCGGGCCCGCAGTACCACCAGCGGGAGCAGTTTCGGAATGGGCAGTTTCGGGCTGGGCGGGTTTGGTACCGGCTTCGGGGCCGGCACCCTGGGCGGCGGCTCGCTGTTCGGTGGCGACCCGTTCAATACAGGCGGCACCTTCTTGATTCGCCGGCAGGAAGGGACGTTCGTCGGCACCGATAGCCGTGACTTGCCCCGCGTGTTCGGCGGCATGGTCACCAGCTCGACTTCGTATGGAAACGCCGGGCTGTACGGCGGTGCATCGCGGACCGGATTGGGCAGCTTTGGCTCGTCGCTGGGGGGGACTGGTTCGACGTTCCGCTCCGGAGTAGGCTCCACGTTCGGTTCGCTAGGCTCCACGACCTATCGATCGCCCTCTGGGTCCAGTTCGGCGGCGTTCGGTTCAACCTATCGATCGCCCTACGGGTCCTCCACAGGAACCGCCTATCGGAGCGCTTCCGGGACCCCGTACGGGACGGCAGGCCAGTACGGGTCGAGCTATCGCTCGCCGTACAGTACCAGCGCTTCGACCAGCTATCGGCCGGGCGTGACTAGCTATGGCAGCGGATACGGCCGTTACAGTTCTAGTTCCACGTACCGTTCGGGTTATGGCCGGGCGGGGACCTATGGGTCGCTTTATGGCGGCACGGCCAATATGCGGCGGGGGGCGATGGGCGTGGGGGCGGCCGAGATGCAGATGGGCCTTCAAGTGGCCTTCGCTGGGCCGAGACCGGCGGTCGAGCAGGTCATGCCCGCGCTTACGGCGCGGTTGGAGCGAACAAGTCGAATTCGCTTCCAGTCGCCTGTGGCGGTGACGCTGCGCGAGGGGACGGCGATCCTGCAAGGCGTGGTCGCGTCGGAACACGATCGCGAGTTAGCGGAACAATTGGCCCGCCTAGAACCCGGGGTGCTCCAGGTGCAGAACGAGCTAGTGGTGCTGCCAGCGGCGAGTGGGGCGGGACTGGCTCCGTCGCCGGCGGTGGCGCCCCTTGCGGGATCGTC
>FWWM01008506.1_pt1 | contig 19660 bp, 17 predicted proteins | sample 2228351 | NCBI WGS metagenome assembly FWWM01 (sample SAMEA103939774, study PRJEB20133) | metagenome
CGACCAACCGACTGACCAACCCACCATCCCACCTACCCACCAACCGACGCGTGAGCCCACGGCCCCCCCTACTGCGGAACCCACTGCCACCCCCCCCCCTCCACCCAGGGTGGTGCTCACCGGCCTGCGCAGCGAACGCCAGGGCTGGAACAACTGCGGGCCGACCACGTTGGCGATGGCACTCTCCTATTGGGGACACAGCGAGACCCAGTACGACATCGCCCCAGTGCTCAAGCCCGATCCAGAAGACAAGAACGTCAGCCCATGGGAGATGGAGGCCTATGTGCGCGGACTAGGACTGGGCGCCACCGTGCGGATGGGTGGCAGCCTCGATCGGCTCAAGGCGCTCTTGAATGCCGGCCTTCCGGTCATCGTCGAGACCTGGTACGTGCGTGACGCCCGCGACCAACTCGGCCACTACCGTTTGCTCATCGGCTACGACGATGCTGTCCAGCAATTCATCACCTACGACTCGCTCCACGGGCCGGACATTCCCATCGGCTACCAAGAACTAGACGAGTTGTGGCGCGTCTTCAACCGGGCCTACCTGGTGGTCTACGCGCCGGAGCGCTGGGAGGCGCTGGCCGCCATCCTGGGCGACGACGTGAACGACGTCGCGATGTACGAGCGCGCGTTCGAGACGGCCCTGGCCGAGGCCGAGCATCCGCCGGCTTCCTGCGTGGCCTATGCTGCCTGCAGTGATTGGGTCACGTTCTCCTGGTTCAACGCCGGTACCAGCCTGAATTCGCTGGGGCGGCACACCGAAGCGGTGGCCGTCTACGACCGGGCGCGGCAATTGGGCCTGCACTTTCGCATGCTGTGGTACCAGTTCGGCCCCTACGAGAGATACTATGCGGTAGGGCGCTACGAGGACGTCATCACGCTCGCCAACGCGACGCTGGCGACGACGAACAACCTAGAGGAATCGTACTACTGGCGCGGAATGGCGCGGTTGGCACAGGGAGACATCGCCGGGGCACACTCGGATTTGCAGGCGGCGCTACACTACCACCCCAATTGGCCGCCTGCGGTAATCGCGCTAGAGTCCGTGAGCGAATGAGCCAATCGTCCTACACTGCCACAGGCCGTCGGGGCTTCGTCGGGGCTTAGCCAAGATGCGGTACAAGGTCGAATGGAAACGCGGCACAGTGGCTTTGCTCGCGCAGCCCACCTCACTGCACCGCCGCGGCATGCGGATGCAGTGGCAGCCATACGTGGAAGGCACTGCCGGGACAACGCTCCTCGTCGTGTCCTTCGCTCTCCACCCAGATGCGCCCACCGTGCGCCTCGATCACACCACGGGCAATGTGCAGGCCCAACCCTGGCCCGGCTCCCTGGAACTTGGTATCGCCGCTCGAATGACGCAACAAGTCGCCCACGCGATAGAACTTTTCAAAGATCAGCGTCTGATCCTCGCGCGCGATCCCCACGCCAGTGTCGGCGACCACCACCTCAAAATAGCCGTCGCCCTCGGCCAGGTTGGCCGTGATCGAGATCTTGCCCCCATCGGGCGTGTACTTGATAGCGTTGGAGAGCAGATTGCTGAACGCCTGGCACAGCCGCTGCACGTCGGCTTCGATCGGCGGAATCACGTCCACGCCCTCGACTGTCAACTGCTGATGGCGCTGCTCAAGCGCCTCCCGCCAGGGCCCTATCGCCATGTTGATCACTGCCTTCAGCGTCGTGGGGGCATAGTGCAGGTCGAGCGCCTGCACCTCGATCTGTGATGCGTCGAGCATCGCCGTGACGACGGTAGCCAAGCGGTCAACGGCCGATTTGAAGTTATTGATGATCTCCAACATCTGATCTGGTGTCAGGCTGCGACCAGAGGCCAGTTCTTCCATGATTCCCACATAACCCTGGATCACGGTGAGCGGCGTGCGCAGTTCATGGGAGGAGATGGAAAGAAAGTCGGTCTTGGCCTGATCCAGTCTCTTCAACTGGACATAGGCCTGCCGCAGATCCTCGTTCAGAGCACTGATCTTCAGATACAGGCTGTGCACCTCGTCGAAGAGATGGGCATTTTGCAGGGCTATGCTTGTCTGCTCCGCCAACGTGGTCAGCAAAGCAATCTCCCGCATGCCGTAAGGCTCCCCACCGCGCTGAGGGCCCAACGCCAAAAAGCCCAGGAGCCGGTCACGCGCCAGGATCGGGACGAAGATCTCAGCATCTAGCCCGCGCAGCCATGCCTTCCCTACCTCCGGAGCATCTCGCAGTTCAGGATTGTGCTCCAACTCGTGTGAAGAGAAGGGCTCCCGGCGTTTCATCAAGTGAAGCAGGACAGGACTATTCAGAGCCAGGGCGATCTCCTTGTCCCTGACTCGTCCCATGCCCTCAATCGCACGCAACACGACCTGATGTTCGGCTTTCGATACGACCACGAGCACCCCGCGCTGTACACCCAAGACCTCATTGACGGTTCCCATGATGACCGTCGCCAACTGGTCGAGCGTGAGCAGATTGCTGATAGTACGTGCATACTCGTGCACCGTCTGGTCTATATCGTGCTCTCCACGCCATACCAGACGGTTGACAAGCCAGGAGATGAACCGATAAAAGGGCTGATACACCAGTGCCAGCAGGATAGCGAGTCCCGCGCTGCCAACCATAACAGCATAAAAGTTTCGCCAGACCCGCAGCAGCAGTTGGCCGACCAACAAGCCCACCAGAAGCAGCAGCGCCGTTGTTACGGTAAGTACGATGAAGCCAGTCGTCGTACGCAGGACGCCCTTCAGATTGGGCAGAGTATGCGTCGTGACACAGAGGACGGCGGCCGTCGTCCCCAACAGGTGCAATCCCAGGCCGATTGCCGCCCACTGGTAGCGGGTCCAAACCAGGCCTTGCCCTGCCAACAGCAGAGGCAGTACTGCCAGCCAATAGGTGCCACGGTTCCGATAGAACGCCAACCGTGCTCGCAGGGTCCAGAGGGCCGAGAGGAAGATCAGTAGAACCGAAAACAGCACCCAGCCAGCCTGTGCTGTCGGCAACAGCCGTTCCTTGATTGACTGAGAAGCCACGAGGCGCAAAACGGCCATGACGATGAGCCACACACAACCGGCGACACCCCACGCCCACTGTCCACGCCTGCCCAGGTTCTGGCAGGCGATCGCGATCAGCAACACCAGTACTTCCTCGAGTTCCGCAGACAGTGAGCCGCAATGCCGGACTCGCTCGAGTGGTTCCTGCTATGGCTCTGGGTGCCCTGCGCCGGCCTCTTTCTGCTGCTGGCGGCAGCCGCCTGGCTGGCGCCGCGCCGGGTGCGCCTGCGCGTCCACGCCTCCTGGCGCCGCCAGAGCAACCCCACCCGCCCAGACAACCGAGAGCAGACAGTAGAAGAATACCAAGGTATGGCGCTTCTTCTGTGGCCGACATAGCAGGATAAGTACCGGCAAGAGATGGGCCACCGCCAATACCAACCGGATCAGAAAACGCAAGTTCTCGGATGGGGCCATAGCATTACCTTGGGATCACCCGCGCTCTGCAGATGCCTTCGCCAGCCGCTCGAACAGGGGCCGGAGCCGCTCATAGGTCTGATCAAGCCACTCTGGAATGGTGCGTGTGCCTCCTACAGTCGTTATGTAACTAGTGTCACCTCCCCAGCGCGGGACGATGTGCAGATGGACATGATCCGCCACTCCGGCCCCGGCCGCTCCACCGATGTTGATGCCCACGTTAAAGCCCTGTGGGCTGTAAGCCTCGCGCAAGACCCGTAGGCTGAGTTGAGTAAGCGCCATCAGTTCGGCCAGAGTCGCGGCATCCAACCCCTCTAGCGATGGCTCGTGGGCATAGGGGACTACCATCAGGTGGCCGTTGTTGTATGGAAAACGGTTCAGGGTCACATAGCACAGCCCGCCGCGATGAACGATGTGGACGGCGGCATCCTCCGAACGCGGCTTGGCGCAGAAGAGGCAACCCTCCGGCAAAGGCTCGTCGCCTCGTAGATACGCCATGCGCCAAGGGGTCCACAGAATATTCATCGCTTGCGATTGTACAACGAATCGCGCAGGAAGGCAATTGCGTGAAAGCAGAAGCCGTGTAGAATGAGGCAAGAGGAGGTGGCAAACTGTGAGAGACACTCTGAGTCAAGAACGGATCGACACGGCGCTAACGACGCGAGCGTTTGGGCGCAATCTGCTGCTCCTGCCACGCACCGGCTCAACCAACGATGTGGCGAGGGACCTGGCCACGCAAGGTGCGCCGGAAGGGACGGTGGTCTTGGCGGAGGAGCAAACAGCCGGGCGCGGACGGCTGGCCCGGCATTGGCTGGCACCACCGGACACCTGCCTCCTCTGCTCGATCCTTTTCCGCCCCACCCTACATCCTGCCCAGGCAATGCGATTGACGATGCTCTGCGCACTCGCCGCCGCCGACGCCATCGAGCAGGTGGCCGGACTACACGTGGGCCTGAAGTGGCCGAACGACCTCATTGTCGAACCCCCCAACCCCAAAGCCCAAACCCCAACCTGGAAGAAACTAGCGGGTATTCTGACCGAGACCGGTGTCATCGGCGAACGTCTCGAGTTCGCCATCGCGGGCATCGGCATCAACGTGAACGTGCCGCCGGACGAGTTGCCCGCACTGGCCCCCGATGCCACCAGCATCCTGGCCGAAACCGGACAGAGGACCGATCGCGCCGCGCTGTTGGCCGCGCTGCTGGCGGGGGTCGAGCAGCGTTATCAGACACTGCAGGCCGGCACAAGCCCGCACCGCGAATGGGCCGCACGCCTGACGACGTTAGGCCAACCGGTGCAGATCGCTACTGCTGGCGAGACGCTCACCGGCGTAGCCGAGTCCGTGGACGAGAACGGCGCACTCCTCCTGCGCACGCCCGATGGCGCACTGCACTGCTTCACAGCCGGCGACGTCACGCTGCACGGCTTCAGCAGGCATCGCCCCACAGCCTCATCACCCTAACCCGGACAAGCCGGAAGCAAAAACCCAAAGGGCACACGGACGTCCCGACTTTCGGGGGTTTTCCCGGCTGAAGCCGAGCCTCCAGGCCAGTCTCGTGCCGAGAACTTTGATTCTTCAACCATTATAGTAAACTTTTTGCATTACAGCCCATTATCTTGACAAAAATCAAGTTATATATTATAATTCTTGATAGATAACTAAATTTCCTTCGAGGAGCGCACCATGTATACAGTCCCAACCGAGTGCCCCGTTTGCCACGACGAACTCCTGGTGGCCCGCCTGGTCTGCCGCAACTGCGGCACGGCCCTGGAAGGACGCTTCGCCATGGGCCGCCTCGCCCACCTCAGCCCCGAGCAGATCCACTTTGTAGAGACCTTCCTCCGCTGCGAGGGCCGGCTCAACCGCGTGCAAGAGGAACTGGGCCTCTCCTACCCCACCGTGCGCAACCGCCTGGCCGAGGTGATCCGCGCGATGGGCTACGAGGTGAGCGAAGAACAAGCCGCAGACACGCGCCGCCAGGAAGTGCTGGAACGCCTGGCCCGCAAAGAGATCACCTCCGAAGAGGCACTGCGGCTCCTCCAAGGGGAAGCATGACGGTTCTATACAGGAGGCGTGAGATGTCGCTGAACGCGTTGTCCGTCCGCCTGCCGGGTTTCTCGGTAGCCGTCTCCATAACCCGGCGCTACCGCCGGCGCCCAGGTGCCTCGAACAGCCCAACACGGGCGACCGGCACACGACCCATCTGCTATCAGCAAGTGCTCCAGGCAAGGCAGGTGCTTTCCTGGCAAAGCCTACGGCAATGACGTAGTGAAGGAGACGATCATGCACGAGGAGACCATAGGAGTCCCGATCCCACAACATATCATCGTGAGTGAATGCCTGAGCGACCTGAAAGTGCAAGGAGCCGACGAAGCGCGGATCGTCGTCCGCGTGGACGGAGACGAGGCCCCCACCCTTGAGCGAGAAGGCGAGACTCTGACCATCCGCGCCCCCGGCAGTTGCCAACTGGTGTGCCCCAGAGGCACGACATTGGCCGCGCACGTGGTGCGGGGAGACCTCACGATCAAAGGGGTACAAGGTCCTGCTACCATCGGCGATGTCAACGGCGATGCCACCCTGTATGCCGTCGGCCCCGTCACACTAAAGCACGTCTTTGGCGACCTGAGCGCCGAGAACGTGACAGGTCACCTGCAGGCCCAGACCGTAAATGGAGACGTACAAGCCCGCCACGTGGAAGGCGAAATCTCCCTAAACATCGTGCACGGCGACGTCGTCTTGCGCTCTGTCGGCCCCGCCCTCGTAGAACAGGCTTCCGGCGACCTGAGCGCCAAGCGCGTGAGCGGAGACCTGCGGGCAGGTCGGATACAAGGAGATGCCCGTATCCGCCACGTGGACGGCCTGCTCACCCTCGAACAAGTAGGGAGCGACCTCCGGGCGGAAGGCATCCACGGAGGCGTGGCGGCGAGCGAGGTCGGGGCGGATGTCCGCTTGGGACCGCCCTTCTCGCCCGGCGCCATATACCGCGTCAAGGCAGGCGGCAATGTGGAGATCCGCCTACCCGACGACGCCAGCCTGCGCTTGAGCCTGCAAGCAGGCGGCGGAGTGCGCTCTCACATCGCCGATCTGACCCTGCACGAAACGGGCGTGGAGACGAGCGGCGTCATCGGCGCCGGCGAAGCCACACTGGAAGCCCAGGCCGGCGGGCACATCACCCTGCGTCCCAGCGCAGCCGAGGGTGCATCCGAAGAGGAATTCCACTTTGACATTGACCTCGGCTTCCTCGACGCGCTCGAGAACCTCGGGCCGATGATCGAGGCGCGCATTGCCGAGGCGATGGCGAATATGGAGGCGCGCTTACAGGAAGGGTTGGGCCGCATCAACGGCGCCCAGATCCGCGTGCACGTGGACCGCGCAGCCGAACACGCCCGTCGTGCGGCGGAACGCGCCGCCGAGCAGGTGCGCCGCCAGGCAGAGCGCGAAGCGGAGCGCGCCCGCATACGGGCCGAACGGGCCGAACGTTGCTGGCAACGCGCCAGCGGCAAACGCCCCCGCCAAGAGCCGGTGGCGACGGATGAAGAGCGATTGCGCGTGCTGCGCATGCTCGAACAGGGCAAGATCACGCTCGAACAGGCCAATGAATTGCTCGCCGCACTGGAAGGGCGGTAGCAATGACCAACAAACACGCGGAGCCCACCATGGACATCGAGCATACAAACATCGAACGGACAACACAGCCCGACTGGAAGCGGCGCTTTTTCACCATCTGGATCGGACAGCAGTTCTCGTGGATCGGCAGCAGCCTGGCCCAGTTCGCACTGGTCTGGTGGATCACCCAGACCACCGGCTCGGCCACTATCCTGGCGGTCGGTGTGCTGATCTCGGTGCTGCCTGGCGTCGCCCTGGGCCCCTTCGTCGGCGCACTGGTGGATCGCTGGAGTCGCCGCCGGGTAATGATCGTCGCTGACGGCATCGTCGCCCTGGCATCGCTGGCACTGGTCTTGCTCTTCTGGAGCGGGGCGATCCGCATCTGGCACGTCTACGCTGTCATGTTCGTGCGCGCTATTGGCAACGCCTTCCACTGGCCGGCGATGAGCGCCTCGACGCCGTTGATGGTGCCCAAGCAACACCTCTCGCGGATAGCGGGCCTGAACCAGGCGATGGGCGGCGCGGTGAACATTATCTCGCCGCCGCTGGGCGCACTGCTCCTCAGCCTCTTGCCCCTGCACGAGATCATGGCAATTGACGTGATCACGGCTGTGTTTGCCATCGTACCACTTTTCTTCATCGCCGTTCCACAGCCACAGCGGGCCATCGGCACAGCCCAACCGACGCTGTGGGCCGATATGCGCGCGGGCTTTCGCTACGTGTGGAGTTGGCCGGGGCTACTGGCGATCTGCCTGCTGGCGATGGTGTTGAACTTTCTCATCAACCCGCCCATGTCGCTGATGCCCATCCTGGTCACCCGCCACCTGGGCGGCGAGGCCATACGCCTGGCCTGGATGAACTCGTCCTGGGGCGTCGGCCTGGTGGTAGGCGGGCTGATCCTGAGCGCATGGGGCGGCTTCCATCGGCGCATTGTGACGATGTTGCTGGGCATCATCGGAACGGGCATCGGCGTCGTGCTCGTCGGACTGACGCCGGCCTCTTTCTTCGCCCTGGCGCCGATCGGGCTTTTCTTCGGCGCGGCGATGAACGCGCTGTGCAACGGCTCGGCGTTCGCCGTGTTGCAGGGGGTGGTCACGCCCGAGATGCAAGGGCGCGTGTTCACGGTGGTCAGCAGCCTGTGCGGTGCCATGACACCGCTCAGTATGGCTATCGCGGGGCCGCTGGCCGACGCAGTAGGTGTGCGCACGCTGTACATCGTGGGTGGTGCCGCGCAGGTTGTGTTGGGCGCGGGCGCTTTCTTCGTGCCGGCGATCATGCACATCGAAGACAACCGCCGCTCCGAGGGTTCTGTTGGCGAAAGAACGCTGGAAACAGCCACCATACAGCCGTAAGGCGAGTTGCCAATCCACCCTATCGTCGGTCGGATTGGCAATCCGACCTACTGTAGATCGGATTGGCAATCCGCCTGGAGGAGAATAATGGACGATCGTATGCATGTATTGGAGATGCTCGAATCAGGAGAGATTGATGTCACAGAAGCGGTGCAGCGGCTGGCGGGCAGCACGGCAGGGGCAACACCCGACCCAACGCCCGTCGTGCTGCCGGCGTGGGTGCGCCGACTGTGGCACCTCGTGTTCTGGCCGGGGGTTATACTGCTGATCGGCAGCGGTTTGCTGCTGGCGTACCATTACGCCGGGCGAGGGGCAACGGGCTGCCTAGTCACAGGCTGGCTGCTCTTCGCGTTCGGCGTGCCGATCACGGCGCTGGGCGCGTGGTTGCAAAGCGCGCACTGGTTCTCCGTGCGCATCCGCAAACACGGCAAGCCGCGCATGATGCTTGCCTTTCCCTTGCCGCTCAGGCCGCTCGCCTGGCTGCTGCGCGTCATCAGCCCGTTCGTCCCACAACTGCGCGATACCGGCGTGGACGAAGTGCTGCTGGCGCTGAGCGACGAGATGCACCAGGGACGCCCCTTCATCGTGGATGTGAACGAAGGGGATAGTGGAGAACAAGTACAGGTTTACTTTGCATAGGAGGCTTGGAATGGCTACAGCAACTGAGGAAAGACTCAAGATTCTGCAAATGCTGGAAGACGGCAAGATCCCGGCAGAGGACGCCGCCGCGCTGCTACGCGCGTTGGAGGGCAAGCGTGCCGCTTCTGGCGTCACCCTGTCCGGCGGAGATAGCCGCGTCCTGCACGTTCGCGTGACCGACATGGCGTCTGGTGCCGACAAGGTTAATGTGACCATCCCGATGAGACTGGTGAGCGTGGGGCTACGCATGGCGGCGCGCTTCGCCCCGGAGGAGTTTGAGGAGATTGACTCGCAGGCGCTGGAGGAGGCGATCACCAGCGGCATGGTTGGCAAACTGGTCGAGGTCACCGACGCCGAGGACAACGAGCGGATAGAAGTCTACGTCGAGTAGCGACCAGACCCCCAGGGTCTCGGGCGAACTGGAGGTTCGCACGACCCTGGGGGTCTCACATCTACGCCGGCAACGGTGCCCGCGCCGGGATTCCGGGCGGTTGTACTTCGCCAAACGTCTTGAGCAACCCCTGCGCGCACCTCAAGCCGACGTACAGCCCAACCAAGATGGCGACCGCCTCGACCGCTATCCCTGCCGCGGAGGCTAGCATCGCCAGCGGCGCGACCGCGGCCAGAGCCACGCCTGCCGCTGTGACCCCCGCCGGAATGGCTAGGACGATCAGCGCCAGCCACAACGCCCACAGCACCAGTCGGATCGCCCCGCGCCGCCAGTTCCTCCAGAGCATCCAGCCCGAGCCCCACACGAGAGCCTCGGCGACGACCGAGAGGCCCGCCTTGGGCTGTGTCTCGATGAGCCACAGCACCTTGCCAATACCGCGGCCTAATTTCCACAACTGGTAGATGGCGAACGCCAGCACGCCCAGGATGAGCAGAGCGACGAGCACGAATAGCGCCACCAGCAGCCAGGGGTTGATGCGCGTGAGCAGGATGAAGAGCGCCATCAGCACGACCGAGGCAACGTTCTCAAGCGTGGCATAGATGGGCGCCGAAACAGTCCCTGTCGTGCCGGTAGCGGTACCGAGCGCCGGCTTGGACAGGAAGCGCGCACCGGTCAGTGCCGAGGCGGTCACGGCGCTGCCCCCGGCAACGACATAGCCGGTCACGCCAATGCCGCCGTTGGCACTGAACAACTGCATCGTCGTGAGAATGTCGCGCAGCGTGGGATCCATCTCGGCGATGATGCCGACCGCCGCGAGCGAGAGGAGCGCTGCCGAGACCGGCACCGCAAAGCCGCTGATGAAGTTGGTCATCGTGTTGACCACGTTCATCACCCCGGGGCCCAACGTTGTGGCGTAGGCCGGCGCCACAGTGAGCAGCCAGAAAAAGGCCACGATGCCGATGAACCACCACGACTCCATAAAGCGCATCGGCTCGGCCAGCGTAACCAATCCCGTCCTGGCGGCGATCGAGACAAGCAGCAGGCATAGGTACTGATTGCTCGCCCCGACCAACCCGCCGGCCGAGATCGCAGACAAGAGTAGCTGCATTCGAGACCTCCTTCTCGGAAGCACCAGCCAGAACAGCGGCTGGCAAGTCTACCCAACCATTTACAATTGTACAACGGGACGTGATTGGCTGCAAGCCGTTGTCGCCGCAAAGTGCGGCCGTAGACACCGCCCCCTGAACGCGGAGTGCTGTCCGCCTAGAGCCTGACCAACGAACCTGCGTTTTTTCTTGAGGCGGAGACACGGGAAAAGTGAAGGACATCCCTATCGAAAGTTTGACAACCCTTCTCCGGCGTGTTATACTGCGCTCTGTGGGCCGTTAGCTCAGTACGGCAGAGCAGGGGCCTTTTAAGCCCAGGGCCGCAGGTTCGAGTCCTGCACGGCCCACCTCTTGGGGAGTAGACAAGTAGCAAGTATAACAAGGACACAAGGTAGCCTTGTTTACTTGTATCCTTGTCTACTTGTGTGTAATAGGAGGAGCGAACGACCAGTGGTACTTCCGATGTGGGCCTTCTGGCTGGCGTTGGCGGTGATGATCGTCGGATTGCTCGGCATCGTCCTGCCGGTCCTCCCCGGCCTCCTGCTCATCTGGCTCGTGGCGCTGATCTATGCCATCGCGGAAGGCTTTGCCACGATCGATCCCATCACCTTCGTCATCCTCACCATTCTCGCCGTGACCGGCTACACGGCCAACCTGTGGATGGGGCAGTTGGGCGCCAAGGCAGGCGGGGCATCGTTCAAGTCCGTGCTGGCCGGAACTGTGCTGGGCATCATCGGCGCACTCATCGGCCTATTGGGCCTGGGTATCGGCGCCGTACCCGGCGGCATCATCGGGGCATTGCTCGGCGTCTTTTTGGCCGAATGGTACCAGCGCAAGGATTGGCGCGAAGCGCTTAAAGCCGGCGGTGGGTGGCTGGCCGGTTGCGTGCTCTCCTCTGGCGTGCAACTCGTGCTCGCGGCGCTGATGATCCTCATTTTCGTCTGGCAGGCGCTGAAGGGATAGGCCGATGACGCGGCGCGACTATTACCGCCCTCGACGCCAGCGTCGCGCCCGGCAATGGCTGGTCACGCGGGCACCGCGCAAGGGCACCCTGATCGTCGCTGCCATCCTCTACATCATCGGCCTTTTTGGCCTAGTTGGCTTTTTCCGCATGCCCGAGCGATACGCCGCTGTCCTTCTCGCTATCGCCGGTGGCCTGCTCATCCTCGGAGCGCTGTTGCGCGATCTGTAGAACCCACACGCCTCTGCGACCCATTCATTACCCAACGTTTTGAATCACGAATCACCCGAACGGACGAATAGCACGAATCGTGTCTGGAACAGCAGGAGGTCACGATGAACGGAAAGAGATTTGCTCCGGCTCACCAGGAGAGATTCTGCTCGAGGAATTCCCAAGGCCGATGGGCATCAGCCAGTACCGGCCGGCCAAGGACATCGGCGTACACCCACGCCGCATCAACGAGATCGTGCACGGGAAGCGCGCGATCAGCGCAGATACTGCTCTCAGGCTATCGCGTTACTCTGGCCTTTTGGTAGGGGCGGCGTAACCCCACCCCTACCCCAGCGGTTTGGGCACTGACAAAATTTCTGGGACACGGATTTCACGGATAAACACAGATGGGGATTGACTTTTCAATCCGTGAGAGAGCGAGGTCAAAGTGCTCGCGGCCAGTCGAACGGCTCAGGCACAGGTATAGAGCCACCTCGGAGATGCTGAACTTTTCTTCACTCCATCGCATGTAATGGATGACAGCGGCCGGAGCAAGAGGTGACATCATTCACCGGCAGCCTCTTTCATCCGATACCGTGGGGACAGCCGGGGGTCTTGGTAGACCTCTACCGCCGCGTCGTCTTCTTCGCCCGACGCAAGGATGATGCGGCACAGCAGTATGGCGTGCCGACCGAGGACCTGATCCGGCGCTTCCAACGCGGCCAGCCGCGCGCCTTCGAGGCACTCTACGACCGGTATAAGGACACCGTCTACCGCACCGCCTTCTTCGTCACCCGCGATAGCGCCGAGGCCGAGGAGGCCGTCCAGGAGACCTTTCTCGACGTGCTGCGCGCGCTGCCGCATTACCGGGTCGAAGGACCGGCCAAATTCGAGACCTGGCTGTACCGCGTCACGGTCAACCGCTGCCGGATGCGTCTGCGGCGCAAGAGACTCCCCTCCGAAGATTGGGAAGAGATCGAGGAGCGATTGGAGCGCATCCCCTCGCCCCACCCCAACCACGACCCCGAGGATACCCTCGTCCGGCGGGAGCGCACGGCAGCGCTCTGGCGGGCGGTGGATGAATTGCCCGAAGGCCAGCGCACGGTGATCCTGCTGCGCTATCAGCAGGGCCTGGCCTACGACGAGATCGCCCAGGTGTTGGGCATCAACGAAGGTACGGTCAAGTCGCGGCTGTTCAACGCCCACGTCAGGCTGAAGGAGCGGTTGCGGGCAGCCGGATTGGAGAGAGAGGATTAGTGAGAAGCGAATCAGCGAGCGTATGATGGACGCGCATCTGGAAGCGGAACTGCTGGCGTTCCTCGACGGCGAACTGGATGAGGCGGAGCGGTCGCGGGTGGCGGCTCACCTGGCCACGTGCCCCGCTTGCGCCGCCGAACTGGAACGGCTGCGCGCCTTGCAGGAGGACCTGGACGCTACCTTCGACACGGCACTAACACCCGTACGCCTGCCTGCCGAGGCCGACCGCCGCATTCGGGAGCGGCTCATGCGCCGCGTGGAGCCCCGTCCGTGGTCGTGGTGGGCGCTGTGGCAGCGTCGCGGCCTCGTGGCACAGGCCGTCTTGGCCGTACTCGTCCTCGCTTTCGCGCTCAACACCACGCAGGTATTGCGCCTGCCCCCGCCCGCTGCACCGCAAGAGACGCTGGTACTGGGACAGGATCGCCTGGCGCCCGGCAGCCGGGCCGCAGTGCGCGTCATCGTCCGCGCCGCCGGTACGGCCAAGCCGATCGAGGGAGCAGAGGTCGCCGTGCGGCTCGGGCGCCCCCCAGGAGAGGCCAGCCTCGTCTACAGCGGCCGCACCGACAAGGCCGGCACTGCGGACGTCGCCTTCACCGTCCCCGCCGACCTCGAGGGGCGGGCCAGCCTGATCGTCGAGACAGCGTCCGCCGGCGGCCAAGATCGCGTCGAACGCCCTATTACCATCGCGCGCGAGGCCAAACTGCTGCTTGGTTCGGACAAGCCCGCCTATCGGCCCGGCCAGACGATCCACCTTCGCGTGCTGGCACTCGATGCCGTCACGTTCCACGCGCTGGCGGATCAAGAGATCACCTTCACCATCGTGGATGCGGCAGGCCGGGAGTTGGAGCGCAGTGCAGCGACTACTTCCGCCTTTGGCATCGCCGTGCTAGACTTTGCTCTGCCGACCGACGCGATCCACGGCCAATACACATTGCGTGCTCAATTGGGCGAAACACGCTCCGAGCGCACCGTCAGCGTGGGCGCCTACGAATTACCCGCTTTCCGCGTCACGATCGAGACCGGGCGCGCGTTTTACGGCGCGGGCGAGCAGGTGACGGGCACGGTGAATGCGGCCTACTTTTTCGGTCAACCGGTCGTCGGCGGTCAGGTCACCCTGCGCGGCTACACCGGCGAGCCACGCGAGATGCCCGCGATCGTCGTCCAGGGTCAGACCGACGAGCGGGGCGATCTGGCGTTCGGTTTCGTCCTGCCGCCCTTGTTCGGCGCACTGGCAAACCAACAGCCGGTGCAGTTCCACCTGGAGGCTGAGGTTGCGGATGTCGCCGGCCAGCGGGCAGGCATCCGCCACCTTATCCCCGTCGCCGCGCAGCCGATCCTCATCGGCGCGATCCCCGAAAGCGGCCTGCTCAAGCCGGGTGTCGAGAACGCCATCTTCATCCTGACCTCCTATCCCGACGGGCAGCCGGCCGAGACGACGTTAGCCATTACGCTAGAAGGCCAGGAGCACCTTCTGGCTACCGGGCCCTACGGCCTGGCCGAGTTCCGTTACACGCCACCCGGCCGCGCCGTACAGATGGATGTCTCTGCATGGGACGCACAGGGTGCTATGGGCCGCGCCGCGTTCACCTTCGAAAGCGACCGTGCGCCGCAGACGCTGCTCCTGCGCACCGAGCGCGTCGCCTACGAGGTCGGTGAGACGCTGCGGGCCGAGGTGTTGACCGCCAGCGCGGATACGGTCTACCTCGACGTGGTACGGACGCGGCAGACCGTCGCCGCACTCTCCGCGCCGGTTGAGAACGGGCGGGTTACTTTTGCGCTCGACCTGGACGGGACGATGGTCGGCACGCTGGAACTGCATGCCTACCGCATCCTCGCCGACGGCAGCGCCGTGCAGGACACCCGCCTGGTGGTGGTAGATGCGCCGCGCCAGGTCGCCATCACCGTGACCGCCGACCGGGACACCTATCACCCCGGCGAGACTGCCCACCTCCAATTCCAGACCACCCTCACGCCAACCAACCAATCAACTAACCAACCAACCAACCAACTAACCAACCAACCAACTACACTAGGCATCTCTGTAGTTGACGAATCCGTGTACGCACTGGAGACCCAACCCCCCGGCTTTGTGCGCGCTTATTTGCTGCTGGAGCGGGAGTTACAGGCGCGGCAGATGCAGAGGCTAGACATCCCGGCGCTACTCGATGCGCAGGCGGAGATCAAAGCCGCACAAGAGCAAGCCGCCCGCGCCGCCTGGGCCGGGGTCCAGGGCACCGCTGCCACGCTCGTTCGGTCCACCGCCACACCACGAGAGGATATGGCCTCACGCCTGGCTCCGCTCGCCGGGCGGCTCGGCGGGCTGCTCGTTCTGATTCCGCTGCTCCTGGGCGCCGTCGTCGTGCAGGGGCTGCGCCTGAGCAGCGTGTTGAGCCGTGCGCTGCGCCGCGTTGCCATCGGCGCTCTGGCCCTGTTCCTCGCCTCGCCGCTGGTGGCGCTCGTCATCGGCGGGGTGATGTACCTCCTATGGCTCGTGCTGCACGCCGGTGCGCTCGTGCTCGTGCTTGGAGCCGTAGGCGCGATCTGGATCGGGCTGACCGTCTATGGCTGGTTGCGGCGCGACACGCGGCTGCAACTGGCGACCGGGCTGCTTGCGGCCTACCTGGTGCTGGGCGGACTGCTCGTCGTGATGGCTGCGCGCGGCGGCGGGCCGCATGGGACTCTGCTGGCGCTGATCGTCGCCGGGTTCCTGCTGGCGGTGGCCGCACTGGCCGTGCTGGGACAGGGGCTGGTGCTGGAGGGGCGGCGTCATGCCGGTTGGGCAACCACGACGCTGGCGCTCCTCCTCATCCCGCTCGTCGCCTACCTGCCCTTCGTGCCGGGCCTTGCCTCCGATCTGACCCGCAGCCTGGGCAACCCCGCCCTCTACGCCGGCCCCGCCGGCTGGCTGAGCGGCTGCGCAAAGGCAACGATGACGCCGGAGCGGGTCGAGGTCACACGCGAAGCCGTGCCACAGGCAACGGTCGCAATAGCGGCAACATTCCCACCTGAAGCGCTGCCAACCGCCGTACCCACTGCAGTCCCACTGCCGTCCTCAACGCCGGTCTCCCTCCCCCGCGAGCCGTTCCCGCTGCGCCAGGTATTCCCCGAGACGCTGTACTGGAATTCGCAGGCGCTCACCGACGAGGACGGTTTCCTGGCGCTCGATCTGCCGTTGGCCGACACCGTCACCACCTGGCGGCTGACGGCGCTCGCTTCAACACAAGAAGGCGACCTAGGCTTCGCCACGGCGGACATTGTTGTCTTTCAGGATTTCTTCGTCGAACTCGACCTGCCAGAGGCAGTTGCCCAGGGCGAGACGGTCACGGTGACCGTAGTCGTTTACAACTACCTGGAGCAGGCGCAGACCGTGCGGATCGAACCCGTTCCCGCCGACTGGTACAGCCTGCTCACGTCGCCGCAGGATCTTACCCTACCTCCTACCGGCATTGGCACGGCCCGATTCACCATTCGCGCCGAGCGGGCCGGGCGCTTCTCGCTCCAGGTCAATGCCATCGGCGCACGCATGTCCGATGCGATAGTCGGGGAAATGACCGTCGAAACCATCGGACCGTGAGTGCACGATCCACTACATTAATGGGAACACCTTGTCGAAGCGCAGAGTGACCAAACCCAGTGGCGGCTCAAATGTCAACGCGTGGACGTGCAGCCGTGCCGATAGTTCCCCCAATTTGCGCACATTGTCCAGCGTCAGGCGGTCGGCCAGATTCGTACCCGGCACCCAACCAAAGACAGCACAGAGGCGCGGCTGTGGGATGCCCGCATCCGCCACTCGCACGACCCATTCGCCGCTTTTGGCCGCCAGAGGCCGGGGAACGGACAGATCGGTGTCGCGGTTCAGGGCGTCGAGCCAGGCCATCTCGGCACGCGCAGAATCCAGGTTGTGGCCGCTCTCAGGCAGCGTGATCCGCAGGACGTATTTCTCACCCGTCGCCGTGTCCACCCGGAAGATAGCGTTAAACTCGTTCGTGATCAGGCGGACGTGTGTAACGTCCAGATCGTACTGCTCAAGCGCCTTGAGCGCCAGGCGGCGCAGGCGCAGTGCGCGACCACGGCTGGTCAGGTCATAGTAGGGCTTGGGCATCGTCTCTCGCTGCCCGATCCGAAACGCCGAGTTCAGCAATGGGCTGATGCTGTCCCTTGAACTGGCTCATGTACAGGTTGTAGTAAACGCCCTTTCGCGCCAGCAATTCCTTGTGTGTGCCCCGCTCGACGACCTCGCCGCCATTGATCACCAAGATTTCGTCTGCCTCACGGATCGTGCTGAGGCGATGGGCGATGACGAGACTGGTGCGCCCTTCCATCAAGCGCAACATGGCCTCCTGGATGTTCTTTTCCGTACGCGTATCTACACTGCTCGTGGCCTCGTCCAAAATCAGGATACTGGGTTCGGCAAGGATCGCGCGGGCGATGGCAAGCAACTGTCGCTGCCCTTGGCTCAAATTGCTGCCCCGTTCGGAGAGCGGCGTTTGGTAGCCCTGCGGCAACCGGCGGATGAACTGGTCGGCGTTGGCAAGTCTGGCGGCAGCGATCACCTCGTCGTCGCCAGCGTCGAGCCGCCCATAACGGATATTCTCCATAACCGTGTCTGAGAACAGGAACATGTCCTGCAGCACGATGCCCAGCCTGCGACGCAGATCGTCCATCCGCACCCGGCGGATGTCCATTTCGTCCACGCGAATACTGCCGCTGTCCACATCATAGAAACGGGTCAGCAGATTGACGATGGTTGTCTTGCCCGCTCCGGTTGGCCCGACCAGGGCGATGCGCTGGCCCGGCCTGGCGTGCAGGCTGATGTGCTTGAGGACAGGCATGCCCTCGTCGTAGCCAAAGCAAACATCGTCAAAGACGACCTCACCACAGATGTGAGTCAATGGCTGCGCGTCCGGCGCATCCTGGAGTTCAGGGGTCTGGTCAATGATCTCGAACACGCGCTCCGCGCCGGCAATGGCCGACTGAATCGCGCTATAGAGATTGGAGATTTCGTTCAGAGGACGTGCGAACTGTCGCGCATAGTTGACGAAGGCGGCGATGGTGCCCACCGTCGCCAGGCCCTGCACGGCCATCCAACCGCCCGCGCCGGCGACGATAGCAAAGCCCACGTTGTTGACAAAGTTATTGATGGGCCCCATCGTGCCGGCGAAAATCTGGGCGTACGTGGAGGCGCGCCGCAATCGCTGGTTGGCTTCCTCGAATTGCTCGATAGCCGCTTGCTCGCGCGCGAATGCCTTGACCACACGCTGACCCGTGATCGTCTCCTCGATGATGCCATTCAAGTCACCCAGCGATTCCTGCTGCTCGCGGAATCCCTTGCGCGTGTGGCTGGCAATATAACGGCTCAGGACTACCATTAGCGGGATCGTCAGCAGGCTGACGACTGCCAGGCGCGTATTGATCACGAACATCATCGCCGCCACACCGATGATGCTCAGCGCACCGGAGATGAGCCGTGTGACGCTTTCGGCGAGCACGACGCTAATATTCTCCACATCGTTGGTCAGACGACTCATCAGTTCGCCGTGCGGATGCCGGTCGAAGAAACGCAGCGAAAGCGTCTGCAACTTGGCAAAGAGGTCATCGCGAATATCGCGCACAGCACGCTGCGATGCACTCGCCATCACATAGATCTGCAGCCACGTGGTCAAAGCCAAGACCAGGGCAACGCAGACCATCCATATCGCCATGCGCGCCAGGCCAGGCAGGTCACCCTTGAGGATATACTCGTCAATGGACAGCCTCATCAGATATGGTCCCAGCAGGTCGAGGCCTGAGGTCGCTGCCACGAGGAGAACCGTCGCAGCCAATATCCACTTTTGACGCCTGAGGTAGCCCCAGATGCGTACCAAAGTACCACGCCTGTCTCTAGCGCGCTCCTCCGTCATCAGATGATGCCACGGCCCGTGCCTGGGCCCGAACATCGGCGGGGGAGCCGCTTGGTCTCGACTTGGCCTATGTGCCAACATGGGTCAGTACTCCATTCCCCAACTGGGATTCGTAGATCTCGCGATAGATTGGGCTCGAAGCCAGCAATGCGCGGTGTGTGCCCTCGGCGACGATCCGCCCATTGTCGAGCACAATGATCTTGTCAGCGTTCAGCACTGTGCTGATACGCTGGGCCACGATGAAACAGGTGCGTCCCCGCATCAGGCTCTCCAGTGCATCCTGAATCTGGGCCTCCGTCTCGGCATCCACCGAACTGGTGCTGTCGTCAAAGATGAGCACGGCAGGCTGCACGAGCAGTGCGCGGGCAATGGCGATACGCTGCTTTTGTCCACCGGAGAGATTCACCCCGCGCTGGCCCAACACCGTATCATAGCCATCGGGGAACTCGATGATGAAATCGTGAGCCTGAGCCGCTTTCGCGGCGGCGATCACCTCCTCGTCGCTGGCATCGGGGCGCCCGTAGCGGATGTTGTCACGGATCGTGCCGCTAAAGAGCACCGACTCTTGGAGTGCGATACCAATGGTTCGACGCAATACTGCCTCATCCACGTCACGCACGTCCACGCCGTCAATCGTGACCCGTCCCTCCGTCACATCGTAGAAGCGCGGGATCAGGTGGACCAGGCTGGACTTGCCCGCTCCGGTTGCCCCGGCGATGAGCATGTGAGGCATGGCTGCAAGATCGGCGACCACGGCTTTCCCGGCGATGTCGCGGCCCAGTGCG
>FWWM01008507.1_pt1 | contig 19659 bp, 16 predicted proteins | sample 2228351 | NCBI WGS metagenome assembly FWWM01 (sample SAMEA103939774, study PRJEB20133) | metagenome
GCGCTTGTTCCAGGCCTTTAATCGAGCGCACCACCGCCAGCTGCACATCGAAAGGCAGGCTGGTGGAAATGCCGTTGGGGTAATACTCGTGCACCGTCAGGCCCTCGGGTTCGAGGAAAATCTGGTGCGAAGACTTGTCGGCGAAACGGTGGATCTTGTCCTCGATGGACGGACAGTAGCGCGGCCCCACGCCCTCAATCACACCGGTGTACATGGGCGAGCGGTCGAGCCCGCCGCGAATGATCTCATGGGTGCGCGCGTTGGTGTGGGTAATCCAGCAGGGCAGCTGCTTCGGGTGCTGCGACGCATCGCCGAGAAAGGAGAACACCGGCACCGGATCGTCACCCGGCTGCATGGTCATGACCGAGTAATCGAGGGTTCTGCCGTCGATGCGAGGGGGCGTGCCGGTCTTGAGCCTGCCCACCGGCAGCTTCAATTCCCGCAGACGCGCCGCCAGGCTGATAGAAGCCGGATCGCCGGCCCGCCCGGCCCGGTAGTTGGACAGACCCACGTGGACCAGCCCGCCCAGGAAGGTGCCGGCGGTGAGCACCACGGCGCGGCCGCGAAACCGGATCCCGAGCTGGGTCACGGCACCGGCCACACGGTCCCCGTCGAGAATCAGGTCGTCCACCGCCTGCTGGAACAGCCACAAATTCGGTTGATTTTCCAAACGCCGGCGGATGGCCTGCTTGTACAGGACGCGGTCGGCCTGGGCGCGGGTGGCCCGCACCGCCGGTCCTTTGCTCGAATTCAGAATCCGGAACTGGATGCCGGCCTCGTCGGTCGCCGCCGCCATGGCGCCGCCCAGGGCATCCACTTCCTTGACCAGATGGCCCTTGCCGATGCCGCCGATGGAGGGGTTGCAGGACATCTGCCCGAGCGTTTCGATGTTATGGGTCAACAGCAAGGTCCTGCAGCCCATGCGCGCGGCCGCGAGCGCGGCCTCGGTGCCGGCGTGACCGCCACCGATCACGATCACGTCAAAATCCTGCGGATAATCCATGCTTGGGGCAGCTACTTGGAAAAAGGCCGTCATGATACGCCCAAGCGCGCCGTTTGCGCAGCAGTTCCCCACACTTAAACATGGGCTTAGCCCCTCCGGGTCGGCGCGCCGCCCGAGCCGGTGCGCAAATGCGCTAAGCTAGGCGAAGGATCGATCTTTCCGGCGCTCATGCCAAACCTTCTCAATCTTGCCCGTGCCGCACGGCTGGTGGGAACTTCCCGCGGCACGCTGCAGCAGAAAATCCACGCCGGCGAATTGCGCGCCTTCGACGGGCAGGTGACCCTCGAAGAATTGCAGCGGGTGTTTCCCCAGGCAGCGCTGGAAGACAACACCGTGCTGGAGCAGGTGGAAGGCATCAAGGAACACGCCTTCGGCCGCCGCATCGCCGAGCGCGCCCTGCCCAGCGCTGAGGTGCTGGCGGCGCGGGTGCACGAGTTGGGCAAGGAGCTCGCCGAGACCAAAGCCCTGCTCGCACACGGCACCAAGGTCTTGGAGGGCCTCAACAAGCTGCTGGAAGACTGGCGCGCCCAGGGCGGGGAGCGCGGCGCGCTGGCCGCACAGCTGAAGGACTGGTTGCATGAGCAGATGCTGCACACGCCGGCCACCAGGAATCGGGCCTATGATCTGCTGTTGCGGGACAGCCTGCTCAGGGTGATGGCGGCGCAGGTGAAACTGGTGCCGAGCGGGGCGGTGTTTTTCGTCGAGGGGGGCGATACCATTCTGGAAGCGGCGCTGCGTGCCGGCATCCCGCTGGCCTACGGCTGCTCCAGCGGCAACTGTGGCAGCTGCCGCGCGCGGGTGATCTCGGGTGAGATTCGGCCGGTGCGCTCCCACGAATACCGCATCCCGCCGGCGGAGGTGGAACGGGGGGTGGCGTTGATGTGTTCCGCCACCGCCGTGACCGATCTCGTGATCGAAGCGGACGTCGCGCAATCGCCCCGGGACATCCCCCACCAGCTGATCGACGCCGAGATCAAAAGCCTCGAACATCCCACGGCGGAGGTGGCGATCGTTCACGTGCAGACCCCGCGCCGCAAGCGCCTGCGCTTCATGGCGGGGCAGCGGGTGCGCCTGTCCTTCGGCCATTCCCTTGGCGCCGAGCTGCCGGTGGCCAGCTGTCCTTGCGAGGACCGACATCTGGAATTCCATGTGCGGCGGCTTGCGGGCAATCCCTTCGCTGATCACTTGTTCACCCAGGCGCGCCCCGGCGATGCGGTGCGCATCGAAGGCCCCTTCGGTGACTTCGTGCTGGATCCGCACTCCAGCCGTCCGATACTGTTGATCGCCTTCTGCACCGGCTTCGCGCCCATCAAAAGCCTCATGGAGCACGCCATGGCACTGGACAACGCGGCGAGCATCCATCTCGTCTGGGTCGCCTCACGGGAGAGCGCGCTGTACCTGCCCAACCTCGCACGGGCGTGGGCGGACGCCCTCGACAATTTCGACTACACCCCCATCATCGCCGGCAGTGATCTGGATGCAACGCCAAGTCGGCAGGAAAACATCGTCGCCAAGGTGCTCGGGAAGGCGCTGGAACGCTTTCCCACCCTTGCCGGGATGGATGCTTACATCGCCGGCCCCAGTCTCGCGGTCGGCGCGGCGCGCAAGTTTCTCCTGGCCCGCGGGCTGCCGGACGACCGCTGCGTGGCGGACTACCAGAACTGAGCCGATGCGCGCGCCCGCGGTAGCCGGATGGACGCGGGCCGTCTTGCGGCGGCGCGGCAGGTGGCATTCGCTGGGGTATGATAGCCTTGAGCTTTCATCAGGATTCAGGCCATGAACCCGCAGCGGGGAGACCTCGTCCAGACCACTCTGGGCGTGCTTTTCATTGGCGGACTACTGTTCGCTTCCTTCCGGGTGCTGCGGCCCTTCCTCGGCGCAGTGATCTGGGCCACCATGATCGTGGTGGCCACCTGGCCCGCTTTCCGCGCACTCGAGGCGCGGCTGCGCAACCGGCGCTTCTGGGCGGTCGCGGTGATGATGGTGCTGCTGATGACGGGGCTCGTGGTGCCCCTGTTTCTGGCCATTGCGACCTTGTTGGACAATGCGGAGCGCATGCTGGCGTGGGCCGCCGCGCTTAAGGACGTACGGGTGCCGCCGCCCCCGGATTGGGTGGCCAGCGTGCCGGTGGTGGGCGATGCGTTGCGCGGGTTCTGGGACCAGGTGGCCGCTGCCGGAATCAACGCGCTCGCCGCCAAGCTGGCCCCTTACGCCAGCGACATCACGAAATGGTTTCTGGCCGAGGCCGGCAGTTTCGGCATGCTGCTCGTGCATCTTGTGCTCACGGTGATCATGTCCGCCATTCTCTTCGCGGGCGGGGACGGCGCCGCCGAGTGGCTCAAGCGATTCGGCCGCCGCCTGGCGGGGCCGCGGGGACAGGAGGCCGTGGTGCTGGCCGGCCAAGCCATTCGCGGCGTGGCCCTGGGCGTCGTGGTGACGGCGGTGGTGCAGTCGGTGCTGGGCGGCATCGGCCTGGCCATTGCCGGCGTGCCGCTGGTGGCGGTGCTCACCGCGTTCATGTTCATGCTGTCCATCGCCCAGATCGGGCCCATGCCGGTTCTGGTGCCGGCGGTCGTGTGGCTGTACTGGAGCGGGGAGACGGGTTGGGGCAGCTTTCTGCTGGCCTGGACCGTAGTCGTAGGCAGCCTCGACAACCTGCTGCGGCCCATCCTCATCAAAAAAGGGGCCAACCTCCCGCTGCTGCTGGTTTTCGCCGGGGTAATCGGGGGCATGATCACCCTCGGACTGATCGGGATTTTCGTCGGGCCGGTGGTGCTGGCCGTGACCTACACGCTGATCGACGCGTGGGTCAGGGAGGACCCGAGGAGTGCATGAGCGGCTTTTATGGCAACGCTACTTGCCAATGCAGAAGCGCGAGAAGATTTCTCCCAGCAGATCATCGGGCGTGAACTCGCCGGTGATCGTACCCAGGGCGTTCTGCGCGAGCTTGAGTTCCTCTGCCAGCAGTTCCAGTGCCTCCCAGGCGCGCGCGGCCGCCGCGAGGTGGGCGCGGGCGCTTTCCAGGGCGCGCAGATGGCGTTCCCGCGCCATGAACACGTCCTCGCCGGCCTGTTCCCACCCTGCGACCTCGAGGAGGCGATGGTGCAGCAGATCCAGCCCGGCGCCGGTCTTGGCAGATAGGTGGATGCCGGCGGCGTCCTCCCGCGCAGCCTCCCCCAGAAGATCGATTTTGTTGAAAACGCGCAGCACAGGCAGCTTTTCCGGCAGGCGTAGCAGGATCGCTTCGTCCTCGGGGGCCACGCCACGCACGGCATCGATGAGCAGGATGACCAAATCCGCCTTGGCCACCGCGGCCCAGGTCCGCGCGATGCCGATGCGTTCCACCTCGTCCGCGGTATCCCTGAGCCCGGCCGTGTCGATGATGTGCAGCGGGATCCCCTCCAGCTGGATTTCCTCGCGCACCGTATCCCGCGTCGTGCCCGCCACGGGGGTGACGATGGCGACCTCCTCTCCTGCAAGGCGGTTGAGCAGGCTGGATTTGCCCACGTTCGGTTGACCAATCAGCACCACCTGCAAGCCAGCGCGCAGCAGGTGCCCCTGGCGGGCGCGGCGCAGCACGGCTTCCAGCTTCTCGCTGACGCTGACAAGCCTTTCGCGCGCATGGGCGGCTTCGAGGAAATCGACCTCTTCGTCGGGAAAATCCAGGGTCGCCTCCAACAGCATGCGCAGCTCGATCAGGGCTTCCACGAGGGCGTTCACTTCGCGGGAGAACGCCCCGCTGAGGGAGCGCATGGCGCTCCTCGCCGCCTGGGACGTGGCAGCGTCGATCAGGTCGGCGACGGCTTCCGCCTGGGCCAGGTCGAGCTTGTCGTTGAGGTAGGCTCGACGGGTGAATTCACCGGGTTCGGCGAGGCGGGCGCCCAGCTTCAGGCAGCGCTGCAGCAGCAATCCCAACACGGCCGGGCCGCCATGGCCCTGCAGTTCGAGTACGTGCTCGCCGGTGAAGGAATGGGGCGCAGGAAAGAAAAGCGCGATGCCTCGGTCGATGATTTCACCGTTCGCCTCCCGGAAATCCGCCAGCAGCGCATGTCGTGCAGGCGGGTCGCGACCGAGAATGGCGAGGGCGATATCCGGCGCTTTAGGCCCCGAGATGCGGACCACGCCGATGCCGCCGCGCCCCGGCGGAGTGGCGATGGCCGCAATGGTATCGGCGGCGGGTTCCACCCCAGCCCCAGCGGTGTCAGCGTCTGGCGGCCTTGGCCGCCTGCGCCAGCACGTGGTTGATGCGCCACTGCTGGAGGATGGAAAGGAGGTTGTTAACGACCCAGTAAAGGACCAGTCCGGCGGGGAAGAAGATGAAAAATACCGAGAACACCACCGGCAGGATGGTCATGACCTTGGCCTGGATGGGGTCCGGCGGTGTGGGGTTGAGCTTGGCCTGGACGTACATGGAGATCCCCATCAGCACGGGCAGGACGTAATAAGGATCGGGAGCGGTGAGATCCTGGATCCACAAGGCGAAGGGGGCGTGACGCATTTCGACGCTGTACAGGAGCACCCAGTACAGGGCAATGAAGACGGGAATTTGGATCAGGATCGGCAGGCAGCCGCCGAGGGGATTGATCTTTTCGGTCTTGTAAAGCTCCATCATCGCCTGGTGCAGCTTCTGGCGGTCATCGCCGTATTGCTCCTTGAGGCGCTGCAGCCGTGGCGCGAGTACCTTCATCTTGGCCATGGACTTGTAACTGGCCGCGGATAGCGGATAAAAGGCGAGTTTGATGAGAACCGTCAGGATGATGATGGCCCAACCCCAGTTGGCGACCCCCTTGTGGATCCAGGCGAGCAACCAGAAGATCGGCGCGGCGATGACGGTGAGGAGGCCATAGTCCACCGCCAGATCCAGCCCGGGGGCGAGCTCTTTCAGTGTTGCCTGTTCCTGGGGGCCAGCGTAGATCGGCATGGAAACCGTGGCGGTGGCGCCGGGTGCGACGGTGCCGATCGGCAGAATGACCCCCGTTGCATACAGGTCACCCGGCAGCTTGCGGGTGTAAAACTCCCGCTGGACGCCCTCCGGCGGAAGGAATGCCGAGAGAAAGTAGTGCTGCAGAACCGCAATCCACCCGTCCGTGGCGAGGAGGACGTCTTCTTTCGGGTCTTTGCCCACGTCCGAGAACGGGTGCTTGCGGAATTTGCCTGCCTGGGTAAACCAGGCCGGACCTGTATAGGTGGGCGTGAGGCTGGACTCCCCGGCCGGTGGCGTGGCGTCGCGCAGCAGCTGGAAATAGCTGGAGACGTTCAAGGGCTGCCCAGTGCCATTCTTCAACTCGTAGCCGATGTGGATGAGATAGCTGCTACGGCGGAAGGTGATGAGCTTGGCGACCTCGAGGCCTTCGCCACGCCATTCGAGCCTCACCACCACTTCCTGCGCGGACGGATCCAGTTCGTAGCTGCGCTGGGCGGCCTGGTACACGGTCTTATGGGTGGGCAGCCCCTCCCCCAGCAAACCGCTCTGGGCGACATAGAAATGGGGAGGCTCGTCCGCCCAGAGCACCAGCGGCTGCGTGCGGTCCAGGGTCGAACCATGTCGGGTGAGCACGAGGCGGCGCAGGTCACCGCCGTTCAGATCGATCTCCGCCTCGTAAACGTCGGTTTTGACCTGGATGCGTTCGCCGCGGGCGAGGGTGCTGCCCGCGGCATCGGTGGGCGCGATGGAGGTCGGCGTCCCGGTCACGGCGGCGGTGGGCGCTGGAACGCTTTCATCGCGTCCGGAGGCGACTCCCGGCGTCCCGCTTTGCGGGCCTTGCGGCCGCTCATAGGCCATCCACGCATCCCAGAGCAGGAACACCGAAAAGGAGAACACGATGAAGAGAATGAGACGCTGAATATCCATGGGAATGACCTATCGCTCGGGCACCGGATCATGGCCGCCGGCACAGCCCGGGTGACAGCGCGCAATGCGCCTGATGGCAAGCCAGCAACCCCGCGCTGCACCGTGGCGCTCGAGCGCCTGCACGGCGTAGTAGGAGCAGGTGGGCGTAAAGCGGCAGCTGGCCGGCAGGAATGGGCTCAGGCAATACTGGTAAAGACGGACGAAGAGGATCAGGAGGCGCGACATTTTGTGGAAATTCGTCGGTAGATATCATCCAGTTCGACGCTGATGGCCGCGAAATCACCGCGCGAGAATTTCCTTGTCACGCGCAGTACCAGGTCCATGGAACCGATCTGGCTCTGGCGGGTGCGAAACCATTCCCGGAGCACGCGCCGCATGTAGTTACGGGATACCGCCTGGGGCGCAATCCGTCTGCTCACCATGAACGCGGCGCGGGCGTATCCCAGTTCAGTGGGCTTGGCATGACATGTCACGTGAGGCTCCCGAACGGAACAGCGGAAACCAAAAACGGACGAGATTTCGTCCGTTTTCCTCAGGTGGGCACGCTTCTTAAGGCGGGCTCGCGGGCGCCCGGTCGGCTGCGCTTCAGACAGCGAGACGCTTGCGCCCCTTGGCGCGCCGAGCATTGATCACTGCACGGCCACTCTTGGTGGCCATACGTGCCAGGAAGCCGTGGGTACGCTTGCGCCGCACGACGGAAGGTTGAAAGGTCCGCTTCATGGATGACTCGCCCGAATCCGTTTAAAACCACACATTTAACAGCTAGATATACAAGTTTGTCAAGGATCGCGTAAAGATCCGCCTGTGGATAAGTCTGCTCCGAAGGGCTAGAATGGGCACCCTCATCCAGCTCAGCGCGCCTGGCAAAGCCCGTAGAAAACTAAGCATCGAGCATGAACCCGTTCTGGCAAAGCTGTCTTGACAGCCTGAGAAAAGAACTAACCAATCAGCAGTTTAACACCTGGATCAAGCCGCTCAAGGCAAGCCAGAGGGAGGACGCCGTGGTGGTGGCAGCGCCCAATCGCTTCGTGCTGCAATGGGTTAAAGAGAGATTCGCGGCGCGGCTGGAGGAGCTGGCGGAACAGTACCATGGCCGACCTATCCCACTGCAGTTCATGGTCGAGGAGGGGCAAGCCTCGGGCCAGGACAAATCGCCGGGGACTGAGGCCCTGCCCGAGGTGGTGACGTCCAAACCCGCGTCGGTCCCCCAGCACAGTGGCCTCAACCCAAACTTCACGTTCGCGAACTTCGTGCCTGGCAAGGCCAATCAGCTCGCCCGGGCGGCGGCCCTGCAGATCGCGGAGAACCCGGGATCCGCGTACAACCCTTTATTCGTCTATGGGGGTGTCGGGCTAGGAAAGACCCACCTGATCCAGGCCATAGGGAATCTGGTACATGAACAAAACCGGAATGCCAAGATCAGCTACATCCACGCGGAGAAATACGTCTCCGACGTGGTGCGCGCCTACCAACACAAATCCTTCAACGATTTCAAACGCTACTACCACTCCCTGGATCTCCTGCTGATCGACGACATCCAGTTTTTCGCCGGCAAGAACCGGACGCAAGAAGAATTTTTTTATGCTTTCAATGCCCTGATCGAGGCTCACAAGCAAGTGATTATCACCTGTGATACCTATCCGAAGGAAATCCGCGGGGTGGAGGACAGGCTGATCTCCCGCTTCGGATGGGGCCTTACGGTTGCCATCGAGCCGCCCGAACTGGAGATGCGCGTGGCCATCCTGCTCAAAAAAGCGGAGACCGAAGGCATCAAGCTGGAAGAGGATGTGGCATTTTTCATCGCCAAGCAGGTCCAGTCCAACGTCCGGGAACTGGAGGGAGCATTGAAAAGGGTGATCGCCTATGCGCGCTTCACCGGCGGAAACATTTGTCTGGAACTGGCACGGGAAGCCCTCAAAGACTTGCTGGCGGTACAGACCCGGCAAATTTCCGTGGAAAACATCCAGAAAACCGTGGCGGATTTCTACAAGATCAAAGTCGCGGACATGTATTCGAAAAAGCGTTCACGTATCGTCGCGAGGCCCCGGCAGATGGCGATGGCCCTGGCGAAGGAACTTACACAACTCAGCCTGCCGGACATCGGCGATGCTTTCGGGGGCCGCGATCACACTACCGTACTCCATGCCTGCCGAAAGATTGAGGAGCTGCGCAGCGTAGACAGCAATTTGGCTCGTGATTTCAATGTCCTGATGCAAACCCTGAGAAGTTGAGAGCCTGTGGTTCATGTGTGGATGACGCAAGTCAAAAGAAGCGATGCTTCACTTGTCCAAAAAATAGAGGACAGAGGATACAGGCCTTATCCGCAACTTGTTCAACAAAACAAGTCATTGATAAGTAATACGAATTCAAACATACTCACAGCATTGCACCGGCTTTAATAGCCATTATCAAAAGGATACAAATGCTATTAATCCAAACAACGCGGGAAACTCTGTTGGGGACTCTCCAGGCCGTAACAGGCATCGTCGAACGCCGTCACACCCTTCCGATTCTCTCAAATGTGCTCGTGGAGGGAAGCAGCAATGGCTTCGCGTTCGTGGCCACCGACTTGGAAATCCAGGTGAGATCGGAGTCGGCTTCCGCATCTGCGTTTGAGCCATTTTCGACCACTGTCGCCGCGAAGAAGCTTCAGGACATTTTGCGCACCCTGCCTGAAGAGACCACAGTGTCCATGGAGCAGAGTGACAGCAAAATGATCATAAAGGCGGGCAAGAGCCGGTTCACCCTTCAATCCTTGCCGGCCGAAGACTTCCCGCGCTTTGCTGCGGAGGATTCCCCGCTGGCATCCCTGCAGATCAGCCAGAAGACCTTCCGTAAGATGCTCGGAAGGGTTCAGTTTGCCATGGCACAGCAGGACATTCGCTATTACCTGAACGGGATGCTGCTGGTTCTGGGGCCCGGGGAAGTTCGGGTGGTCGCCACAGACGGACACAGGCTTAGCTATGACAGGTTGGACGCGGGCTCGGGTGTGCAGGGCGAAGGAGAGGTGATAGTCCCGCGCAAGACGGTCTTGGAGCTTATGCGGCTGCTTGCAGATTCCGATGAACCGCTGGTGGTCGAAATAGGTAAGAGCCAGGTTCGTTTCAGGTTTGCCAACATAGTCATGCACTCGAAGGTAGTGGATGGAAAATTCCCAGACTATGGGAAGGTCATTCCAACGGGCTACAAGAACAGATTCACAGTGGCGCGTTCGGAGATGCTCAAGGCGCTGCAGCGGGCAGCGATACTCTCAAACGAGAAGTTTCGTGGCGTTCGACTCGTCCTGACCCTGGACAGCATGAAAATTGTTTCCAGCAATAGCGAGCAGGAAGAGGCTGAGGAAGAACTCGAGATAGACTACAAGGGCGATGCGCTGGACATAGGGTTCAATGTCAATTACCTGGTGGACGTTCTGACGAGCATCGAGGGCGACCGTGTCGAATGTGCTTTCGGCGATTCCAACAGCAGTGCCCTGATAACGTTACCGGATGACGCGAATTTCAAATATGTCGTCATGCCGATGCGTATTTGATGTTCCACGTGAAACAGAGCAGATCGAATGAGTGAATATCTGGTGAAGAAGGTAGGCAAGGAATGGTGCGTCCTGACGGATGGAAAGCAGCTGGCGTGCTTTTCGACCGAGGCTGAGGCCATGGACCACCAGGCTGCCCTTTCGGCGCAAGCCTATGATTCTTCAGCTATCAAGGTCTTGCGGGGGCTCGAGGCGGTACGCAAGAGACCCGGCATGTATATCGGCGATACGGCCGATGGCACGGGTCTGCACCACATGGTTTTCGAAGTTGTGGACAACGCCATAGACGAAGCCCTCGCGGGATACTGCGATGAGATCAAGGTGGTGATCCACACCGACAACTCCGTCAGCGTCTCCGACAACGGCCGCGGGATACCCACGGACATCCACCCTGAAGAGGGCCGTTCCGCAGCCGAGGTCATCATGACCGTTCTGCATGCAGGCGGCAAATTCGACTCAAACTCCTACAAGGTCTCCGGTGGTCTCCATGGGGTGGGCGTCTCCGTGGTCAACGCCCTGTCGGAATGGCTGAAACTCACGATCCGCCGGGACGGCAAAGTCCACTTCATGGAATTCAGACGCGGCGATCCCGTCGCCCCCTTGAAGGTGATCGGTGAGACCAAGCAGCGGGGAACCGAAGTCCACTTCATGGCCGACAAGGAAATCTTCGGTACGGTGGAGTACCACTACGAAATACTTGCCAAGCGGCTTCGTGAATTGTCGTTTCTGAACAATGGAGTACGCATCCTGCTGGTGGACCAGCGCACGGGAAAGGAAGAAAACTTCTCCTTTTCAGGCGGCGTGAAGGGCTTCGTGGAGTTCATGAATCGGAACAAGACCGTCCTGCACCAGAACGTTTTCAGCGCTTCCGGTGAAAGGGATGGGATCAGCGTCGAAGTGGCGATGCAATGGAACGATTCCTATCAGGAAAACGTGCAATGCTTTACCAACAATATTCCCCAGCGCGACGGAGGCACCCACCTGACCGGGCTCAGGGCTGCACTGACCCGCACCCTGAACGCGTACATAGAAAACCAGGAGCTTGCCAAAAAGGCCAAGGTCGTCACGACCGGTGACGACATGCGGGAGGGTTTGACCTGCGTACTGTCCGTGAAGGTCCCCAACCCGAAATTTTCCAGCCAGACCAAGGACAAGCTCGTCTCGAGCGAAGTGCGTCCAGTAGTGGAGGAGATCGTCGCCGAGAAGCTGGGGGATTTCCTGGCCGAGCGGCCTACCGATGCCAAGACGATCGCCTCCAAGATCATCGAGGCTGCCCGCGCCCGCGAAGCGGCTCGCAAGGCGCGCGAGATGACCCGGCGCAAAGGGGTCCTCGATTCCATGGGATTACCCGGCAAGTTGGCTGACTGCCAGGAAAAAGATCCAGCTAAATCAGAGCTTTACATAGTTGAAGGTGATTCTGCGGGCGGCTCCGCGAAGCAAGGTCGGGACCGCAAATTCCAGGCCATCCTTCCTCTCAAGGGCAAGATTCTCAATGTCGAACGCGCTCGTTTTGACAAGCTGCTTTCCTCCGCCGAAATCGCGGCGCTGATTACCGCCTTGGGCACCGGGATCGGCAAGGAGGAGTACTCGGTGGACAAGGCACGTTATCACCGTGTCATCATCATGACCGACGCGGATGTGGACGGCTCCCACATCCGCACCCTCCTGCTCACCTTTTTCTACCGCCAGATGCCGGAGCTCATCGAGCGGGGTTACATCTATATCGCCCAACCGCCTTTGTACAAGGTCAAGCATGGCAAGACTGAGCGCTATCTCAAGGACGACCACGAGCTCAAGGAATACCTCCTCCAGCAGGCGCTGAACGGGGCCATGCTGGTGCCTTCCGCCGGCTCGGAACCCATGAACCAGGCTGCCCTGGAGGAGGTCGCCAAATCCTACTTGCTCGCCGAAGCCGTGATAGAACGGGTTGCCCGGGTGATCGACAAAGGCACCCTGTATGCACTGCTGCGTACGCCGCCGATCGATCTTTCCAACGAGGAAAGAGCCGAAAGTAGTGCCGCGGCCCTGCGCACCGTGCTGGGCTCGGATGAGGTCACCCTGACCGTGGAGTACTCCGCCTCCACGGAAAGTCACCGCATCCTCATCCAGCGCATCCACCACGGCAACGTGCAGGTCTCGAGCCTGGACAAGGATTTCGTGGAAAGCGGGGACTATGAGCAGATCAGGCGTACCGCCCTGCTTCTACAAGGGCTCATCGGCAAGGGCGCTGTGGTTCGACGGGGCGAGCATGAAACGGCCGTCACCGACTTCAAGCAGGCCCTGGACTGGCTGCTCGAGGACGTCAAGAAAAACCTGTCGATCCAGCGCTACAAGGGTCTGGGCGAAATGAATCCGGAGCAGCTCTGGGAGACCACCATGGATCCCAAGGTACGGCGCCTGCTCAAGGTGCAGATCGAGGACGCCATCGCTGCGGACGAGATCTTCACGACCTTGATGGGCGACGCGGTGGAGCCCCGTCGTGCCTTCATCGAAACCAACGCCCTGGTCGCCCGCAACCTGGACATTTGACCCGTCGATGTACCGGGGCGCTCAGCTTTTGGCGGGCGCCTCCACCACTTCGCTGAAGCCGCAAGCCTTTTGCGGGCAGACCTTTTCGGTTCCCCGGCGCTTGGTCGTCTTGAGGGTGAGGATGGGCCAGCCGCATTTCGGGCAGGGCTCCGCGATGGGCGGGTTCCAGGTGGCGTACTTGCAGTCAGGATAGGTGCTGCAGGAGTAAAACAGTTTGCCGTAACGGCTCTTACGTTCGATCAAGGAACCCTTCCTGCACTCCGGGCAGACGACCCCGCTGTCCTTGGGCTTTTCCAGCGGCTCCACGAAGCGGCATTTCGGGTAGCCCGAACAGCCGATGAACTTGCCGTAGGGGCCGCTCTTGATCACCAGGGTGCCACCGCATTTTGGGCAGGTGCGTCCTTCAATCAGCTCCGGTGCAGCGGTCGCAGCCTGGCTTTCAGCGCTCTCATTGGCATTGCGGGTGTAGTCGCATTCCGGGTAACCGGTGCAGCCGACGAAGCGTCCTCGCTTGCCCAGCCGCAGGGTCAGCGGCTTGCCGCACTTGGGACAGGCCTCGTCCAATTGTTCGGTGGTGACGTCCTTGCGCGCAATGTCGTGCTTTTCCTTCACCTGCTTGGAGAACCCCTTCCAGAAATCCTCGAGCACCGGGATCCAGGCGCGTTTGCCGGTGGAGATGAAGTCGAGCTGATCCTCCAGCTTCGCAGTAAAGTCGTAATCCACGTAGCGGCTGAAATGCTCGGTGAGGAACTTGTTCACCACCCGCCCGACATCGGTGGGAATGAAACGCTTCTTGTCCAGCACCACGTACTCACGCTTGAGCAGGGTCGAGATGATGCTCGCGTAAGTGGACGGCCGGCCGATGCCGTATTCCTCCAGAGCCTTCACGAGACTCGCTTCGGAGTACCTAGGTGGCGGCTGGGTGAAATGCTGCTCGCCGTAGAGCCGGTCGATGGGCAGGATTTCGCCCACCTGGAGAGGGGGAAGTTTGGCATCTCCGCCCTCCTCCTCCTCCTCGCTCTCGTCGGCACCCTCGAGATAAACCGCGATGAAACCCGGGAAGGTCATGGTTTGCCCTGAGGCGCGGAAGAGGTTGTCCTTGCCAACCCGGATGTCACAACTCACGGTGTCGAATTTCGCGGGCGCCATCTGGCAGGCCAGCGCCCGCTTCCAGATCATCTCGTAGAGTTTTGCCTGGTCGGGCGTCAGGTAGGGCTTGAGCGACTGCGGCGTGCGGGCGATGGATGTAGGGCGAATCGCCTCGTGGGCCTCCTGGGCGTTTTTGGACTTGTTCTTGTAGGCGATGGCATGCTTCGGCAGATATTCGGCGGGGAAATTTTCCGCGATATACGCGCGAATTTCCTCCACCGCCTCCTGGGCCAGGTTCACCGCGTCGGTACGCATGTAGGTGATCAGCCCCACGGCGCCGCCCCCGATGTCGACACCTTCGTACAGCTGCTGGGCGGTGCGCATGGTCTTCTCGGCGGAAAACCCCAGCTTGCGCACGGCTTCCTGCTGCAGCGTGGAAGTGGTGAAGGGTGGTGCCGGGGCACGCTGCTTCTTTTTCTTGTCGACACCCTGGACGACGGCTTCTTTGGCCGCGCGGAGTTTCTCGAGGGCTGCCTCGCTCGCGTCCGCATCCGTGAGGGAGAACTGTTCGAGCTTCTTGCCGTTGAGCTGAAACAGCTTGGCGCTGAAGGCCTGTCTGCCCTTGTGGGTATCGAGGTGAATCGACCAGTACTCCTGGCTCTTGAACGCTTCGATCTCCTGCTCGCGCTCCACGATCAGCCGCAGGGCGGGGCTTTGCACCCGCCCCGCCGACAGGCCGCGGCGAATCTTTCGCCACAGCAAGGGGGACAGGTTGAAGCCCACCAGATAGTCGAGCGCGCGACGGGCCTGTTGCGCGTTGACCAGATCCATGGAGATGTCGCGTGGCGCAGCAATGGCGTCCTTCACGGCCGACTGGGTGATCTCGTAGAACACCACCCGCTTGAGGGGCTTGTTCTTGAGGAGCTTCTTCTCCCGAAGGATCTCGGCGATGTGCCAGGCGATGGCCTCCCCCTCCCGGTCTGGGTCGGTTGCGACCAGGATCTCGTCGGCCGTCTTGACCGCCTTGGCGATGGCGTCCACGTGCTTTGCATTACGTTCGATGAGCTGATATTTCATCGCAAAGCCGTGCTCGGGATCGACGGCACCGCTCTTGGGCACCAGATCCCGTACGTGACCGTAGGAGGCGACCACGTCGAATCCCTTGCCGAGGTATTTTTTGAGTGTCTTGGCCTTGGAGGGCGATTCGACGATCAGCAGGCTGTGGGACATTGGACGCGCGGGTGGATGCCAGAGGCCGGGGCGCCGATCTTAGCGGTTCCGCGCGCGGCGTGACAAGCGTTGCGGATCAGTGAAGGCGTGTCCCGGTCTCGCCGGTCAGCAAGTCTTCGACGAAGACATAGTCCTGACCATGGCTCCACAGCACCATGAGCACGATCCACTTGACCTGTTCCAAGGTCACTTCGGGTTCGTTCAGGGCCAAAGCGCGGTCGATGACACATTCCCGCTGGGACGGGCTCAGCACGCCGGACATTTCCAGGAAGGCGAGCAAACCCCGCCCCTCCGTGCCCAGCTTCGCTTGCTCCTGGGGCGCATAGCAGCGGGTGGCATGAGGCGAGTTGGGGGCCATGGGCGCGGAGTCGGTGCGGGCGAAGGCCTCGAGGCCCGAGAACCAGTCGAACGCGCGGGAGATTTCGTCGCTGTCGAAACCTGCCGCGCTCAACTCCCGCGCGAGCTTGTTCTGATCCGGCTCCAATTCCGCCTCGAAATAATTTTCAAATAGGTAGACCAATATGTCGAACATGACTGCGGGGCGCGGGAAGCGCCATATGGGTGTGGGCCCTAGCCCAGGGCCTGGTAGAGGCCGCCCGGAAGCGAAGCCACTCGGCCGCAGAGCTCCAGTTCCAAGAGGATGGAGGAAACCTCCTGTACCGTCAACCCTGTATGGGCCACCAGCGTGTCCACCCCCGACGGCCCATTCACCAGGCATTTCAGGATATGGTCGTGACCCGGCGATCCACCGACGGCGGGAGCCGCGGCGATCGTTGCGGGCAGGCCGAGCTCCTCGAGAATGTCCTTCGCGGATTCGACGAGTTTGGCACCCTGCTTGATGAGGCGATGGCATCCTTTCGAAAGCGGGGCATGGATGGACCCGGGGATGGCGAACACCTCGCGCCCCTGCTCGCCGGCGAGCCTGGCGGTGATGAGGGAACCGCTCTGCTGAGCGGCTTCCACCACCAGCACTCCTTGGCTCAAGCCGCTGATGATGCGATTGCGGCGGGGAAAGTTCTGCGCCTTCGAAGGCGTGCCCAGGGGAAACTCGGATACGAGGCAGCCCTGCTGGGCGATCTGGTGGGCGAGCTCGCGGTTGCGCGCCGGATAGACGATGTCCAGACCGGTTCCCACCACCGCAATGGTGGAGCCACGGCCGCGCAGGGCGCCCCGATGGGCCGCGGCATCGATGCCCAGGGCCAGCCCGCTGACGATGCACAGTCCCGCATTGGAAAGGGCCTCGGCAAAGGCCTCCGCATCCCGGGCGCCCTGGGGCGTGGCGCTGCGGCTGCCAACGATGGCAAGGGAGGGACGGGAGAGGAGCTCGATGCGGCCCTTGGCGAACAGGCAGGGGGGCGGGTCGGCGGTCTCGAGCAGCAGGGGCGGATAGTCCGGATCCGCCAGGGTCAGGAGGTGGTTTCCAGGCTGCTCGAGCCAGTCGAGGGAGGCGTCCAGATCGAACTGCTCCGGGCCGGCGGCGATCTGGCGCGCGATCGGCGTGCCGACCACGCGGGAGAGCTGGGCCTCAGAGGCGGCGAAAATCTGTTCTGGAAGCCCGAATTCGCTCAGCAGGCGACGGCAGGTTTCGCTGCCGACACCAGGGATCAGCATGAGCGCGAGCCACAGCGCCGCGTCCTGCCGGTCCGCCATGGGGGTGTTCACGGACGGCTTGTCGGGGTCTCTGCCAGATCCGCAACGTGCACGGAGGCGCGGGACTGCAGCACGAGCCCGTAGGACACGGTGTCGAAGGTCCGGAACACCATCACCAGTCCGTAGCGTTCGTCCGGCAGCTTGATGGGCGTGCCACCGCGCGCCTCCCGCGGCTTTCTTTCCTCGAAGCTCTTCGGTCCCTCGGTTCCGGGCGGGCAGGGGCCGTAGGCCTTGTCCACGTCGTAGGGCTCCCCGTAGCTGACCTTGGCGCCGGGGCGCAGGCATTTGTCCAGGGTGATGTAGCGGGACGGGGCGCCCTCCCCCTGGGGCTGATCGACGATGACCGTGTTGCCGAAGCGCGCCAGCGCCAGTACATGGCCGACCTCGAGACCGTCCCGTTGCCCCCGGTTGAGCGCGACGATGGAGCCTCGGCCCGTCTCCGACACGCCGCCATAAGCCGAGACGATGCGCGCACGGATTTCCTTCTGCGGTGCGCGCGGCACGATGTTGGACAACTCGACATTGGCCGCTGGAAGCAGGCGATCGTCGCGACGGATTTCCTGCTTGGATTTGATGATCTCCACGGTGGCTGGATCACCGGGGCGGATCACCCGCGCATCGCCCAGATATACGGCCTCATGGCCGAGGACGGCATTGGTGTCCGGATCGATGAGCGGCCTGCCTTGCCGATAGATGCTCCAGACCTTCTGGGGCCCGTTGATGCCGCTGACGTAGGCGCGGCTGCCCACGCCGATGATGACGCGATTGTCCTCCTGCGCCACGATGCGCGCCGCGCTCTCCAGGCTGTCCGGTGTCACCACGAGCGGCTCGCTCAGGAAGGGCTGGATGTCCGCGGGCGAAATGGCGGGGATTGCCATCGGTTCGCGCTGTTCCACCCGCGCAGTGGGCGAGAGCTTGACGACCGGCCTGCCACCGTAGGAATGGGAGTTCAGTAACCGCAGGCGCGGGCCGCCGTCGCTGGTGTCGAGAACGATCACATCGCCTGGATAGATGCGGTGCGGGTTCTTGATCTGCTCCTGATTCATGCGCCAGATCTCGGGCCAGCGCCAAGGCTCGCTGAGGAAGCGCCCGGCGATGCCCCACAACGTGTCGCCTTTTTCCACCACGTAGCGCTCCGGCGCATCTTCCTTCACCTGCAATTCGCCCGCGCTGGCCACGGTCGCGGCGAAGCCGCCCACCACCAGCAACGCTATAATGCTTTTCCGCATACATGACCTCGGTCAAAGTAATGTGGGGAACTCCACGTCGCCGATGCACGCCTTATGCAAGGGGGATTCTGGAGATTGCTTTAAATTCTGCATCTAATGTTCTAAGCGGGCAAGTTTTTTAGCATGGCGATATTAAAAATTCTCCATTATCCGGACGAACGGCTGCATACCGTTGCCAAACCGGTTGCCCAGGTGGACGACCAGGTGCGCAGGCTCGTCGAGGACATGGCCGAGACCATGTATGCCGCTCCCGGCATCGGACTAGCCGCAACGCAGGTGGACGTGCACCTGCGGGTGATCGTCATCGACATATCGGAATCCCGCGACCAACTCTTGACCCTGATCAACCCGGAAATCATCCGCGCCGAGGGTCGCGCCGAGCGCGAGGAGGGTTGTCTGTCGGTTCCCGGAATTTACGAAAAAGTCGAACGCGCTCAGAGTATTACGGTCAAGGCGCTGGATCGTGACGGCAAACCCTTCACCCTCGATGCCGAAGGCCTGCTCGCGGTTTGCATTCAGCATGAAATGGATCATTTGGCGGGCAAGGTCTTCGTCGAATACCTCTCCCGGCTCAAGCAAAACCGCATTAGGCAGAAGCTGAAGAAGCGCGCGCGCGAGACCATGTAGCGCGCCTCGACCATTCCAGCATGCGCATCATTTTTGCGGGTACCCCGGCATTCGCAGCTGCCGCCCTGCGCGCCTTGCTTAACGCGGGCCACGACATCCCCCTTGTGCTGACCCAGCCGGACCGGCCGGCGGGGCGCGGCCTCAAGCCGCAACCCAGCGCGGTGAAGACCCTTGCCCTCAGCGAGGGACTGCCGCTCGCCCAGCCGACCTCCTTGCGTGATGCAGGCGAGCTGGCGCGGCTTGCGCAGGTGGGCGCGGACATCATGGTGGTGGCTGCCTACGGCCTGATCCTGCCAGAGGCCGTGCTACGCATCCCGCCGCACGGCTGCGTCAATATCCCCGCCTCGCTGCTTCCCGAAGGGAGCGGCGGGATGCTGCCGGCGCTGTTTCTGTGGCGGCGTCTGGCCGCGGCCGGCCCCGAGAAGTTCGGCGATGTGTATTACCTGGGTACGGCACCGTGGCCGGGCCGGCCCGAACTGGCCGATGTCCTGGTCGGCATTCACGCCGGCGCCGAATGCCACTTCTACTTCGACGCCAAAGAGGGTTTGCTCCTCGGGTTGGAACTCTATGCCGCACCGGCCAACGACCCGTGCGAGATCTACTTTCTGGATTACCGTGAAACCAATGGCCACTGGTTTCCGCAGCGCCTGGAAGTCCGCTACGGCGAAATCGTCTTTGCCGATTTGAAGATCGACCGGTTCTCGCAGGAGAAGTTGCCCGAACATGGCTCCTCGCCTTGACGTGGCCAGCTCGCTGTTGCCGCGGAGGCCCGGGTGCACGGGCCAGGGGGCGATGCGCATCGCCGGGCTGAGCCCTGACCTCGCCACCCTGCTCGGCGCGGCCGGGATCGCCACCCTGCCGGCGCTGAAGCGCCAGCGTCCGGACCGGCTCGCCGCCGCACTCAGGGCGGCCAATGCGC
>FWWM01008500.1_pt1 | contig 19657 bp, 30 predicted proteins | sample 2228351 | NCBI WGS metagenome assembly FWWM01 (sample SAMEA103939774, study PRJEB20133) | metagenome
TTCTCAAAGGCTGGGGTGATGGAATACCCAAGAGAGACCTTCAAAAAGTTAGCCCAAGAACTTAGAAATATGGCTGTAAGCCCCGAGGTGGATTTGGTTATATGCTTTCCGGGTGTTGACGAAGCTGACTGCGAAGAGCCTTTAGACTTCCCTTACGTAATAATCAGGTATATAGGAGGAGACGAGGAAGGTCCGGAGAAAAAGCTCATTTTTGGCCCCGCTTACTGGAACTCAAGCCTTGAAGCCCTGAAGGGTGCGGTGCTTCATCAGATAAAATCCCTTATGGAAGAGCTCCAATCCTTTGAAGGAGAATAGAGGAGGTAAGCTATGGAAAAGACGCTCATCATAATCAAACCCGACGCCTTTGAGAAGGGAGCAACGGGCAAGATAATTGACAGGTTCATCCAAGAGGGCTTTAAAATCAGGGCTATGAAACTCTTTAGGTTTACCAAAGAGCAGGCAGAAGGCTTTTACATAGTCCACAGGGAAAGACCCTTTTACGGAGAGCTTGTAGAGTTTATGACCTCCGGTCCTGTGGTGGCTTGCGTCTTGGAGGGTGAAAGCGCCATAGCCAGAGTCAGGCAGATAATAGGACCCACAGACAGCGAGGAAGCCAGAAAAACCGCACCCAACTCCATAAGGGCGCTTTACGGCACGGACAAGGGAAAGAACGCCATACACGCCTCCGATTCTCCCCAGTCCGCGCAGTATGAGATAAGCTTCATATTCTCTAACTTAGAGATGGTCTAAGATGAGAATACTGAGCGGTATGCGTCCTACGGGCAAGCTCCACCTGGGACATTACTTTGGCGTCCTTAAAAACTGGGTGGAGCTCCAAGACAAGCACGAGACCCTTTACTTCGTAGCAGACTGGCATGCGCTGACCACGGGCTATAAGAACACCAAAGACCTAAGGCACAACATACAGGAGCTGATGGTAGACTGGATAGCCCTTGGGCTTGACCCTCAAAAGAGCGTCCTGTTTATTCAGTCCAAAGTAAAGGAGCACGCGGAGCTGTTTTTGCTCTTTAGCATGATAACGCCCAAGAGCTGGCTTGAGTGGAACCCCACCTACAAAGACCTCAAATACAACCTGCTCAGGCTCACAGACATGAGCCTCATGTTCAGGAACGGCATAAGGGACTTGTTGAAGGAGTTTATAAAGAGACTGCCGTATAAGGTAGAAGATGAAGAAGGCTTGGAAGAGAGCCTCTTGGACGATGTGTCCGAGTCCTTGATACGCGGGGTGTTTGAGGGGTACCTGGAAAGGGAGATGCTAAAGGAGTTAAATGTGTCCAAGAGGGACTTTTACGAGACGGACACCTACGGCTTTCTGGGCTATCCCGTGCTTCAAGCGGTGGACATACTCATATACAAGGCGGAGGGCGTGCCGGTAGGCGAGGACCAACTGCCCCACATAGAGCTTACCCGCGAGATAGCAAGGCGCTTTAACTACCTATACGGAGAGATCTTTCCCGAACCTCGGGCGCTCCTTACCCAAACCCCTAAGCTCTTGGGGACGGACGGCAGGAAGATGAGCAAATCTTACAACAACGCCATCTTCTTTGCGGACACGAGAGAAGAGGTGGAGCAAAAGGTCATGAGGTTCTTCACAGACCCTCAGAAACTACGCAAGGGAGACCCGGGAAGACCCGAGATATGTCCCGTGTTCAGCTACCACCGGATATTCTCCTCGGAGGAAGAGTATAGGCAGGTAGAGATGGACTGCAGGAGCGGAGCTCTGGGCTGTGTGGACTGCAAAAGGTGGATGTTTACCAACTTGGAGAGGTTCTTAGAGCCCGTAAGACACAAGAGAGAAGAGGTGCAGAGTAAAGCCAAAGAGCTCTGGGGCATCTTTGAGGAAGGTTCCCAAAGGGCGAGGGAGATGGCATCTCAAACGCTGGAGGAAGTCAGGGAGAAGATGGGGCTACCTTAATGTTATGGCTTACCCTTTTGGTTCTTCTTGCTTTATATATACTCTACATCTTCTTAAGACCCGTCAAGCTTATAAAGGCTGAGTCCTCAGACCATTTGATAGAACCTCCGGATTTCTTCATCTACTCCTTTGAGGCGCATGTGCATACCCAGTTTTCTTATGACTCCTTGGGAAAGCCCGAAGACCTAAGGTCTGCCATGGAGAAACAAGGCATAGATTTTCTCATCATCACCGACCACGACAACGACCACATAAAGCACTTCTGCGACGAGAGGATGATAGCAGGCATGGAGAGAAAGATAACGGACCACGAGGGCAAAGTTTTGGGTGATGTGCTCATCGCGGGAGATGTCAGGCTCGTAGCCCATCCTTTCAAAGAGAAGTACAGGTGGATGTTGGAAAAAGATAGGGACTTGCTCGTGGAGATGGTGGACCTAAAAGATGACCTGCTTTTGAAAAAACGCCTCTTCTTTACCTACCTCCCTGCGGTCTTGCTCCTTTATCCTCTTGTAGGGTTTAGAGCTCTTAGGCTTTTGAAGGGTGTTTTTGATTTGGACACGTATGCAGGGAGATACCTGGGAGAAGGTTGGCAACACAGGGTCTTTGGAGGTCTGGACCATCACGTGAAGGTCTACATAAGGGAGGTGGGGATAAGGTTCTTGTTTCCCCATTATGCCCACTCTTTTTACCTAATGAGAAACTTCCTGGTCTCTTCCGAGCCTGTGCATGGACGCGATGACTTTTTGTGCGCTCTTAAAAGCCAGCGGGTGGTTATATCCTTTTCGGAGAAGCCCTCGCTGGTATGGGTGGAGGGTAGAAAGCTCAGGGTCATAACCCCTTATTCTCGGTGTTTGATATTCGTGAGAAGCTCGGAAGAAAGGATGGTTTACAGTGCTTCCTGTCTTGAGCTGGAGCTCCCCTCTGGACATTACGTGGTTTACGCATACCTTTACAGCTTTAAGCTGGGTAGCCTTTACCTTGGGCTCACACCCCTTTTTATAACCACGGTGGAGGTGCCATGATGAGAGAGATGGAACTGCCAGACTGGATAAAGGAGAGGATTCTACAGAAGGTCTCCAACAAGAGCCTCGCTCTCACTGCCTTTAACTACATAAGGCTCGTGGAAAGGGAAGATGGCACGCTCATGGTAAAGGAAAACTTTGACAGGATGGAAGACCACGCCCTACTGTTTATGGTGCTCGCCTGCGTTAACTACGCCCAGAGATTGTTAAAGGGTGAGGACATAGATTAGCAAAGTAAAGTGAAGTTCTTATTAAATAAAAGGCTTGAAATTAACACATTATGGGGTCATCCTATCAGACTATGAGGGTAATACTCAGAGTGGACGGAATGACGTGCGTAAACTGTGCCAGAGCCATAGAGATAAACCTAAGAAGGTTGAAGGGTGTTCAGGATGTAAAGGTTTCCTTTGAGCTGGGTAGGGTGGATGTGAGCTTTCAAGAAGAGCTTTTGGACGTTGAAGACATAAAGAAGGTCATAGAAAGTTTAGGCTACAGAGTGGTAGAGGGCATACAACCAAAGAGCAGAGACCTTTACATTCTAATTCTCTGTGTGGTTGCCAGTCTTCCCCTCATGCCTTTGATGTTTGTGCACACCGATTGGAGTTTGTTATTGCAGTTTCCACTTTCCTCCGTAGTTGTGCTCGTTGGTGGGTATAAGTTCTACAGGTCCGCATGGCATTCTGTAAGGTCCGGTGTGGGCAACATGGATTTGCTCGTGTCTTTGGGAGTCCTGAGTTCTTACGCTTACAGCATCTTCTCCGTGCTTTCCCTGATTGAGGGGCACCCATTCTTTGAGACACCCGCCCTGCTCATAACCTTCGTTAGGGTGGGTAAATACATAGAGGAGCGCACGAGGGAGAGAGCTCTTGGCATGCTAAAAAGCCTGTTTAACCTACAGACCCAGAAGGTCAACGTCTTGAAAGACGGCAAAGAATACCAAAAGAGCGTTATGGAGCTCTTTAAGGGAGATGTGGTGGTCTTTAGGAGCGGGGATGTCATACCGGTGGACTGTGTAATCTTAGAAGGAGGTCTAGAGGTGGATGAGTCTCTCCTGACGGGCGAGAGCAAGCCCATTTTGAAGAGTGGAGGAGACAGGCTCATCTCCGGAAGCACGGTCTTGAGTGGATACGTCAAGGCTAAGGTGGACAAGACCTTCGGCGGTAGTTATGTGTCCATGCTCATAGACATGATAGACAAAGCGCTCAAGGAAAAGCCCTCTGTCCAGAGGCTGGCGGACAGGTTTTCCCATTACTTTGTTCAACTGGTTATAGTCCTTTCTTTGGTAGTCTTGGCAGGTTGGTATTTGCACACTGGGGACATACAAAGAAGCGTAAACTTCGCCCTCGCCCTTCTGGTGGTATCCTGTCCATGCGCCTTCGGTATAGCGGTCCCCTTAGCCATAGCGGTGGGACTTACCAGAGCTTACGGTAAGGGCATACTTGTGAAAAACCCCTCGGTTTTTGAGAGGGTGGGGCATGTGGACCTGATAATCCTTGACAAGACAGGAACGCTCACGGAAGGCAAACCACGTGTGGTGGAGGTCAGGACGAGCTCTCCCGAATTTTTAAACTTGGCTTACAGCATAGCCATAAGGTCCAACCACCCTTACTCAAGAGCCATAAAGGAATTCTGCGAAAGCAAGGGAGCCAAGCTCCTTGAGGTGGGGGAGTGTCAGGAGCTTGCGGGTGTTGGTGTTGTATGTAAGGACTATTCCATAGAGCGCTCTCCAGCGGGAAACCCATCCCTCTTTTTCAACGGCAGGCTGATCGCGGAATTTATAGTGGAGGACAGCATAAGGGAAGAGGCAAAGCGGGTGGTGGATTTTTTCAGAGAGAAAAACATCAAAATCCTCATGCTCACCGGCGACAGCGAGCAGAATGCTCTCAAGGTAGCGCGGGAGTTGGGTATAGGGGACTTCGTGGCAGGGGTCAAGCCAGAGGACAAGCTGAGGATACTCAAAGACTACCAGGACAGGGGCTACAAGGTCTGTATGGTGGGAGATGGCATAAACGATGCACCCGCCATGGCTCAAGCTTACGTGTCCATAGCCATGGGAAGCGGGATGGACGTGTCCAAAAGGGTGGGGGATGTGGTCCTCCTGTCGGGTATAGGAGGTCTTAAAGAGCTTTTCCTCCTATCGGAGAAGACCATGAGAAGGGTAAAGCAGAACCTTTTCTGGGCTTTTATCTATAACATACTGAGCATGCCCTTGGCGGGAGGTCTGCTCTCGGGCCACGGTTTGGTCCTAAAGCCCGAGCTTGCAGGTCTCATGATGGCTATGTCCTCTTTGAGCGTGGTTATCAACTCCGTGAGAAGATAATTTGTGTTATAATATGAAACCTTGGAGGATAGGTATGGCGTTGAGGATTAGGCTCGCACGCTTTGGAAGGAGACACCACCCCATATACAGGATAGTGGTTATGAACTCAAGCTCTCCGAGAGAGGGCAAGTATGTTGACATCCTGGGAACCTATGACCCGGTCAACAAAAAGCTCATTGAGATAAAGCCCGAGAGGGTAAAAGACTGGGTCAGTAAAGGCGCGGAGATAACCGACAGGGCTTACAGCATACTCAAACAGGCAAAAATACTCTGAAAGGAGGTAAGGACATGAGCCAACTCAGGGACATAGTAGAAATCACAGCCAAATCCTTGGTGGACAACCCAGAAAAGGTAAACGTGGTGGAGATTGAGGGTGAAAAGACGGTGGTAATAGAGCTGAGGGTAGACCCCAAGGATTTGGGTAAGGTCATAGGCAAGCAGGGAAGGATAGCCAGAGCTCTCAGAAGCATACTGTCCTCCATGGGTAGGAAGATAAACAAGAGGGTGGTGTTGGAGATATTGGAATAATAACTTCCCGCCCGAGACGGGCGGGTGTATTTTAAATCAGACCACTAAGTTGACGTTATAATTTTAATTAAGATGACAAAAGTATACGTAGTCACATCAGGAAAGGGTGGTGTAGGAAAGACTACTATAACAGCCAACGTATCCACAGCGCTGGCAAAGTTCGGGAAAAAGGTCGTGGTTATTGATGCGGACATAGGGCTGAGAAACCTTGATATGATACTCGGGCTGGAAAACCGCATAGTTTACGACGTCTTGGACGTTTTGGAGGGCAGGGTTCCTTTCCAGAAGGCTTTGGTCAAAGATAAGAGGGGTCTATCGCTGTGGCTCCTGCCCGCAAACCAGACAAAGAATAAGGATGCGGTGGACAAGGATGCTTGGAACGAATTGGTCAAAAAGGTCAAAGAGTCCGGTGAGTACGATTACATCTTCATAGACTCACCAGCGGGTATAGAGCGTGGCTTCCAGATAGCCGCATCCCCTGCGGATGTCGCCCTTGTTGTCGTAAACCCAGAGGTTTCATCGGTAAGAGACGCGGACAGGATAATAGGGCTTTTGGAGAACATGGGGGACAAGGAGAATTATCTGATAGTCAACAGGGTAAGATGGGACAGCGTTAAAAAGGGTGAGATGCTCTCCGTTGAAGACATAGTAGACATACTCAAGCTCCCCCTCATAGGTGTGGTGCCCGAAGAACCCAAGCTGGTTGACTTTACCAACAGGGGAGAACCCATAGTGCTCAGCGAGGACTACAACGCTTCCAAGGCTATACTGGACATAGCCAAAAGGATAATGGGAGAGAACATCCCCATAGTAAATTACGGCGAGAAGAAGGGGATTTTAGAAAAACTTTTTGGGAGGTAAATGTGTTGGATTTTTTCTTCGGGCGGAGTAGGAGTAAGGATAAGGCTAAACAACGTCTGACCATGGTCTTGGCTTACGAACGTAGGGGCTTACCGCCCAACTTTGCGGAGAGGCTCAAAGACGACCTTATATCCGTGTTCTCTAAGTATTCGCAGTTTGATGTTAGCAAGATAGAGGTTAACATAAGGAGGGAACAGTCAAGCTTTGACGAGCTTTGGATAAGCATACCCTTTAAGACATGATGCCCACGCTCCTCATAGACCTGGACGGGGTTCTGGTCAAGGATAAAAAGCTAAACCCCTTTGAAGATACGGTTGACTTTATATGGTTCTTGAGGATGCACTCCATACCTTTTAGAATACTCTCCAACAACTCCACAAGACCTCCCGAGAAGATGGTCCAAGAGCTAAGGCTCAAGGGCATAGACGTACAACTCTATGAGTTCGTCTCACCCCTTAGAATCCTGCCTCAGTATCTGAAGTCTTTAAGCGTTAAAAGATGCCTAGTGCTTGGCTCTGCGCCTTTGAAAGAGCATATGGAACAAGAGGGCCTTGACTTAATAGAGGGCTATGAGGTGGATGCGGTGGTTGTGGCTCAGGATAGGGAGATAAGCTTTCAAAAGCTAAAGCTGGCTGTTTCCGCGATCTACCTCAAGGGAGCCAAGATAGTGCCCGTAAACATGAGCAGGATGGTAAAGGACGATGACGGTCTTTACTTTCCAGGTGCAGGTTCTGTGGCGCTCATGCTTGCACATGCATGCAACTACAAAGAGAGCCTCCCCAACCTGGGAAAGCCTTCAAAGGATTTTGTGGAGTATGCCCTTGCGGACCTACCTAGGGACGAGGTTTACCTGATAAGCGATGACCTCTATACGGACCTCTCGGGTGCAAGGGAGCTGGGTCTGAAGACCGTCTTCATGACTACGGGCAAGTATCCGAGGGAAGAGCTTAAAAGGTGCGGTTTTGAGCCGGACCACACCTTTGACAGCCTTACAGAGCTGAAAGATTTTCTTCTTCAAAAGCTATGCTAAGCGGAGCTCTCCTGTGTATACGCCCAGCCCTTCGGCGGTCCGGAGCGCACCCTCGGTAAGCTCCATCCAAACGGAGCGCCTCATCCAGCTCCTGCATCTACGAGCCTTATCTTCTTGAGCCTTTTGGCGAACAGAAACCCAAGCCTACCGCCAACCTTAAGCTCCATAAAACCGCCCTTGAGCATACCCACATCGTCCTTGAGTTTATGCACGTCCTTTTTGAGAGTCTCCACATCCGCTTTGAGAGGTTTGAACTCCGTCTGGGCGAAGCTCTCAAACCTTATCAGGTCTTCCACACTGTTTATCTACATACTCTATAACCTTTATTCCAAAAAGAGACCCTTTATGTGCTCCACCCTGCCTCCCCTTACCGCTACCACCTCAAAGGCTATCTCTTGATACTCACCCGTGCTTAAAAACATCTCCATGCATTTTTTAAGTCTTTTGAGCTTGATGTTGTCTACCCTCTCAATGGGTTCGTAGCGTTCAGAGCCTTTTACTTCTATAAAAACCAGCCTGTCTCCGTCAAGGGCTACTATGTCTATCTCTCCGAACCTGCAGTGGTAGTTTCTGTAGAGTATCCTATAACCTACGGACTCCAAGTAGGCGCATGCGGTATCCTCGTATTCCTTACCCTTCCTCAAGGTAGTCCAGGACTTCTTGATAACTGACCGTTGCGGTTCCCAGCTTACCCACCACTATGCCTGCACACACGTTGGCAAGCTCGCAGGCTGTGTCCCAATCAAAGCCGGCGGTATAGGTAGCTGTTAGGACTGCTATGACCGTATCGCCCGCACCTGTCACGTCGTAGACTTGCCTTGCCCTTGCGGGGAAGTATTTAACACCGTCTCTGAAGAGGGCTATACCTCTGGGTCCCAAGGTTATGGTAAGGGTTTCAAGCCCAAGCTCTCCTTTGAGGGAAAAGCCCAGGCTCTCCAAGTCCTGAGCATGCGTCATCTGTCTGGCTTCCTTCTCGTTGGGCGTCATCAGGTTCGCCCCTGCGTAAAGGTGTTTGTTGACGGGTCTTGGGTCTACGGAAAAGAATATCCCCTTTTCCCTAATCCTGTCCATCAAAGCTTTGCACACCACACCCTTTGCGTAATCGGAGACTATCACCGCATCAAAATCTCCATCCAGTCGCTCCAAGAGCTCCTTAAGAGCCTTTTCCGTGGGTGGAGTCCTCTCCTCCCTGTCTACCCTCAGAAGCTGTTGGGAGATGGCTATGATTCTGGTTTTCTCCGTGGTGGGTCGGTCGGTATCCTGAACGGTCATGTCCCCGATCCCCCTCTCTTTTAAAAGAGCCTTCACTATATGCATCCCGTAATCTTGACCCAAAAGACCTATGAGGTAAGTCTCTACACCCAGGTCCGCCAAGTTGTTGGCTACGTTCGCCGAACCCCCCAGCCTGAATTCTTCCCCTTTAACCTCCACAACGGGGACGGGCGCCTCCGGAGATATCCTCTCCACCTCACCGAAGACATACCTGTCCAGTATAATGTCCCCTACGACCGCTATCCTAAGACCCTTGTAAGCCTCGAAGACCCTCTCTACGGTCCTTCTGTCAAGACTCATTTATCACCTTGATTTCTTCCCCTTCCTCTACGAAGGCAGAGTGGAGCTCCCTGACCGCCAGCTCTCCATACTTGTCCTCTATAAGACACGAAATCTTTATCTCCGATGTGGATATAGCCATGATGTTTATGCCGTTTCTGTAAAGCACCTCAAACATCTTGGCTGCTGTTCCGTAGGAGCTCTTCATGCCTATACCCACCACCGATATCTTGGCAACCTTATCGTCCCTGACCACATCCTCAGCCCCTATCTCCTGAGCTACCCTTCTGACTATCTCCTCCGCCTTTGGGGCATCGGTCTTGCTTACCGTAAAGGACATGTCAGTATAACCCTGATGGGATACATTCTGGACTATCATGTCCACCACTATGTGGGCATCGCCCAAGGCTTTGAAGAGCTTGTAAGCTATGCCGGGCTTGTCTGGAACCCTTACCACCGTTATCCTTGATTCCTTAGTATCCAAGGTTATCGCTCTTACCGCTACCTTCTCCATGACTTCCTCCTCGGGAACTATCCAAGTGCCCTCCTCCTCAGAAAAGGAGCTCCTTACATGTATCCTAACGTTGTATTTCATAGCAAACTCTATGCTTCTGGCTTGCATCACCTTCGCACCCAAAGAAGCCATCTCCAGCATCTCTTCGTAGGATATGACGGGAATCTTCCTCGCCTGAGGGACGATCCTTGGGTCCGTAGTAAAGACGCCCGGAACGTCCGTGTATATCTCGCAGTCCGCACCGAGGGCATAAGCCAGAGCTACGGCGGATAGGTCCGAACCTCCCCTTCCTAAGGTGGTTATCTCCCAATCATCGCTCACACCTTGAAAGCCCGCCACCACGGGTATGTATCCCTCGCTCAAGAGGTTCTTTATCCTTTGCACGCCTATCTTCTGTACCTTTGCCTTCGTGTGAACCTTGTCCGTTATTATGGGCACTTGCCAACCACAGAGGCTCACAGCGGGATACCCCATCCTGTTGAGTGTTATGGCAAAGAGGGCTATGGCTTGCTGTTCGCCCGTTGCCACTAGCATGTCCAGTTCCCTCTCCGGAGGGAAAGGGTCTATGCTTTTGGCAAGGTTTATGAGTCTGTCCGTCTCACCAGCCATGGCGGAGGAGACCACCACCACCCTGTATCCTTCCTTTACCTTCTGGATGACCCTCCTGCAAGCATTCTCTATCCTTTCAGGGTTTGCAACGGATGTCCCTCCGAACTTCAGGACCACTGTGCGCATCGTAAGTATTTTAACACAACCTTACGAGCTTTACCTTCCCACCACCCCAAGTATACTCCTTGCCCTCCTGAGCCCTGTCCCTAAGGATGTATCCCAAAGCTAAGGAGTCCACGCACGAGGTTATCAGACCCACATCCTTTTCTTCGTCCCTTATCTTTACTCCTTCCCTCACCTGACCTTCAAAGAGAGCCAGAGTCCGAGGAGTCCTTCCTCGGTAGAACACGCGGGCTATGGCTTCCTGCCCCACATAACAGCCCTTGTTTAAGCTTATGGCGTAGTCCAGCACGTTGGCTTCAAGAGGAGAAAAGCCCTCACGGAGCTCCTTGCCCACCTTGGGTATGCACCTTTGTATTCTGAGCCTTTCCATAAAGCCTTCGTCCACCCTGTCCTCCGGTCTTAGCCTTTCCAAAACCTCCGAAAGCTCCTGACCCATCACATCGTAGCCTTCCTCCCTCAGCCTTATGGGGTTGTGGGCTACGATAAACCGGTCCACCGTAGCAACTTCCTTGGGCTGGAGCTCCACTCCGAAGACCTCTTTTATCCAGTCTTTGGCGGACCTTCCGAAGACAAAAAGGTGTCTGTATGGCAGTATTTCAAAGTAGACCTTCATGGAAAGCTTGAGCCTGCTAAACTCCTCTAAGGTAGCATGAGGGTCCCCCTCCGAATCCAGTATGTAGTAGTCTCCTATCCTGTAGACATAAAAGTCCTGCAACGGTGCTCCGTTTTGCTTTAGGCGTAGGTTGTAAGTCAGAGACCCGCTTGTCATACCCTTCATGTCGTTGCTGAGGAGGTTATGCAGAAAGGCTGTATGCTCTTCCTGGATGCCCTTCATCAAAAACTTTCCCGCCTTTCCAAAGACCTTTATCTTGAACCTGTTTAGCTCTATCCATCTCATCAGTATTTCCCCGTAATGTAGTCCGCCACCGTGGAAGCCGCTATGGACCTGGGCTTTACCACCGGCTTTAACCCTTGCGCCATCACATACCCGATGGCTTCCTTTAATATAACGCTTGAGTTATGCTGAGGGTTAGGATTTATGTCAAGGTGGACCTCAAAGGGTCTGCCATCTATCACGTCCGATACTTCCAACGCCAGAAAGACAGCCCTGTTTACCTCCTCCATGAGCCTCTGTCTTAAGGACCTAATCCTCTTTACCTTCTCTGCCCTCCAGAAAATCTTGGCACCCCTGCACGAGTCTATATGCACCACTATGACGCTGACAAAAACCGTGCTGTCCCTGACCTGCCGTGAATCACAGCCCACGTAGACTGCGGTCTCCTTTGAGGTCTGCCTGATAAACTCCTTGACCTCCTCTATGTCCTTAAAGGCAGGCATCCTAAATCTTAAAATCTACGTCTTTCATCCATGTGGGCTTGAAGAATATCCAGTCCTTGAGGTTCTCCCCGCTCCTTGAATAACAGAGCTCGCACAAAAGCCCTCCTTCCACCAGCTTGGAGTTATCATCACAGCAATCGCTCAAGTTCCAAAACTCGTAGTTATCGTGGAATACGAACTTTCCACAGCCCAAGCACTCGTAGAGCTTACAGCCTCTACCCTCCAAAAACTCCACAAGGTCCTCATCCTCGGGCAGGCGCTCCAGCTCAAAGACTCCTTTCAAAAACTCCCTCTGTCTTTCCGAAAGCTCCGAGAGCTTCATAGGACAAGATTATAAATCATCCCGCGAGCTCCTTCTCCCTTACCCTGGGGTCCACCACGGCTAAGAGTATGTCCGCCGTCAGGTTGCCCGCTATGAGCATGAGCGTCCCTATGTAAAGACCACCCATGACGAGGAACAGGTCCTGTGAGAGGACCGCATCAAGCATCAGAGAGCCAAGACCAGGCCATCCAACTATTATCTCTATCAGGGCTGAGCCGGACAAAAGCCCCGCTATCTCGTAACCTATGAGGGTTATGAAGGGGTTCAAGGCGTTCTTAAACACATGCTTAAAAATCACCCAGTCGCTAACACCCTTGGCTTTCAGCATGACCACCATGGGACCGTTTAAAACCTCTATGACACTGCTCCTTACCAATCTAACGAGCCCTGCTGTGGATACGAGCACTATTGTGGCAACGGGCACCACCATATGCTTGGCTAAATCAAGGATTTTTCCGATGAGGCTGAGCTCCTCAAAGTCCGGACTGCGTATGCCTCCCACGGGTAGGGCGCCCGTCTTGGAAGCCAACAGCAAAAGCAAGAAGGCAAGGAAGAAGGAGGGCAAGGACATAAAGGTATAAGCGTAAGCCTTTATGAGTTTATCCAGCCAAGCGTCTTCCCTGTAGCCTGCCAGAAAGCCCAGAGGAAAAGCCAGAAGCCAAGAGAGGACCGCCGAGCTCAGCGTCAGAAGGAGAGTGTTACCTATCCTCTCCTTTATAAGCTCGCTCACGGGCGCATGGTATTGGAAGGAGTATCCCAAATCAAAGGTCAGGGCGGACCTTAGCCAGTTCAGATACTGTATAAAAAAAGGTCGGTCCAGTCCATACTGTCTTTCAAGGGCTTTTATAGTCTCCGGAGATATCTGGGGGTTGAGCTTGAGCTGGTCAAGGTAGTCTCCCGGTGCGAGCTTTATGATGAGGAAGGAAAGGAAGGTCACGCCCAGTAGGGTGGGGATGGCTTGGAAAAGCCTAAGGAGAATATACCTTAGCATATCAGAAGTAGTTGGCTATGAAGTGTCTGACCTGCGAGAAGTATCTGTTTATCTCTTCTCTATGCTTTTCCTTGACATAGTTGGCAAGCTTGTAAACGTCCCAGTAGCCAACCATGGGAAGGGCTCTTTTCTTTTCCACAAAGGCTAAGATGGTAGAGGTGAAGTCTCTGCGAGCCTCTTCCTTGAGGTCAAACTCCGCATCGCTCAAAATCCTGAGGAACATCTTAAGGTCCAGGATGAGGTTTCTAAGATACTCCATGGTGGGTCCCACCCTGTATATCTTGTCTTCCAAAAGTTCTTTCAGCCTCTGGGGGCTTTCTTCCCTGTAAGAGCTTTTGAGCCTTGTTTCCATCTTTTCCTTCCTCATGAAAGATATGATAACAAAAATCTGTCCAAGTCCAGCATGATACCTACGAAGCAACCCAAGGAGAGGAAGGGTCCGAAGGGTATGGCAAACTGCATGCTCCTGTTTTTGATTATCAGGGGTAGTGCGTAAGCAAGCCCTAAGAAGGCTCCCAAGAAAACGCTTAAAAGCACACCCTTTATACCCACCACAGAGCCTATGAAAGCCATGAGTTTTACATCACCAAAGCCAAGCCCCTCCGTTTTCCTGAGCTTCACATAGTAAAGGTAAAGAGCCAAGAACAGACCACCGCCGAAGAGAGCTCCCATCAAAGAGCTCAGAAGTCCAAAGTCCTCCCTGAAGAGACTGCTCAGAAGACCAAGAGCAAGCCCTCCCAAGTTCAGGCTGTCCGGTAGCGTAAAGGTATCCCAGTCTATAAGGGAGAGTATCATAAGCAAGGAGAAGAAGACAAAAAAGACCAGAGCGGTAAAGCTAAGACCCCACTTGAGAAGGCATAACACCGCCAAAAGACCGCTGGATAGCTCCACAAGGGGGTATCTTAGGCTTATCCTCATACCGCAATGCCTACACCTGCCCATCAGCACAACATAGGATACCAGAGGTATGTTATCATACCACCTTATGGGTTTTTTACACTCTGGGCAGTGAGAGGGTGGGAGGACCAGCGACACGCCGCGTGATACCCTGTAAACGACCACGTTGTAAAAGCTTCCCAGTGCGAGCCCTATCACGAAAGCCAAAAGATAAAGTTCCATAGCTCAGCCTTTAACCGGAATGAGACCGCCTATGGCTCTGTATATCTCCAAGGTAGCCTTGGACTTGTTCAAGGTGTAAAAGTGTAAGCCCTTGACACCGCTCGTTATCAAATCCTCACACTGACGGACGGCAAACTCTACGCCTATCTTTTCTACCTCCTCGGGTCTGTCTTCGTAAGGCTCAAGCTTTTCTACCAAGCTCTGGGGTATCTCCGCTCCGCACATCTGGGCAAACTTCTTTATCTGCTTGAAGTTGGTTATGGGCATTATGCCCGGGATGATGGGTATGTCTATGCCCGCCCTTTGGCACAGGTCCAAGAACCTGTAATAGTAAGCGTTGTCAAAGAACATCTGGGTTATGGAAAAGTCTGCACCCGCGTCTACTTTCTTTTTAAAGTGCTTTATCTCCCACTCCATGTTGGGAGACTCTGGGTGTCCCTCGGGATAACTCGCCACTCCCACGGAAAAGTAATCGCCGAAGTTATCCCTTATGAGCCTTACCAGCTCCACCGCATAACTGCAAGCCCTTTCGGTCGTTGGCACATCCTTGGGCATGTCTCCCCTCAGAGCAAGTATGTTTTCAATGCCCATGTTTTTGTAGTTGCCCAGTATCTCCAAGAGCTCTTCCTTGGTATGCGCTATGCACGTGAGGTGAGCCATCACGGTCAGCTTGGTATGGGTGTGTATCCTTTGGACTATCCTCTGGGTTCTCTCCCTGGTGCTTCCACCTGCTCCGTAAGTGACGGACACGAAGGTGGGCTTTAGAGGTTCTAAATCCTTGATGGTATTGAAAAGTTCCTGCTCTCCTTCGGGAGTTTTTGGAGGGAAGAACTCAAAGGAGACGCTGAAGGGTTCACTCTTTAACAGCTGTGATATCTTCAAGAAAGACCTCCACCAAGGAGATAAGGCGTGTCTTGCATGGAGTTGGCGATTTGACGTATATTCCCAGGGCTTTGATGAGCTTGTCCACCAGATGGGGGTTTTTGAGGGCAAAGTCTCGGAGGGTTTCCAAAGAGTCCTCTATCTCAAAGGATAGCTCCCTGCTATTTCTTACCTCCTCTAAGGTCTTTCCATCTTTAAAGGCGCGCAGGGCTTTCATAGCCCTGCTTATGAGGTCATCCCTGCTCTTTGCCCATTGCCTATCAGTATACTTGTCCGTCAGATACCTAAAGAGCTCAACCACTTGCTCCATCAGAGCTCTTTCAAGTCCTTTATGGCTCTCTCTACCTCAATGGCGGGCATGGTTAGGGTTCTTATGGTGCCACGCGAGCCTAGCTCAATGGCAAGCTTTACTATGGTGTCGTTGTCGGGGGCTTCCAGTATGTTGACAAAGTCGTAGGGTCCCATGACCATATACTGGGCTAACACCTTCACACCGAAGCGCTCCATGACTTCCTTGTCCACTTCCTGTATCCTCTCGGGCTTGTGCTTGAGGGTCTTCATACCCTCATCGGTCAAGGTGGTCAACATAACATAGACAGGCATGGCTCTACCCTCCTTACATTATAGTTTAAGCATGGAGACAACAGGTTGTCAACTCCTTAGGGATTTTTCCAGCAGGTCTCGCTTATAATTCTTACCTATGACCAACAGAGAGCTCTTTGAGAAAGCAAAGGCTTTAATGCCCGGGGGTGTTAGCTCCCCAGTCAGGGCTTTCAAGGCTGTGAAGACAGAGCCCATAATAGTAAGGTCCGCCAAAGGTTGCTACCTTTGGGATGTGGAAGGTAAAGAGTACATAGACTACCTTTGCTCTTGGGGTGCTACCATTCTGGGACACTCCCACCCTGCGGTGGTCTCCGCCATAGCACAGCAGATGGAAAAGGGCACATCCTACGGAATTACCAACGAGCATGAGATAACCTTAGCTCAAATGGTTGTAGACGCTATGCCCAGTGTGGAAAAGGTCCGGTTTGTCTCTTCCGGCACCGAGGCGACCATGTCCGCCATAAGGCTGGCGAGGGGATACACGGGCAGGAAATACATAGTCAAGTTTGAGGGCTGTTATCACGGTCATGCGGACTCTCTTCTGGTAAGCGCAGGCTCGGGCGTGGCTACCTTTGCCATACCGGGGACCCCCGGAGTGCCCGAAGAGATAGCCAAACTCACCTTGGTTGTTCCTTACAACGACTTGGAAGCATTAGAGAGAGTTTTTAAACAGTATGGGCACGAAATAGCGGGGGTGATAGTAGAGCCGGTGGCGGGCAACATGGGGGTGGTGCTTCCCGAGGAGGGATTCCTTGAAGGCATAAGGCGTCTATGCGATGAGTATGGCGCTCTTACCATCTGCGATGAGGTCATCACCAACTTTAGGCTCTCTCCGGGTGGTGCTCAGGAGCTCTACGGGAGGAATCCCGATATCACATGCATGGGTAAGATACTCGGCGGTGGCATGCCCCTGGGTGCATACGGGGGCAGAAGGGAGATAATGGAGAAGGTAGCACCGGAAGGACCCATCTACCAAGCGGGCACCCTCTCGGGCAATCCCTTGGCTATGGTGGTGGGAATAGCCACGCTTAAAACACTCTTTGAGGAGACACCCTACGAGCGCTTGGAAATGTTAACGGTGAAGCTCTCCGACGGCATATCTCAAATCCTGAAGGAGAAAAGCATACCTCACACCGTAAACCGCATAGCCAGCATGTTTACCGTGTTCTTTACCGACAAGCCCGTAAAGGATTACCAGAGCGCCAAGTCTTCGGACCTTGAGATGTTTGCCAAGTTCTTCAGAGCTCTTCTTAAGAAGGGTGTTCTTTTCTCGCCCGCGCAGTTTGAGGCGTGGTTTTTGAGCACCGCTCACACCGAAGAGGTTATAGATGAAACTTTAAACCGCATCAGGGATGCAGTGAAGGAGCTGTAAGATGGAAAAGATAATGTGTTTGGTCTTAGACCTTGAGGGGAACGCAAAGGAGATTACGGAGAAGTTAAACGAAGCCATATCCGCCATTGAGGAGGAAGGAGGTCAGGTCCTAAGCGTGGAGACATCCTTTGCCAGAGAACACGGAATAGATGGTTTTGTAGTTCTCTACACCATAGTTTACAAAGCGAGCAAGAGCTTAGAGACTGAATGAGGATAGAGGTCCACGCCAAGCCTAAGTCTAAAAGGGAGTATGTCAAAAAGGTCTCGGAAAACACCTATGTGGTTGCTGTAAACGCTCCTCCGGAGGATGGGAAGGCAAACGAAAGGATAACGGAGCTCCTATCGGATTTTTTGAAGGTTCCCAAATCAAAGCTTATGCTTCTCAGAGGGCATGCTTCCAAGGTAAAAGTTTTTGAGATAATCAGTAGTTGAAGACAAGCGGTCTATCTTTATGCTTAGACCTCTCCAGAAATGCTCCACTTCTATTCCTACCACCTCTCCATCCTCATCGTAATCAAAGACCACATGGCTACACCTCGCGAAAATATTCTATCTTAAAGAGCTCCCTCGGCTCTTCCAGAAAGTAATCGGGCTGAGTCCCGTTCAGTCTAACATACCCCCATTTGGCTAAGGCTGTCCTTGTGCCGGCGAGCCTGCCGGCGGTTATGTCAGCGTCGGTATCTCCCACCATCAGAGCGTGCTCGGGCGCAATTCCCAAAAACTCCAAGGTCTTTAACACCGGCAGTGGTGAAGGCTTTTTCTCCTCAAAGGTATCACCCCCCACGACCACTTCAAAGTATCCATCCATCCTCAGCTCCCTTAAAATCCTCTTGGAGAGCTCCTCCATCTTGTTGGTAATCACCGCAAGCCCTATACCCCTTGACTTTAACTCCTCTAAGACCTCCAACACGCCATCAAAGGGTTTGGTGTGTATCACCGGTCTTTGCATGTAGTAGTTTCTAAAAACCCTTAGGGCTTGTTCCAACCTATCCTCAAAGAACCTCCTCAAGAGCTCCCTTGCTCCCCCGCCTACCATATACCTTACCGACTCAACATCCACATCTTGCAGACCAAAGTCCCTCAGGGTAGCGTTCAGATGAATGCCTATATCTCTGTAAGAGTCAATAAGCGTCCCGTCAAGGTCAAGGAGGATGGCTCTTAGCATTCCCTGGCTTTAAGGTAGTCTTGGAGCTTGGTTTTCTCGTATTCTTGGCTTTTCACATAGTCTACTATGCATGATAGGGTCTTGGGAGGAACATAGCCCGGAAGACTCAGGACTATGTTTCCGTTTCTGTCATAGAAGAAGATGTAAGGAAAAGAGTTGGCTCTTAGGCTTTTGGCAAGCTCGCTTTCAGTGGTCAGACCCTCCTCTCCCAAGAGCCTGTATTTTACCTTAGAATTGCTTTCATAGTCTATCCTGAAAAGGTCTATCTGGGAGAGCTTCTGGCTTAACTGTTGGTCGGTCCTTATGTCCTTCTCAAGCTGTTTGCAGTATATACAGCTCTCGCTCTCCACTATGAGCATGGCGTATTCCTGCCGGGGTATTATATCTTTGCTCTGGCTTGTTTCCTTCTTTTGCGAACCGCCCTCACACGAAGCCAACACAAAGACAGAAAGGAAGAAAAGTAGTAGCTTCTTCATGGATTAAAAATTTACACCCAAAGGGTTGTAAGGCAAGCTTTGCCGGGCCTGTTTAAAAATTCTCAACTGATTGAATCCCAACAACCTCAAACAGCACCTCTTCAAAATTAGACCAAACAAGGCTTTGAGGTATACTACCCCCATGCCTGCAAGAGTTTTAGAGCTCCGAGTGCCCTCAAGGAAACAACAAGCTCTTAAAAAGTTCCTCAAGATACACCTTAAAAACCTTATACTCATAAATGCCTATGAATACCACAAGCTCTATGGCTCTTTTTCTCTCATCCTCTCTTACAGGGCTATGGACTTATACTCTGTTATGGCTAAGTCTGAAAGGGTTTTAGAAACTAAGAAAGAAGGAGACTACTACACTTTTAGACTTGCGGATGGTAAAGCTAATGACAAAGAGTTTAAGCTCCCAAAGGAGTCTTACAACAAACTCAGCAATCAGTTTGAAAAGCTTTCTAACTCCAGCGTAGTTCAGGCTATTCTTTCACAGGTTCACAGAGAATTCAAAAGCAGGATTGAATTACTCAAAAAAGGCATAAAAGCTAAACCACCAAAACCTAAGAAACTTAGTCAAGTCAAAAACTTTACGGTGGAGTTTGTAGGGCATACCTTTCTCATAAGGGATGGATATCTTATCTTAAGGCTTTACAGGGACAGAAAGAAAGGAAAGGCGGTAAGGATAAAGCTACCGAGTGTCTTCCAATCCAAAGCTTAAAAGTCTAATCGTAGATGGGGCGGAGATAATAGCTTTGAACCAGTGGTCCAACAAGAAGTTGGCAGAGTTCAGAAGCAAAAGGGATACGTCTAAAGACCCAAAAGAGATAGACAGGATAAACAGACAGATAGCCAAGATAAGTGAAGTAAGGAGGAGAAAGCTGAATACCACCTT
>FWWM01008062.1_pt1 | contig 19654 bp, 20 predicted proteins | sample 2228351 | NCBI WGS metagenome assembly FWWM01 (sample SAMEA103939774, study PRJEB20133) | metagenome
GGATTCGGGGGGGAGGGTCTGCTGGAACAGGCGGAGGTTGTTGGCGGTTTTCAGCGTGTCGTCGCCGCCGATGGACACCAGGGCGTCGACCTGCAGCGCGCACAGGGCATCGTACACGCTCCGCAGCGGCGCGGTGCGCTGCGGATCGCGCATGTGGTCCGGCTCGCTGACGAGCTTGCCGGGGTTGGTGCGCGCCGTGCCGATGAGCACGCCCTGCGAATTGCGAGTGCGGCGCAGGAGCTTGTGGGTAATGCGGACGTAATGCTGGCCTTCGACCAGCGCGGACTGGCCCGGCCGGAAGTCGACCAACTGCGAGTAGCCGTAGAGCAGGCCGAGCACGTCGATGTCGTTGCGCAGGAACGACGCGGCGGCAGTGGAAATCACCGCGTTGGCCGCCGGGGCCGGCCCGCCGGACCGGCGGGTCGTAGCCGAAGAGGCCGGCGGGCCCGGCAACCCGGACTTCCGGCTCCAGCCTGGCCGGTGCCGGCGGCCGACCGGCCGGGTCGAAAAGGACCGCCCCGTTGTACCCAAGCATGAACCGGGCCGCCTCGTTAAATCGGCTTTTTAGATAGGCCGGAACCTCGCCGGCCGGGTCCTCGATTCCCGGCTCCATCAGGACAAGCCAGAACCTGCCGGTCAGCCCGTCAACCTGCGACCGCCAGGCCGGGTCGCTTCGGGGCGAAACCGGCAGCACCGGCAGCCACCCCAGGCCGGCCCGGCGGGCGTGGTGCTCAAAGATGGGCAGCCGGTCGCCGGAGACCAGAACCACCCGGTCGGCCGGAACCGCGTAGGCCCGCAGCACCCGGAAAAGGGTAATGTAATCATCGGTCAGCCGCCGGCCGCCGAGATAGCCCCAGGTCCCTACCAGCAGGAGGCCAAGAACCCCGACCGTCAGGCCGACGGCCAGGGGGCGGGGCCGGGCGGTGGCGGCGGCCGCCAGGGCCAGGCCCAGCAGGGGCACGGCCGGCAAAAAATAGCGGGGGTCGTAGACCGGAACGTAGCCGAAAGGCCGGGGAACCAGCACGAGCAGCCCCAGGCCGACCAGCAGGCCGAACCCGGCGGCAAACCGCCGGCCCGCCGGGTGGGCCAGGCCGCCCAGGACGCAGGCAACGACGCCGGCGGCGGCCAGGGGCCAGAGCTGGTCGGCCCCGCCCCGGCCGAGAATTAAGCCCGCCGGCACGGCCCGCAGAACCTCCGCCGGCGGTGTGGGCGGTCCGGCCGACCAGCTCCGCTGGCGGGTAAGGGCAAACCCGAGCCACGGCCCGAGCAGGCCGAATACCCCAATGGTTGTGAGGACCCAGGCCCGGCCCCGCCCGTCCCGCCGGAGCCAGAGACCCGAAATGAGGGGCACCGCGGCCGTCAGGTAGACCGTGAGCGCCGAAGCGAAGAGACCGGCGGCATAACCGGCCAGGTGCGACCGGCGGGCTTTAACGCCGGTCAGCCAGCGGTGGCCGAAGTAGAGGCCGACCAGGCCAAACGTGAGGGCCGGGGCATGCATCCGGACCTCCTGGGACCACCAGATGTGGAGGGGGTTCAGGGCCAAGAAGAGCCCGGCCCCAAGGCCCCCGGCCGGCCCGAAAACCCGCCGGCCCAGGGCGATACCGACGGCCACCGCCGGCACCGAAAGGGTTACGGTAAGAAACCGGAGGCTGAACGGCTCGTCCCCGCTCAGGGGCTCCCAGGCGCCCAGCAGCCAGTAATAGAGGGGCGGGTGGGTATCGGCGGCCGTCCGGACGGCCGCCCCGATAAACCCGAGCCGGGTTATCCCCAGGGTGAACGCCTCGTCGTACCAGACGTTGTGGTCGGCGAGCCGAAAGACCCGCAGGCCGAACGCCGTGGCCAGAACGATAACCCCGATTGACACCGGTAACCGGACCCGGCTAAGATCGTGCCGGGCCAGGAGCCCAAATCTTGCCCGGAGCAGATGCCTCATGGTGGACCTGCAGGGACCCAACCGCGGGCCGGTCATGGCCCGGAACGGCCTGATCGCCGCCAACCACTACCTGGCCGCCCAGGCCGGCTACGAGATGCTCCGGAAGGGCGGCAATGCCTTTGATGCCGCCCTGACGGCGGCAGCCGTCCTCACGGTGGCGGAACCCCAGAGCAGTCACATCGGCGGCGACCTCTTCGCCCTAGTTTACCGGCCTCAGGAAGGCCGGGTCCAGGCAATTAACGCCAGCGGACCGGCCCCGGCCGCCGCCACCCCGGACCGGTTCGGCCCGAACGGTATTCCGACCACGGGGCCGCTGGCGGTGACCGTGCCGGGCGTCGTCGACGGCTGGCTCACCATCTGGGAACGCTACTGCTCCCGACCCCTCACCGAGGTCTTCGAGCCGGCCATCACCCTGGCCGAGGAGGGCTTCCCCATCACGACCCGGCTGGCGGCGGCCATCGCCGCCAACGCCGACCGCCTTCGCCAGTTTCCGGCGTCGGCCCGCACCTTCCTGCCGGAGGGCAAACCGCCCGAACCCGGGTACGTCCTGCGTCAGCCGGACCTGGCCCGAACCCTCCGGGCCCTTGCGACCGGCGGCCGGGACGAATTTTACCGGGGGGAGCTTGGCCGGCGGCTGGTTAAGGCCCTGGCCGACCTTGGGGGAATTCTGACCGAAGCGGACCTGGCCGCCTACCGGTGCGAGGTCCTGGACCCCATCTCGGTCAACTACCGGGGCTACACGGTCTTCGGTCAGCCCCCGGTCTCGCAGGGGTTCATCCTGCTCGAGGCCCTCAAGATTCTTGAGGGGTTTGACCTGGCCGCCTACGGCTTTTTGAGTCCCGACGTTATCCACCTGGAGGTTGAGGCCAAGAAGCTGGCCTTCGAGGACCGGCTCAAGTATGCCGGCGACCCAAGATTCGTCGAATTCGCCGTCGACCACCTCCTCTCCGAAGCCCACGCCGAAAGCCGGCGCAAGCTCATCCGCCCGGACCGGGCGGGGCCGGGGCAGGGGCCGGGCCAGCTCAGCATCGGCCGGGAGACGACCTACCTCACGGCGGTTGACCGGCAGGGCAACGTTGTCTCCTGGATTCAGAGCATCTTCCACGTGTTCGGTTCGGCGGTTGTGGCCGGGGATACCGGCATCGTTTTAAACAACCGCCTCTGCGGGTTCAGCCTGGACCCGGCCAGCCCGAACCGGCTTGAACCCGGCAAGCGGCCGATTCACACCCTGAACACCTACATGGTCTTCAAGGACGGCCGGCCGTACCTTTCCGGGGGAACGCCGGGCCAGCACTACCAGGTTATGCTCAATCTGCAGGTGCTTGTGAACGTGTTGGACTTCGGCCTGCACCCGCAGGCGGCTGTGGATGCCCCCCGCTGGGGCAACCTGGAAGGGACCGAGGTCCAGGTTGAGGCCCGGCTGCCGGAATCCACCGTTGCCGAACTTCGCCGGCGGGGCCACGACGTCAGGCTTGTGCACCCGTGGTTCGGTCCGGGCCGGGCGATGCTGGTCGCGGTCGACCCGGAGCGGGGCATCTTCCAGGGCGCCTTCGACCTTCGCGGCGAGGGCTATGCCCTGGGGTGGTAGGCCCTCACCGGAAAAGCCTGGCCACGACGTTCAAAAGGACCGTAAGGAGTATGCTCAGCAGGATCATCGTGGCCAGCGGGAAAAAGCAGGTGATGTTGTCGGTTTGAATGACGATATCGCCGGGGAGCCGGCCGACCCCGGGCACCCGGCCGGCCAGCAAAAGTAGAAGCCCAAGGCCGGCCAGGACCAGCCCGAAGATGATGAGCATCCGGCCGACGGTTGAGAAGTCCTCCATCGGGGCCGGGTTCAGCCTTCGGATGTCACCCGCTCGATATATTCGCCGGTCCGGGTGTCAACCCGGACGACGTCGCCCACCTCGATGAAGAAGGGTACCTGAATTACCAGGCCGGTTTCGAGGGTGGCGGGCTTGGTGCCCCCGGCGGCCGTATCGCCCTTAAATCCCGGCGGGGTGTCAATAACCTTCAGGTCCACGGCCGTCGGAAGCTCGACGGCTACCGGCTGGTCCCGGTAGAACATGAGCTCGACCTGCATCCCCTCTTTCAAGTAGTTCACGGCATCCCCGAGGACGTCCGGCCCGACGGTGTATTCCTCGTAGGTTTCCTGGTCAAGGAAATGATAAAGGTCCCCCTCTTTATAAAGAAACTGGACCGGTCGGGCTTCGAGGTAGGCCCGGACGAAGCGGGTGCCGGCCTGGACCGTCCGGTCAATAATGTGGCCGGCCCGCAGGTTGCGCAGGCGCATCCGCACCTGGGCGGTGCCCCGGCCGAGCTTGAGGTGCTCGACGTCGAGCACCTGGTAGAGCTCGCCGTCGACTTCGATAGTCATGCCCCGTCGAAGGTCGCCGGTCTCAATCATGTGTCGCCCTCCGTCAGATCTCCAGGACCGGGAACCTGGGTGACTGGGAGATTACCTCGACCCCGTGGTCCCGCAGGACCACCAGGTCCTCAATCCGCACCCCGCCCCAGCCCGGCAGGTAGATTCCCGGTTCAATTGTAAATATCATGCCGGCCGCAAGTTTATCTTCCGACCTGGGACCGAGCCGGGGCGTCTCGTGGACGACCAGTCCGACCCCGTGGCCCAGGCCGTGGCCGAAGTTTTCGCCGTAACCGGCCGCCTTGATAACCTCCCGGGCCACGGCGTCAACCTCGGCGGCCGGCACCCCCGGCCGGGCCGCCTGCCGGGCCGCCTCGTTCGCCTCGGCCACCACCCGCCAGATTTCGAGAAACTTCTCCTCGGGCCGGCCGAAAATAAAGGTCCGGGTGAGGTCGCTCTGGTAGCCCCCAAACCCGGCCCCGATATCGAAGAGCACAATATCCCCCGGCTGGATTCGCCGGTCGCCGGGCCGGTGATGGGGCCGGGCGGCGTTCGGACCGGTCGCAACGATGGGCGTGAACGCCAGCCCGTCGGCCCCCAGCTCCCGCATCGTCCGCTCGATGGCCCAGGCCAGCTCCCGCTCGGTCACCCCGAACTTCAGGGTGCTCAGAACGCTGGCCAGGGCCTGGTCGGTAATTTCCGCCGCCTTCCGAATCAGGCTGACTTCGCCCTCGTCTTTGACGGCCCGGAGCTGCTCAACCAGGCCCCGTACGGGAACGAGCCTCACCCCCCGTCCCCGCAGGTACCGGCTCCACTCCCGGTAGGTTAGATACGTTACGGCGTGGGCTTCGAAGCCGAGCCGGCGAACGGGGTAACGTCGGGTGAGCTCCCGCAGGGCCGGCACCAGGCTGCCGTCAATCCGCCAGACCTCAAAATCCGGGGCCTCCTGTCCGGCCTGCTCAATATATCTAAAGTCCGTGGCCAGAACCGCAAAGTCCGGGCCAATCAGCAGGTGGCCGGCCGAACCGGTAAAGCCGCTCAGGTAGCGCCGGTTCTCGGGCTGGGAGATGACGGCGGCGTCAACCCCGGCGTCGGCCAGCAGGTGCCTAAAGCGCTCGAGTCGGCTCTTCACCTTCCCCTCCCCGTAAAATTTCGACGAGCAGTCGGAGGGCGGCCAGGTAGCCGCGCCACCCGAAGCCGGTAATCTGCCCGAGGGCTACCGGCGCAATCACCGACCGCCGGCGCCACGGCTCCCGGGCGTGGATGTTGCTCAGGTGGACCTCCACCGTCGGCCGGGCGACCGCCGCAACCGCATCCCGCAGGGCCAGGCTGTAGTGGGTCAGGGCGCCGGGATTAATAATAATGCCGTCGGCGGTCTCGGCCTCCCGGTGCAGAAAGTCAATAAGCTCCCCTTCCGAGTTGCTCTGAAACGTCACCAGCTCGACCCCGGCCAGGGCCGCCTCGGCCCGGAGTCGGGCGTCGATTTCGGCCAGGGTCACCGTCCCGTAAATGTGCGGCTCCCGCCGGCCCAGCAGGTTAAGGTTTGGCCCGTGGACGACGAGGACCCTGAGGGGCTTCAGCCCAGAACCTCCACGACCTCTTCCTCGGCCGCAACGTAGCCGCAGCCTTCGGTCGTGCACCGGCGGCCGTTCTTGCCGGCCACCAGCAGGCCCCCGCACCGGGGGCACGGCTCCGGCAGCGGCCGCTCCCAGACCGTGAAATTGCAGGCCGGGTAGTTGATACAGCCGTAGAAGACCCGACCGGTCCGGCGGGCCCGGCGCTCGACCAGCTCACCGCCGCACTGCGGGCACCGGGCGCCCGTGCTGACGGCCACCGGCCGGGTGTAGCGGCATTCGGGGAACCCGGTGCAGCCGATAAACTGGCCGTACTTGCCGGTCCGGGTCATGAGGGGGCGGCCACATTCCGGGCACTTCTCGTCGAGGAGCTCTTTGCCAAGCTCAATTTTCGCCAGCCGCTCGGCGGCTTCAAGGGCCTGCTGGAACGGGATGTAAAAGTCCCGCAGCACCTCGACCCGGCTGGTCTCGCCCCGGGCGATCTCGTCCAGCTCCTCTTCCATCCGGGCCGTAAAGGCGACGTTGAAAATCTCCGGGAACTGCGAAACCAGCAGGTCATTAACCACCATCCCGAGCTCGGTCGGGATGAGCCGCCGGTCCTCCCGCCGGACGTAGCCCCGCTCCTGGATGGTGGCGAGGATCGGGGCGTAGGTGCTCGGCCGGCCGATCCCCAGCTCCTCCAGGGTTTTAACCAGGCTCGCCTCGGTATACCGCGGGGGCGGCTGGGTGAAGTGCTGCTTCGGGGTAACCTCCACCGGGTTCAGGGCCTCGCCGGCCCGGAGGGGCGGAAGCTGGCCCTCTTCGGCCTCGTCCTCATCGTCCTTGCCCTCGATGTAGACCTCGAGGAAGCCCGGGAACTGGATGACCGACCCGGTGGCCCGCAGCAGGTAGACCCGCCCATCGGCCGTCTGGTCCACCAGGATGTCAACCGAGGTCTGCTCCACAGTGGCCGATTCCATCTGGCTGGCGACAAACCGCTTCCAGATCAGGTCGTAAAGTTTATACTGGTCGGGCGTGAGGTACTGCCTGATGCTGGCCGGCTCCCGGAAGACCGAGGTCGGCCGGATCGCCTCGTGGGCTTCCTGGGCGCCCTTCGCTTTTTTCTGGCTGTAGCGGGGGGCCGGGGGCGCAAAGTCGGCCCCGAACCGGCGGGTGATGTAATCCCGGGCCTCCGCCCGGGCCAGGTCGCTTACCGCCGTCGAGTCGGTCCGCATGTAGGTGATGAGGCCCACCTGGCCTTCGGGCCCCAGCTCGATGCCCTCATAGAGCTGCTGGGCAATCAGCATCGTCCGCTTCGCCGTAAACCGGAGCTTGCGGGAAGCCTCCTGCTGGAGGGTGCTGGTCGTGAAGGGCGGGGCCGGGTCCCGCTGAACCGTCCGCTTGCGGACCTCCCCAACCGCCCACCGGCCGGACTTGAGGGCTGCCACCAGGGCGGCGGCTTCGTCGCCGGTCTTGATGTTCAGCTTTTCTTTCTCGCCGGCGACCCCCCAGAGGACGGCCCGGAACCTGCGCTCCGGCCGGTCGGCCGGGCTCACCACGGCCTCGACGGTCCAGTATTCTTCCGGCACAAAGGCCTGGATCTCCCGCTCCCGCTCCACCACCAGCCGGAGGGCGACCGACTGCACCCGCCCGGCCGAGAGCCGGTGCTGAATCTTGCGCCAGAGGAGCGGGCTGACCATGTAGCCGACCAGCCGGTCAAGAATCCGCCGGGCCTGCTGGGCCTCGACCAGCCTGCTATCGATGGGCCGGGGACTCTGAAACGCCTCGGCAATGGCCTTCGGCGTAATCTCGTGGAAAACCACCCGCCGGACCTTGCCCGGGTCGGCCTGGGTCGCCTCAATGATATGCCAGGAGATGGCCTCCCCTTCCCGGTCCGGGTCGGTGGCCAGGAAGATTTCCGGCGCCTCGGCCACGGCCTCCTTAAGTTGCCGGACGATGGTCCGTTTCTCCTTGGGGACCAGATACTTGGGTTCAAAGTCCCGCTCGATATCCACCCCGAGGCGGGACTTGGGCAGGTCCCGGATATGGCCGATGGAGGCCACGACTTTGTACTCGCGGCCCAGGTACTGGCCGATCGTCTTAGCCTTGGTAGGCGATTCGACGATTACTAACTTCTTTGCCATCCCTCTAAACTTCAACCCCGAACGTAAAATTGTCCGCCGATGTGCCGGACCAGCCCCTTAAGCTCCAACAGGGCCAGGGTTGCGCCGACCTCGCCCGCCGGCCTTTCGGCCTGACGGACCAGGTCGTCGATGTGGGTCGGGGTATGGTCCAGTAGTTTGACCAGTATTAATTCTAACTCAGTCTCAGGGGCCGCCTGCCGGAGCTCAAGCTGCTGGTTAAGCCGGGCAAGCTTGAGGGCCTCTAAAACGTCGTCGGCCCCGGTAATCAGGCCGGCCCCGTCCTGGATGAGCCGGTTCGTCCCCCGGCTCTGGGGGGAAGTTATCGGACCGGGCACGGCGAACACCTCCCGCCCCTGGTCGGCGGCATACCCGGCGGTGATCAGGGCACCGGAGTTTTCGCCCGCCTCGACGACGACCACCCCCAGGCTCAGGCCGCTGATAATCCGGTTCCGGATCGGGAAGTTCTGGGGGGCCGGCGGGGTGCCGGGCGGAAACTCGCTCACCAGGGCCCCCGACTCGGCGATGCGCCGGGCCAGGGCCTCATTTTTCGGCGGGTAGACCTGGTCGAGGCCGGACCCGAGGACGGCAACGGTCCAGCCGTCGGCATCCAGGGCCCCCAGGTGGGCCTCGGTGTCGATGCCGACGGCCAGGCCGCTCACAACCGTGACCCCGCTTGCAGCCAGGTCCCGGCTCAGGGTCCGGGCGACCTGGGCCCCATAGTAGGTTGGCCGGCGGGTGCCGACAACGGCCACGGACCAGGTCTGGACGGCCAGAAGGTTGCCCTTAACGAAGAGGACGGCGGGCGGGTAATCGATGACCCGCAGCCGCTCGGGGTAATCGGGGTCGTCCCAGGTGATGACCCGGAGGCCAAGCCGGCGGCAGGCGTCCAGGTCGGCGGCCGGGTCCCGGCGGCGAGCGGCCTCGACCTGTTCGACCAGGGCCGGCTCGAGGCCGGCGGCCAGGAGCTGATGTTTGGGCGCCACCCAGGCGTCGGCGAGGGCGCCGAAGAAGGCCCTGAGGCGGCGGATCCGGCTGGCGCCGAAGCCGGGGACGCGGCTGAAGGCCACCCAGCATGCAAGCTCCCGGTCGTCAATTCCCATCCCGGCCGGGATTTTACCACGGGCAGGCTTTTTTGATCTGGGCCCGGGGCGGGGGCTATCATTATGTGACCCCGAGTTATCGGAGCCAAATCGGCCAAGGAGGAACGAAGATGACCCCACCGGAGCTGCAAGGAGGCAGACCCGACCCCGGCGCCGAGGACGCCGCCCGGCTGCGCCAGCAGGCCCTTGACCACCTCTGGATTCACACCCGCCAGTGGACCGAGCTTGCCGAGCCCGGCGGCCTTCTAATCTTCGAGCGGGCCGAGGGCGTGCGCCTCTACGACATCGACGGCCGCGAGTACATTGATGCCATGTCCGGCCTCTGGGTCGTAAACGCCGGCCACGGCCGCAAGGAGCTGGCCGAGGCCGCCTTTGAGCAGATGCAGAAGCTGGCCTACGTTAACACCTTTGCCTACGCCTCGGTCCCGGCCATCAAGCTTGCGGCCAAGCTTGCCCAAATTACCCCGGGCGACCTTTCGCACGTGTTTTTTGTCAACTCCGGTTCGGAGGCGGTCGAGACGGCCCTGAAGATGGCCCGCCAGTATCACTACCTTAACGGTGAGCCTAAGCGTTACAAGTTCATTTACCGGCGGGGCTCCTACCACGGCCAGACCTTCGGGGCGATGACGGTGAACGGGGCCCGCTATCTTGACCGGACCTACTTTGAGCCGCTGGTTCCGGGCGGGGTTGCGGTGATCAACGTTGACAGCTACCGCTACCCGGAGCAGATGACCTACGAGGAATACAACCTTTACTGTGCCCAGGCGGTGGCCGAGGCCATCGAGCAGGAGGGTCCCAACACGGTGGCGGCGGTGATTGCCGAGCCGATTTCGACCTCGGCCGGTGTGCACGTGCCGCTGCCGGTCTACTGGCAGAAGCTTCGGGAGATCTGTGACCACTACGGGGTGCTGCTGATTGCCGACGAGGTGATAAACGGGTTTGGGCGGACCGGCCGCTGGTTTGGGATTGAGCATTTTGGGGTTGTGCCCGACATCATGACGGTGGCCAAGGGTCTGGGTTCGGGCTACGTGCCGGTTGCGGCGGCGATTGCGGGTCCGAAAGTCTTTGACCGGTTCAAGGGCGGGCGCCGGCAGGCCTTTCAGCACGGGATAACCTTTGGGTCCCATCCGGTGGCGACGGCGGTGGCCCTCAAGAACCTGGAAATAATCGAACGTGAGGGTCTGGTTGAGCGTGCGGCCGAGGTTGGGGGATACCTTGGGTCGAGGCTCAGGGGGCTTAAGGAGCACCCGATTGTGGGGGACGTGCGGGGGATCGGGCTGTTGTGGGCGGTGGAACTGGTGCGGGACCGGCGGACGAAGGAGCGGTTTTCGGAGGCGGATAACATTGGGGGGCGGCTTACGCCGAAGCTGCTCAGGCGGGGGATTCTTACTCGGGCCGGTGAGATAATCCAGGTGGCCCCGCCGCTGACGATTGAGAAGGCGGATATTGACCGCATCGTCGAGGCCATCGACGAAGCCATCGGCGAACTCGAACGGGAAATCTTGTAGAGGAGGGAGCAAAATGGCCGTTCTGAAGGGCAACCGGGCCGGCATAACCGCCGAAAGGTTCGGCCAGGGTTACACCTGGTCGGAGTACATGCAGGTTATCCAGCAAAATAAGGAGCGGTTTGCCGAAAGCTACGCCGAAACCCAGGTAAATCCCGAAGACTGCGCCTTCTTTGCGCAGGTCCCGGGCCGGGTCGGGGGCAAGCTTAATGTGGTGGCCCTGGCCGAGGACTGGTGCCCCGACGTTTACACGAACCTGCCCATTTTGATTAGAATCGCCGAGTGCAGCCCTGACATCGAGGTACGAATCTTCCCCCGGGACAAGAACCTGGACATCATGGACGCCTATCTTAACCAGGGGCAGTTCCGGTCGATTCCGACGTTTGTTTTTCTCGACGGTGAGTTTAACGAGCTGGGGGTGTGGATTGAGCGGCCCCGGGCGGCCAATGAGCTGCGGGAGCGGCTGATGCAGGAGCTTGCCCAGCAGCCGGGCCTCTCCGATGAGGAGGCCCGGGCCGAGCGGAGCCGCCGCCTGCGGGAGGCTTACCGGACCGGCCTCCGGCAGGAGACGGTCCGGGAGATTCGCCAGGTCCTCGAAGCGGCCCTGGCGGCCCGGTCCGGCTAGGCGGCCTTATTTAAGCCCGTTTCCGTAGAGCCGGTGGACCTCGGCGTCGTGGGTGGGCAGGATATACTTGCCCTCCCGGGCGATCCGCTTCAGGGCGGCCATGACCTCCTCCAGGTTAATGTAGTAGCCGAAGGGGACCTGCTGGCGGACGTTCATTTCAACGATGTAAGCGGCATCCCCGGTCAGGATCGCCCGACCCGAGTCAAGCTCCACGTAGACCATCTGGTGGGCCGGGGTGTGGCCGCCGGTGACGACGGTCCGGATGCCCGGCAAGACCTCGGCGTCGCCGTCCAGCAACTCGACCTGGTTCCAGAGGTCGTTAACAAGTCGGGCGATGTCCAGCCGGTCGTAGAAGGCCACCGGGAAGAGGGGCGCGGCCGCATACTGAAGCTCCCGCCGCTGGACGAAGATCCGGGCGTTTGTAAGCTTGTAGTCCAGGCCGCAGTGGTCCAGGTGAAGGTGGGTATGGATGAGATAGCCGATGTCCTCAGGTCGCAGGTTGTGCTTGCCGAGCTGGGCCTCAAGGGTCTGGTCGGGGGACTGGCGGGCGTTCAGGCCGCTGTAAGCCTTGACCCGCTCGGGACTTTGAAACCCGGCGTCGACCAGGACCGGCCGGTCGGCACCCAGAATTAAGAAGGCGGTCGCCGGCACGTAAGTCGCCTGGCCGCAGTTCGTCTGCCAGACCAGAAAGCTGTAATCAACTTCCACCTCGCCGAGCAGCAGGGGATAAATGGTGTAGCCCACGGGGTTCGCCTCCTTAAAAAGCTGCAGGTCCGCCCGGTAGCCGGAGAACCGGGCGAAACCAGTCGCTCAGGGGGCCTCGGCGGCCAGCCGCTTAAGGTCCTCGGCCCAGTTCTCATAAGGACGCAGAAGGACCCAGTCGATGCTTTCGACAATCTGCTGGTAACCCAGCTTCCAGATCGGCAGGCCCTGAAGGGCGTGGTCGATGTCGTCGCCGGTGGCGACGTCGAGGACGGCGATAACGGCGGGATTGCCGGCGACCTTCCAGATGGCCTTGATGGCCCCCTGCCTGACGGCCTCAAGGGCGGCCTCGGACTCCTTCTGCCAGACGGTGTAAAACTCCTTATCCGACATCGTTGCGGGCTTCCTGAGCCTGAAGAACGCCATCACAAGCATGGCTTCCTCCTCCCTTCACCGGAAAAGAGTATTGGAAGTATAACCGACCGAAACCTTCCCTGTGCACCTCACCCCCTTTCGGGCCACGCGTGACCCGGCCCGAGGGCCGGGGCGGAGCTTCGGCCTACTGGAGGCTAGCACAGCCCCGGCCGGCTGTCAACAGGCCCCGACTGCGGCGGCCCCTCTTTCCGCCGCCGCGTTCCCGGGCCCCGCTGCTACCGCCTGTTCCCGAAGAGGACGACCTGGGTCTGGCCGGGCTGGAGGCTTACCGTCTGCTGCTGGGGTGTGGTGGGCACCCAGCCCGCCTGGACCTGCTCGGTAACGGTGTAGGTGGCCGGCGCAGGCAGCACGACGCAGACGCCTGCCGGCTGGCCCTGGGTTGTGACCTGGGCCGGGGCCGGCGGGGACGGGCTCAGGCTGAAGGTCCAGCCGGGCAGCCAGGTCTCGCCCTGGTCGTGGACGCCGTTGCCGTTGACATCATTGAACTTCCGGATGCAGAGCTGGCCGCCGCCCGCTGCCGCCGTGGGGGTAGCCGTCGGCGGGACCGGCGTCGCCGTGGGCTGGGGAGTCGGGGTCGGACTCAGGGGCGGTGTGGCCGTGGGGACCGGCGTCGGCGTGGCGGTCGGCACGGCGGTGGGCGTCGGGGTGTCCGTGGGCGCCGGCGTCGCCGTCGGAACGGGCGTCGGTGTCGGGGTGTCAATGTCTATCGGCGCCGGGCCCGCCGGGACGGTGGCCATGCCGGCCGGCGTGGGAAGGGGCTTCGGAGTCGAGGTGGCCGTCGAGGTCGGCGTCGGGGTTGGGGTCGGGGCAGGACAAAGGCCGTTTGTGAATATGGTCTGAACCTCGGGGTCGGTTAGGGCACGGTTAAAAACCATCACCTCGTCCAGGTCAATGGGGCCGCCCACCGGTGGGGATGCTCTCCCGATATAAAAATCGCCGGGCCAATCATAGAGGGCGACAGCGGTACTTGATGAGGACCAGAAAGAAGAGCCGTCCAGAAAAGCCCGAAAGGCTGGCGGCCCTGCGACCCGCGTCACGACCACTGCCAGATAGTGCCACTGGCCGTCGTTAACCGGCGCAGGAAAATATGGACCTACCTGAGTCTGAAGACCTGAAGAGTCCACGATTACCAGGAAGAAAAAGTCAATGTTATTCCAGCCGCTGTGTTGGGGAGCTATAATGTAGCCCGACTGTTTGCTTACGCCGGGGCCGCCCGTGCCCATTGACCGGGACCAGAACAAAATGCTGAAATCCCCGCTCCCGAAAGTGAGTTCCGGATGGTTGAGCACCTTCACGTAGTCGTTCTGGGTGGAGAAGTGGAGGGCGGTGCCGGCCTTGCCGGGTACCCAGGTCGGATTGCCGACGAGAGTCCCGTTGTTGGGGAAGCCAGCGGCGTCGTGGGCAACCGTGCCGGAGCCCTCGTCAAAGTTCCACCAGCCGACCAGACCCGGCCAGGCCGCAACACACGGGTTAGGAGTCGGGGTCGCTGTCGGAGCCGGCGTCGGGGTGTCGGCGTCTATTGGGGGTGGACCCATCAGCACCGGGTTAGGGTTTAGCTGGCACCCGATAGCCAGCATGCCAACCGCCAGACTCAGGGCTGCAAGCCCGGCCCGCCGGCCACCGGAACCGAACTTGGTCGATTTCATTCGCTCTTGCTCCTCTACCGCTGCCGGCTCCGGTGGCCGGGCGCCGGTCAGGGCCGACCGGCCCCACGCGCCGCCAAGTGCCTGGCAAACGCTGACCTGATTATAATAGACTGACTATGCCGGCTAGCGGCTGAGTGGCCCTCAAATCAAGGCCCGCTGGCCCGGGAGCATCCGGCCGTTACCGTCCCGGGGGTATAATCAAAGCGGGACGTGTTCAGGTGGCGAGATTAATCCTTATCGCCCTCCTGGGGCTGGCGGCGATTTTCGGCGGGGTCCTGCCGGGGTCGGCTCAGGCGGCAGAGCCGTGGGTTGCGGTCCTCGAACTTAAGGGGGTAATCAATCCGGTCTCGGCCCGCTACATCGACCGGGCCCTCACCGAGGCCGAAGACGGTGGGGCCACGGCGGCCGTTATCCTGCTTGATACGCCCGGCGGCCTCGAGTCGTCCATGCGGGAGATCGTTCAGCGGATAATAAATGCCCGCATCCCGGTTATCATTTACGTTTACCCGCCGGGAGCCCGGGCCGCCTCAGCCGGGGCCTTCATAACCATGGCCGCCCACGTGGCCGCCATGGCCCCGGACACCGCGATCGGGGCCGCCCACCCGGTCGGCCTCGGCGGCCAGCAGGCCGACAATACGGTCATCGAAAAGGCCACCAACGACGCCGCCGCCTTCATGCGGTCCCTGGCCCAGCGGCGAGGCCGCAATGCCGACTGGGCTGAGCGGGCGGTTCGGGACAGCATCTCCAGCAACGCCGATGAGGCCCTCCGGGACCGGGTTGTCGACATCGTGGCCCCAGACCTTGGCTCCCTGCTCCGGCAGGTCGACGGCCGGCAAATCCAGCTTGCCGTCGGCCAGACAACCCTCCGAACTGCCGATGCCCGCCCGGTAAACCTTGAAATGAACCTGGTCGAGCGGTTCTTCCTGGCCATCACCGACCCGAACGTCGCCTACCTGCTCCTTACCCTGGCTCTCCTGGCCATTTATTTCGAGCTGGCAAACCCCGGGGCGGTCCTGCCCGGGGTCATCGGTGGCATCTTCCTGCTCCTGGGCCTGCTGGCCCTCGGGATGTTGCCCGTCAACCTGGTCGGCCTGCTCCTTCTGGCCTTTGCCTTCCTGCTGTTTGTGGCCGAGATCTGGGTCACCAGCCACGGGGTCCTGACGGTTGGCGGCCTCATTTCGCTGGTGCTGGGCTCGTTGCTCCTTTTCAACCCTGGCGGCCCCCTCTTTGCGGTCTCGGTTCCGGTTATCGCCGGGGTGACCCTGACGATGGCGGTCATGATGGCCCTGACCGTCGGGGCGATTATCCGGGGTCAGCGCCGGCGGCCGTACACCGGCCTGGAAGCCCTGGTCGGCCAGGTTGCCACCGCCCGGACCGTCCTGGACCCAACCGGCTTTGTGTTCATTAACGGGGAGCTGTGGGAGGCCCGCTGCCTTGACGGCCGGGTCGAACCGGGCGAAGAGGTTAAAATAGAGGGGATAAAGGGGCCTACCCTGCTGGTACGGCGGGTCGGGCCTCCGGAGGTGAAGGTTTTACCCGAAGAAGCCAAGCCGGCTCCGCCCGAGGTTGAGCAGGAGATTCCGGAGCCGGTGAGCGCCCGAAAGGAGGAGGTAAATGCCTAGTGGCACGCTGGGACTGATTATCGGCGCGGTCATCCTGTTCTTTATCTTCATCGTCCTGTCGTCGGTAATAAAGATCGTCCAGGAGTACGAGCGGGCCGTCGTCTTCAGGCTCGGACGTCTGGCCGGAGTGCGGGGTCCCGGGCTCATTCTGCTCTGGCCGTTTATCGAATGGGTCCGGGCCAAGGTGGACCTGCGGGTTGTGCCGATGAATGTGCCGCCCCAGGAAGTGATCACCCGCGATAACGTCACCGTAAAGGTCAATGCCGTCGTCTACTTCCGGGTTGTTGACCCGGCGGCCGCCGTCCTCAAGGTCCTTGACCACGTTCAGGCCACATCGCAGATCGCCCAGACGACCCTGCGGAGTGTCGTCGGCCAGAGCGAGCTCGACGAGTTGCTGGCCCACCGCGAGCGGATCAACGAGCGGCTTCAGCGCATCATCGATGAGCAGACGCTGGCCTGGGGCGTGAAGGTGAGCGTCGTCGAGGTAAAGGATGTCGAACTGCCTCAGGCCATGCAGCGGGCAATGGCCCGGCAGGCCGAGGCCGAGCGGGAGAAACGGGCCAAAATTATCCACGCCGAGGGCGAGCTCCAGGCGTCCCAGACCCTGGCCGAGGCGGCCCGGATAATTGCCTCCCAGCCGGCGGCCCTGCAACTGCGCTACCTGCAAACCCTGACCGAGATCGCCAGCGAGCGGAACTCGACCGTAATCTTCCCGATCCCGATCGACCTGATAAGCCCGTTCGTTGCGGCGATCCAGGCCCGCCAGCCGGTTGTAACCGTTCCGTCGCCCGACTGACGGCCGGACCCTACCGGATCAGGGTTCCGAGGACGAAGATAAGGCCCAGGACGGCGACGGCAACGACAGCGATCCGCACGAGCTCCCGCCGGACGTAGAGCTCGATATCCTTAAAATCAATCGTGACGGCCGGCCCTTTCGGGCCCGGCGAAACCGCCGGCATCCGGCGGGCCGGGGCCAACTCGGCAGTCTGGTCGGCGAGGCCGCCCCGACCGGCCTCGCCGGTCCCGGCCGGACGGGTCCGGGCTTTCTTTTTGAGACGGCGGTGGGGCAGCGTCTTTTTCCGAGCCATCGCCCAAATTATACCCTGACGACTGTCGGCTATAATCGAGCGGGATGCGGGCCGGAGAGATCCGCAAACGACTTGAAGCCGAGCGGCAGGCGGCGGTCAGCAGCCGCGACCCGCTGGCCATCCGCTTCACCCTCGACCGCTACGAGGTCCTGACTTCCCTTCTGGCCGACTACGCCAACGACGCCCCGGTTGACCTAGACAAGATAACCCTGAAGGTAAGTCAGGCGGCGAAGGCCCTCGGCTTCACCCCAAATCACGTCCGGCAGCTCATCCGCCAGGGCAAAATCCAGGCCTTTAAAGTCAACAACGAGTGGCGGATTCCCCTCCGGGTCGTCCTTTAGCTAAAATAAAAGACCGTGCGGGTCCTGGTCACCAACGACGACGGCATCTACGCCCCAGGCCTCTGGGCCCTGGCCCGGGAACTGGTTAAAGAGTTCCGGGTTTATATCGTCGCCCCCGACCGCGAGCAGAGCGCAATCGGGGCCGCTATCAGCCTCAACCACCCGATCCGGGTGAACCGCCTGCCCCCCATTATGAGCGGCGACCTGGAAGCCTACTCGGTCGAGGGCACCCCGGGTGATTGCGTCATCATGGCAATTAACAGCCTCTTCCGGGACGGCATCGACTGTGTTGTCTCGGGCCTGAACGAGGGCTCAAACCTGGGCAACGACGTGCTGATTTCGGGCACGGTCGGGGCCGCCCTCCACGGCTACTTCCTCGGCCGGCCGGCCTTTGCCCTCTCCATCAACAGCCTTAAGCCCCAGAATGCCGAGCCCGGGGCCCGGCTGGCCAGGCTCCTCGTCCGCCTCGTCGCCCAGGGCAAGCTTCCTTCGAAGCTGCTGCTTAATGTCAACCTGCCGGACCTCCCCCTTGCGGAGATCCGGGGCATCGAGGTTACCTACCTGGCCCGCCGAAGCTACACCGACATCATCGAAGAGCACGTCGACCGCAAGGGCCGCAGCCTCTACTGGATAACCCGGGGCAAGCCGGTCTGGGAAGAGGAGGCGGGCAGCGACATCTGGGCCATAAAACAGTCCAAAATCTCGGTCACCCCGCTGGAAGCCGACGTGGCAAGCCGGGAGCATATCGACCTGCTGCGGAGCCTGGTGCCCGACCTCTTCTCAGGCCTGCTCGACCTGGACTGAGCCTCGTCAGTCCAGGTCGCCAAAGTGGGCCAGGACAATGGTTAGGGCGACAAGCCCGGCCGTCTCGGCCCGGAGGATCCGGGGCCCAAGACTTACGGGCAACATGTTGTGGCGGCGGGCCAGTTCAACCTCTTCGGCCGTAAAGCCGCCCTCCGGGCCGATAAAGAGAGCGACCGAGTAGGGCCGGTGCAGGCCGGCGGCCGGTCCGGTCGCCTCTTCAAGGGCCGCCCGCAGCGGCTGGCATCCCCGGCCCTCGTACGGGATAAAAGCAAGCCCGTGGACTGACCGGCACGCCTCTTCGAAGCTTACCGGCTCGTGAATCTTCGGAACCTTGCCCCGCCGGGACTGTTCGGCCGCCTCGATAACGATCCGGCGCCAGCGTTCGAATTTTCCCCGGGCCGACGGGTCCGGCGGCTCGGCCACGCACCGGGCCGTGACCATCGGAACAAAACCGACCGCCCCGACCTCGGTCGCCTTCTGGAGGAGCCAGTCAAACCGGTTTCCCTTAAGCAGGGCCTGAAAGAGGGTTACTTTGACCTTCGGCTCCGTTTCGACGAGTCGACGCCGTTCGACCCGGCCGGTCGCCCCCTCCCGGTCCACCCGCTCCAGGACGACGTCGAACTCCCAGCCCGAGTTGTCAAAGACAACCACCGGCTCGCCGGGCGAGAGGCGGAGCACATCCCGGAGCTGGTGGGCCTGGGTCTGGTCGAATTCGACGGTCCGGCCTTTTATCCGCTCGGGCGGAACGAAAAACCGGTAGGTCATGTCTTCTCCCTGCCCAGCGCCAGCGCTGCCCAGTCGGCGGACACTCGCCGGCCCAGGGGTCTCAGGCCCAGGCCGGCGTAAAGGGCCTCCAGCTCGTCGGCCCGCCCAACCAGCAGCCCGGACATTACCAGCCGGCCGCCGCGCTCCAGGGAGGCCGCAATGAACGGGGCAAGTTCGGTCAGGACCGGGGCGCTCAGGTTCGCCAGGATGAGGCCAAACGGGCCGGCCGGGCCCTTCAGGGTGCCCCTTGCCACCTTTATCCGGCGGGTAAGCCGGTTGCGCCGAACGTTGGCCCGGGCGGCCTTTACGGCCAGGGGATCGATATCGAGGGCCAGCACCGAACCGGCCCCAAGCCTGGCAGCGGCAACCGCCAGGATTCCGGAACCGGTCCCCAGGTCGAGAACCGTCTCGCCGGGCCGGAGAAGCTCGGCGGTCAGTTCCAGGCAGAGGCGGGTCGTCGGGTGAAGTCCGGTCCCAAACGCGAGGCCCGGGTCGATTATCACCGGTAGGCCGTCGGCGGTCGGGGGATCAGACCAGGGGGGCGTGATAACAAATGGCCCGACCCGGTGGGGCTTGAAGTGGTCCTTCCAGGCGTGGGCCCAGTCGGCCTCGGCCAGGGTTCGCACCTCCGGTTCGGGAAATTCAACCACCTGGCGCAGGTGCCAGAGGGCCCGAAGAAGCCGGCCGAGGCGGCGCCGGCCCGCCATATTCTCGGGCAGGTAGGCCCGGACCACCACCGGAGCCGCCGGGTCGATTTGGTAGCCTTCGCCCTCGGGGTCGGGCCGGACCGGCTCCTCGATGGCGACGCCCCCGTGGCCGTAGCGGCCCAGGACCTCGGCGACGGCATCGGCGGCCTCCCGCTGGGCGGTGACGGAGACTTCGACCCAGGCACCAGACATCGGGGTTCCCACGAAGTATTTTCGGGCGCGGCGGCCGGGCGGGGCAAGCTCCGTTCCCCGAGCGTTGGGGTCGGCAGCGTTGTGTAAGTTCAGAAAGATTTGAGAGTCCCAGTCGCCGCAGCCGACCACT
>FWWM01008511.1_pt1 | contig 19653 bp, 16 predicted proteins | sample 2228351 | NCBI WGS metagenome assembly FWWM01 (sample SAMEA103939774, study PRJEB20133) | metagenome
GGCCAGGCGCTCCAGCGCCCGATCCAGCCCGATTGAATGACACGTTACAACAGGTGCATACCGCTATCCGTCGCCGGGAAGCTCTCCTGCTATCCTACCAGCCACCACAGCAACTCGCTCACGAGCGGCTGGTCCAACCACTCCGTATCGAACGCCACGGTGAACGGTGGTTACTCTATGCCTACTGCACAACGCGACAGGCCGAGCGTTGCTTCCGCATTGATCGTATCCTCAATTTAACCAGGCTTTCTCGTAACAGATCAGCTCGTCAGCCATCGGCGAAAGGAAGGCCGCAATTACAACGAACCGGAAACGGTGGTGGACGGCTATCGCCATCACAACCACCGTCATCTCCTGATGGTCGGTTGCTCCGTATCTGGATGACAGATTCGTAGCTATACCATGTAATGTGTCGGATCGGTTGTGGTAAGGCCAATACCGTAGATGACCGTGCGTTGAGCAGCTACCTGGTCCAGACGATAGCAGCGTATACTATCCTGGCCTGGATCAATAATCTTGCGAAGCTGGTTGCTCAGGTCGTGAAACTCGCGTGCGTCGAGAATGGCTTCGAAGACGCTGTACTGAACGCGCACACCGTATCCTTTCAGCACCTTCATCACGCTGGTGCGACGCTGATCATCGACGATATCATAACTGATAACTGTGAACATTTTCATCGAATGACTCCTTCGTAGGCAGCCTGTTCGCCACGAATCATGCGGGCCACCATTTGGGTTTGTAAGAGAATAACCCGCCTCATGGCCGTCTGCGTGCCGTCAGACAGGCGGAATGGCGCCTTCATGAGGGCTTCATAGCGACTGACCACCAGTTTGCGGGCATCGGGAGTCAGGTAGATTGCGTTTGGCTGCTCAGATTGAGTACGCACGAATTGACTCCGCGTTATTGTGCCGGTTGTGATCAGGCTGAGTACCAGGCGATCAACAACCAGTGGTCGAAATTCTTCCATGACGTCAAGCGCTAATGATGGCCGACCGGTTTCAACGGCATGAAAAACCCCCAGATACGGGTCGAGGCCGGTAAATTGAACTGCGCTCAGGACATCGTGCAACAAGAGGGTATATCCAAATGAGAGCAGGGCATTGATAGGATCGGGTGGCGGATGGAAGGCGCGCCCCTGAAATCCCCATCCTTGCTGAAAGACATTGCGCCAGGCACCGAAATAGGCTGCGGCGGCTGCCCCTTCAAAGCCCCGCGCTATATCAAGGGTCGTGGCAGCGGGCAATCGCTGAAGAGCCGTATCGATCTGAGCAATGGCCCCAGCAGCAGACGGCCAACCTGTCCCAGAAAGAATGAGGCGTTGCGCGGCCAGTTTTGCAGCCACAATCCCACGAACCAGTTCGAGTGACCAGACCGGATCGATAATCAGTTGACTCTGGCGTAGACGTAATGGGCCAAAACGCGACGGACCCGCACTTAGCGTTGCATAATGACGGCTACCGTGTTGATTTGTGATCATCACGGGAATGCCCCGTAGCAACAATTCGACCAGGAGAGCCGTTGAGATTTGGACTCCACGCCCCATGAGGACGATCTGATCGACTTTATTCAGCGGTATTTCTTGCAGGATACTACCGTCACGGATGATGATGATCTGATTGTCCCGTTTGCGCACGGTCGTCCCCTGTTCCTGAATGTATAACGTAGCCATCCACTACCTCCTGATTGGCAGAATATCCGTCTTATCGATCAGATGTCGGTGGTTTGTCTGGTCTGCGTAGTCGTTCAACGTGTTCGCGTAACCGCTGTTCAGCGCTATGAAAATCGCTGATTCCATGGAGAAAACCTTGCCGACGTCGCGGTGCTAATGCCTGACCGAGAAATTCAATTCCACCAGCGTAAGCCACAATCCGGGTCTTCTGGGGGTTGAGCGTTAAGCGCAACGTGGCCAGTTGGCGTTCTACCAGAACGAGGGTGTGTTCAGCAGTCGTGCGATCAGGACACATCACGACAAAGTCGTCAACGAAGCGTACCATCCTGGCTCCGTGCGCGGTCATCGCCAGGTCAAATGGATGGAGGTAGATGTTTGCCAGCAACGGCGAGAGTGGTCCACCCTGCAAGGTGCCACGCCGATCATGGCTGGCCTGTGCTCGATGGACAAGCTCGCTCAACAGAACTGTCCCCACAGCCAATGCGCCGCCTACTGCCAGGCGTTGGGCACCGATCCGCTTCAGTAGAGGGGTCAGTTGGCGAGCGATCTCGAATGCCGGTTGAGCGAGGCTGAGTGCAGCAAATAGACCGGTTGGTATACCGGAATGAGGCGACGCCGGCCTGGAGAGATCGGGATAGTCATACGCTGTCGGTAGTGGATCGGATGGGGCGTTTAATGCCTCATGGATCAATTCGCCACTCCGACGCAGCAGCGCAACGAGAGGACTATCAGGCAGGGTCTCGTCTGGGGTCTCAGTATGGACAGAGCCAACGGCCAGCCATTGAGCGATGAGATGCAGGATCGCCGGTTCATCAATCCGTTGTCGTAACAGGCCTAGGAGAATCCCGTGATCGATAGAGTCAAAATACGCACGAATATCACCATCAATAACCCAGATCAACCCTTGTTCGGTATAGCGAACCACTCGTTCAATTGCCTCCGGGACACCAACTGCCAATCGCGACCCATACGAACAGTCGAGAAATAGTGGTTCAAAGAGTGGCGTTAAGACCTGTTGGACGGCCCGTTGCGCAATTCGATCACGGATGGTCAGAATCGCAATGGCCCGTTCACCGCCACTCGCTTTGGCAATCGCTACCCGCCGTGGCGGTAATGGACGATAGCTCCCATCACGTAGCTCCTCGGCCAGCCGAACCATTTGATTCGGCCAGTCGGCGGCAAAATCGTGCAGCGTTATCTGATCAATCCCGGCACTACGAGTACGCCGCGACACTTTGATGTTCGAGCGCACACGTCGCCAGGCATTGGTGAGATTTTCAACCGTGCAAACCTGTTCAATCAGTGATGGGCCTGAATAGCGTGGAAAGACCAGCATGGTTGTACTCCTTCACTTTCATATTGTGGTATTCTGCTGCCCGGTGTCTGATACATGCCAGCCCCGGATCGCAGAGCTACGGTCGTTTTCGTGGCTAGTAGCAGCATGCCTGTTGCTATCACCCTCTCGTACACTCCGGGACACGACTCTGGATGGTAGCCGGCACGCCTGCTGCGCCGGCGTGCCGGCAGATGACCATCCTGGCGCGCTTCACCTCAGCAGAGCCTTATTCAGCCAATCCTGTCAACCGATCAAGGATGGCTCGCCGTCCTTCTAACGCATCCCACGCAAGCGCATCGGCCAACCGATTAAGCTCACGGGGAATAGCTACCAGTTCAAGCGATTGTGGTGGAAATTGGGCGACCAGGGTGCGGGCAGTGTAATAAAGAGTGCGCAAAGGTTCACGCCGCACCGCGGCAGCACCGCTAAGCTGATCGACCACGAGCCGACTATCGGTCAGACAGCGTACACGCCGATTTGGAAAGTCGCGTTGCACCAGCCGTAACGCGACGATGAACGCCCAATACTCAGCTTCATTACTGGTATGAGCAGGTGCACATTCATCGTACAAACGTATCACGTCACCGTGCTCATTTCGCACCACAATCCCCAAACCGGCCATACCACGTGCGGGAAAGCCCAGCGTGCCATCGATCTGGACAACGAGCCACCCGGTTACGTGATCAGCAGGTAGCTCAAGAGCGCGAAAATGGCCGCTGCGGCGAGAAAGGTGGTAGCCAGACAACCGCGCAGGAGACGACGGAGTGTGAGCCGGGGCAGCCGAATCCGTTCTGGTTTGACGGTTAAGGCTAACACGGCCAATCCACTGCACAAGGTAGCGAACGAAACGAGACACCATACCATACCCCCCTCCTTCTGAGAAAACTGTTGGCCGCCGGCGTGTGGCTTGATGTGCTGGAACATTGACGCTGTAACCTTAGCATGCCAGAAGAGGTTTTCACAAATGCGCGAAGTACCGGAATAACGGCGAGGATGTTAAAAGCAGAACCCGGATGACGTAGTCACCCGGGTCTCCAGACCGAGATTCAACCCTGGCCGGCACAGATGTCGTCATCACGCTGTCCTCTGCGCCAAAACACCAGGATGTTCAGATCGTCAGAACCTGTCTCAACAATAACGAGAAGTCATTGTTGCAAAGCCAGATAGTCGTACCTTGATCGCACATCATGACCGTGAGCTGCCGGTTGATCGGTGTGCCCCGATCCTGGTATGGAGCACAGGCGATGCGAAAGCAACGTTTCCGCGCTCCAACCAACGCACTACGTGCAGTACGGCACGTGGAAGGCATCCCATTCAGCGGCGTGATTGCTGCGTAGGTGGGTGAAATAGCTTCGACACCGGCCGGTGGTGCCGATAGCCGTACCCGCCACCCACCACCATTACAGCAGTACTTTCATCAATTCACCTTCACTCCCTTCATCAACTTTGCCACCCTTTAAATCACCCAAAACGTATTGCATTGGCACCCCATATTCACGACAGGCCAGCACTGCACCGGCACTCATCTGCTTGGTACCACTTGTAATGTCAACAATTGCCTGATCGATCTGATCGACAATCAGCTCGAAGATTTGTGTGACAACCCGGTACGCCTGGGGAATATCGTGTGCACTGGCAATCGAGAGAATTGAAATGCGTACTGCTTGGTTATACCGCTGCTGCACCTGTTCGCGAAGCTGTTGTGCTTTTTTCTCGGCTTCGGCACTGGCAATCAGCCATAGTTGTTGGAGTTTGCTATCGCGAAAGTGGTGTTGAATGGCTGTCCATTCGCTCCCGCGCGGATTAGCACTTACAAAGAGCACCAAAACCGGATAGGTCTGCGTCAGCTTGACCGTATCGCTCAACCGGGTTCTGCGGCGGCGACGCAGGTTGTACCAGACCCAAAGGATGATGACAATCCCCAGCAACGCTAAGAACGCAAAAACGGTAATGATCACGTAGACAACATCGCCGGTACTGCCGGTTTGACCCTGGATCGTGGTGACGAGCAAATCGTAGAATGCATTGCCGAGCACGGCAAAAATCATCGTCCCAAGTAGAAAGAGCACCGGTACGCCGGGATTGTTTATAGTCTCGAATATTTCAGACCAGCTTCGCCTGTTCATTGATAGTACTCCTGCATCTTTTGGAGACTGGTGCGAATCATGTCCACCAGTTCTGCCGGTTCGATCACCTGGCAATGTTCACGATAGCGAAGTAACACCTGACGTGCCTGCCAGAGATCGGTTGTTTGCGCAGTGATCTCGGCACTCCCATCGGGGAGAAATGTGACGGAACTGTTGGTGAACCAAAGGGCTATATCGCGCTGCCGGGCGACGTGAGCAGCCAGGCGATAGCGGATCTGCCAGGTCTTACGTGGCGGTGCAATTGGTGGCAATCGCTTCGGTTCTACCAACAGCGATCCTGCCACGATCCGATCAACACGATAGGTAACGTAATGGTTAATGATCGCGCTGTGCGGTGCAGCCAGGCAGAAGGCTTCGAGATATGTATGGCCATCGCGTACCAGTAAACGATAGGGGGCTACCCGATGATCTTCTTCGATCTGTGCCGGGCTATGGGTAGAACGGTAGCGGAAGCGGATATAATGCCGGCCAAGCGTGGTTTGCAATCGTTTCAGCAATTCTCCATCGGGTGACGTGGTTGTGGCAGGTGTCTCGATCTGAAGGTGTGCCGTAGTGCGCTCCAACACTGCCCGCCGCTCGGACGGTAAGAGCGCAATGATCCGTTGTAGCAGGTGCTGAACGTCATGCGCATTGGGGGTTATGTTGTCGGAAAAAAGTGCTACCAGAAAGCTGAACGTAGCCAATTCCTCATCACTCAAATCGAAGAGGGCAAGATGTCCATAATCGACCAACGCATACCTGCCGTGGTGGGTGCGTTTGATCGTGCAGTAAAACAGCTCACGGAGGGCGTCAAAATCGTGGTGTAGTGCAGCCGTGGCGTTAGATGGGTAGATCTCATCATCAAACGCACGGCGGGCATCGGCAATTAGTTCACGCGCTGTAGCCGCCCCTCGTACCAAACGACGCACCAGCCAGAGTCGACGGTAAAAGGTCAGCAGCGAACTACGTCGTGTACCGCCACCACGCCGTCGCCGATTCTCCTCTGTTGCCATACTCCCCCCTTAACGAGTGGTTGCCCTATCCAGCTATGTTGCGGGCAGCTCGATAAACCGGTACCGCTCTTCCCAGGACGACCGCTGCTCCTGGGCGATGGTGAAGAATTGATCCAGAAGCTGTTCCACCACCCTGGCAAATTCACGGTATTCGGCTTCGGTAATCTGCCGGAAGCCGTGGGCCAGAATACTCTTATTCCGTACATTCACCCGTTGCCGGATGTCGGTGAGCGTGATGGTCTGGATCAGGGGATCACTGAGAGCCGTTAATAACATATAGCCATTGAGCAGGGTGATTGAGCTGTATTGACCGTCGCGGTTCGGTTGGAGTCCTCGTTCGCGAAAGCCGAGTGTCCGTTCAACTGCACGATAGCTTCTATCGAGGTCTGGGATTTGTGCTTTGAGCTGATCGAGGTCGGGTTTTTCTACCCACACCCCACGGGTTGCCAGCCGGTGCTGGCTCATCAATTCCAGACAGCGGTAGCGCAACAGCGCTGCGGTGTCGTAGCGGCGCTGAGTTTCGCGACGTAGAGCATTGGCGTAGAGCGAACCGAGCAGGGGCAGGATCGCTTGCCGATTGGCTAAGGTTGTCAGTGCCTGCTGCTGATTGCTCATTGCCTTGATCGTGGCATCCAGGCTGATCAGGGCCTGATAGTGATCGTGCAAGGTGGATTGATACAGTGCCAGCCTGGCCGGCAGCGGATGCGCCAGCAGATCGGCCATTGTCTTCACCGCGGTCGTTATGTCAAACGACTCCCACTGTGTATACGCGCGTGCCAGTTGCGCCATGCACGCATAGAAGGTGCCATCTTCTGCCGGCACCCGTCGGGCCAGATCGGCGTAGATTCGTTCAGCACTGACGTAGTCGTGGGCGTTGAAGAAACGCCTGGCTTCCCCGGCTTCCAGATCACCAAAGACCTCGTAGGGGTCAGATGGTTCGATCAGTCGCTGTGTGCCGGGGATGACGCGATTCTGTGCGTAATCACTCTCAATGTAGACCGTACCCAACCCCAGGACGTAAGCTGCCTTCGCCAGCCCTACCGTCATCGGTTTGGTGCCGCCGGTCAGATCAACCAGAATCTGCTCACGCTCCAGATCAGACCACGCTTCAATCACGGCCCGCAATTCGCGGTATACTTGATTAATGTCGGTATAGCGAGCCGTTTTACAAAGCCATCCAGCGTCGGGCTGGCGTCCAAGCCTTTCTGCCATCTGGGCGGGAAAGTTGGTTGTTTCCGGCGTCAGCAAGAATGCGACTCGTTCCGGTCGCAGGGCGGCAATCAACAATGCGGCGGTATCGGCCTGCCGGCTACCGGGAATGATCAAGGCCGGCGTGCGCCGCTTGTCAACCCGTGCGATGAAGCGTTCTAATTGCTCGCTGAAATCCATGGTGACACTCCTCAAAGGGCATGATCTAGTTCCAGTTGACCGTGACCAAACACGCATGCCTTACCCACGTGAACCACACTCGCCGCCAGCAACAGACTCTGAACTGCCGGCGGTACATCATGCAAGGTGACCGATCCGATGAGTCCACCGAGTATCATTGACTGGCGCTTACCGGGGCGAGTACTCGAACGTTCCCAATCAACCCAATGCGTTGTATCGTGGGCAATCGTGATCTGGCGGGCTTCATCGATCACCGGTCGGTAATCAACGTTCCAGGGTTCACTCCCGTAACAGTAGTTCAGCGCATGCAGACGCCAGGCAATTGCCTGAACCAGTGCCGGCATCTCAAACCGCTCCATCAAGCTACCGCGCGTCTTGATCCGCAATGGCGTGCGTAAGACTAAACGGACCCGTGGTGATTGTCTGGTAGCACGGAGACGTAACTCGGCCAGATTAAAGATCGGCAATGCATGCGCCGAAAACAGACGCTCGCCATCACGATAGATCGGCACCCCGAACGGTTGTCCATAGGCCAGGGCTTCCACCTGTTCGAGACGTGCCTGCACCTGATAACGGCCCAGGCCGGTGCGGGCGACATCGGCGAAGGCCAGGATCACGTGTGCCAGCAGGTTGATCCCCTGCCCAAACAGCAGGATATTCGCTTCCAGGACATCACCGGCTGCATACTGCCGTCGCTGATCGAGCGGTGGCTCGATAACGAAGGGACGGGGGGCATCGCGCAAATCGTGTAGTACGGCCTTGTCAGACGGCAATGCGACTTCAAACAATTCACGGTACGCACACAACGGAATTGCCGCCGGACAGGTGCTACCGTGTCCCCAACATACCGGGGGGCATCCGATCCGCTGCAACGCATACCCCAGAGCACCGCGGAAGAGTGCCCCTTTGAAGGCGGGAAGGCGTGCTGCACTCGCCAGACGCAACGAAATTCTGAGTCGTAAAACACTCAACGCCGGCAGACAGAACTGATCTTTCATGAATGTGTCCTGACTTTGGGTGAAAACAACGGGAAACAGACTGCCCCTGAAGGCAAATGGCAGCAAGCATCAGGTGGTGTCGTCAGGTATTGTACCAAATGGATCACATAATGGGGCAATAAAAGATCCCTTCAGCTCTTCGCAGTACCGCTCATCAACGATACAATACGGTATACCCATCGTTGGTTTGCGAAAGGAGCAACGTCTGTGACCGAACTCCTGGCAATCATCAAGCTGTTCTTCAGCGACCGCAAGCTCGCTATGCGGAAATTTCGGGCCTGGATCGGTCGGGAACAACGAGCAGCGTCTGTGACCGAACTCCTGGCAATCATCAGACTATTCTTCAGCGACCACAAGCTCGCTATACGGAAATTTCTGGCCTGGATCGGCCAGGAGCGCGGCGCACTCATCTGGATATGGTTACTACGCTTTGGTGGATTAATTCTGTTTACTATCTGGACATTCCTCCGCTTTGATAATTTAAATACCAATCAGCGTTTATATGGCACTCTTTTTGTACTGTTCATGTGCACGTTCCAGATAGGAACAGCTATTGGTGGTTTCTGGAATCCAGAGACATGGAAACGTCCACAAGTTAAATTGCTGCAAAATATTATCGAAACGCTTTTACTAAGCATTGCGATCTATCATCTCGGTTCAGCATATGGTGTTTTCTGGACATTGTACCTGATACCAATCTTAAGCGCAGTACGCTTTTTGCAAAACCCTTACAGAACTGCTTCTATCCTGCTCACCCTGGGTAGTTCAGCAATCACCGGCCTGTTTGTCTACTATCCAAACCCCTTCGGTCCCTTTATCCCACTCACTATTAATTCGCTGGGTATTGCTATCATCTTTGTTACCCGCCGTACCAACCTGAATCCCGATGCGTTGTTCGATCCGCGTTCGGAGGTTGCGCAGATTCTTGATCACTACCAGTCTGGTGTCTGCATTATCGACCACAAACGACGGATTCAGTTTGTCAATGCCGGGCTGCGCCGGTACTTTGGTGAATGGCAAAACGGCAAAACCTGCTATCAGTATCTCGGCTGTGTGGGAGAAAATTGCACAGCCTGCCTGACACCAGCCGGCGCAGCCAACAGCACCTTCCGCCACACAATGATTGATAGCAGTGGGCGCAAACACGACTTTGAGATTACTGTACACCATCTAGCTGAAGATAATTACGTGCTGATGTTTCTCGACCGTCCCCGGGCTGTTCAGCTTGAGCTATACGAACAGCTCCTGGATCGGATTGTGGAGCGTGATGATGGTGGTTTTAACGATGCCCTCAAACAGTTCCTGGATTCGATCCGTGAGCAGTTTTGTGCCGAGTCTGTGGCGCTCTTTTGGTTGCGCGATGGACGGCTGGAACGTGACCTTACCAGCGGGCCACCCCTCCCATTTAGTGAGACGTATGAACCGGGGCAGGGTGTGACCGGTCTCACCCTGCTGAGGCATCCCAATTCACGCTTTGGATGTACCATACGGGTTAACAATCTCGATGAACACCCCAAAGTCCTGCACACCAACGTATCGAGGTACCAGCAGGCATTACCGAGTGGCAAGGTGCGTCATCTGCTGGCGGTTCCGATCAACGGTCGCCATCGCATTCTGGGTGTCATTCGGCTGGTCAATTATCTCGACAGGCAGACACTCGATCTCCATCCCCACGGTTTTAACCGCGCCCATGAATTTGATCTGAACATCATTGCCGAACGTCTGGGGCGGGCACTCGAATATCGCGAACTATCGCGCAAGCAGGATCAACAACTGGCCGAGACGCGCCGCTTTTATCGCATCTATGCCGCCAGTGCCGAAAAGCGGAATGTCTTCGAGACGATTGTCGAAGAGGCAATGGCCGCCTTCCCTGAAGCCAGTAAATGTGAAATTCGGCGGCTGAACCGCTCTCAGCAGACATTGGAGTATGTGTATGCGCGTCATCGGCGCGGTTTTGATTACGGGACACCGCCAAGTCCGATTGTTGGCATCAATGCTCGTGCACTGCGCGAAGAACGGATTCAGTTCGTACCGGATACCGGGCAGGACGCTGATTTTATCCCAGGTACGGCACCCATCGGGGCCATGATGGTTGCACCGCTGATCGGTCATCTGGGAATTGCCGGCATTCTCGCGCTTGACTACCCGTCGCCACGCCAGTTTACACCTGCCGAGCAAGAGCGTTTCTCGGCGTTCGCTACCCACGCCGCCCTGGCAGCCGAGGCGTTCTGGCGCAAAGAGCAAGAAGAACGCTTACGTCACCATATTCAGCGGATCGGTGAAAACATTAGCCATGGTGTCGAAGGGGTGTATCAAAATACCCTCGACGCTTTACGCGATCTGATCGGATATGACAGCGCCTCAATTCAAATCCGTTATGGTGACTATCTGAGAATAGAGAAGCATGATGGGTTTGCCGACCCGGATGCGCTGCAACTTATTTCGTTCGATATCAACGATCAGCGGCTACCCAATCATTATGTTATGACGTGGAACGACCCGTTGTGCGTGGCGGATGTCCGCCAGGACTATCCGCACTTCTACGAAGAGGCTGATCGCTATCAAAGCGAGCATATTAGGAGCATCCTGTACATTCCGCTCATCGCTCACGGCCAATCGATTGGCATGATCGCATTGGATAGCCGAACCGTGAATTTTTACCGGTTCGGCGATAGCATCATCGGTATTCTGGTGGCGAGCGCTGCGGCATCAGCCATTGAAAATGCCCGCCTCATCGAGGCCCAAGAGAAACAACGGGTCAACTTAAGCCACCTGCTCAAGCAGAGCACCAGCCTGGTCGGTATCAACAATCAGTCAGCGCTACTTAACACGTATGCCCGGCTGGGCTTCCAGATGTTTGAATGCGAGCACTGCGCGATCTTGCTCTTCCCGGCCAATGAGGAACCCACTATCGTCTCATCGTTGCGCCAGGAGCTTTCACCCGAATATGTCAATCTGGCAAGACAGATCATGCACGAATCGGAGATGGTTCACCTCAGCGGCGAGCAACTCACTGCCTATTACGACCGCCACGGATTGACCGATAATACGTTTGATCACCTGCCGAGTGGGCGGAGTCGTTCGTTACTGGCTGCACCACTCTGCCATAACCATCAGCCGATTGGCGTGGTAGTGTTGGAAAATTATGCGTATGAACACGAAAACGGCTTCCCCGATACCACGAAAGACTTATTCGATCTCTTCCGACGCCAGATTGTCCATAGCCTGGAGAGCGTCAATCTGCGCCAGAGTGTCCGTAATCAGCTAGGGATAGATGTTCACGATATGGTCAATTTTTTGCAGGGGGCTGTTATTTTCCGCAATAACAGGCTCATAAAACAACTGGAACAAGGGTGCGATTCTGATCAGGTCAGTCCCGCATTGCAACAGATCAACCGTGCTGCCCGCTATCTCTACCAGGAATTGCATCATATCCAGGACGATCTACGCGGTACAGTAAATCTTGAACGTCCGTTTCGCGAAATTCTCACCGAACATATTGACTTCGTAAAGGAACGGATCGGTCATTACGTAGACATCAGGCTTAATCTGCCCGATCCCATCAATCTACCCCCTGAAATCGCAACAATCCTGTTCCGTATTTGCCGGGAAGCGCTGGCCAATATCGCCAAGCATGCCGGTTTGCAAGAGCGAACAGATGGCAAGGTCTGGATCGACCTGCACGTGCATGAAGCGACCTTCACTTTGTGTATCGCCGACAATGGTCGTGGCTTGCCTGCTGATCGCGATATTCACAACGCCGAGCAGGCCTATGGCATTTACAGCATAAAAGAACGGGCAAAGCGCATTGGCGCTACTGTCAGCATTGGTAATCGTCCAGATGGAGGGGTTATGATCGTAGTGGAAGGTGTTCTGAAGTAGGAGTTGTTATGGGAGCAACCATCCGCGTCTTGATTGCCGACGACATCCTGCCTTTCGTCAAAGGTCTGAAGGAGATGCTCGCCGAATTGCCAACGATTGACTTGATCGGTGAGGCGTTTACCTCTACCGAGGCAGTAACCAAAGCCATCTCCCTGCGCCCGGATGTGATCATGATCGATCTACACTGGAAAGAGGAACGTACCGGTGGCTTAAGTATGCGCCAGCATTACGAGCGTGGCCTGGAAGCGATCCGGCGCATCAAGCAGCAAGCGCCGGAGGTTGCAGTACTGGCGATGACTGCCCACGCCGAATTGGTTGAACAGGCCCGCCGGCATGGGGCGGATGTGGCAGTGATGAAGGAGCAGCTCAACGATTTCGATCAGCTTGAACAACTCTTACACCATGCGATTGAGACGGTACGTTCGCCTCAGATTCGGCGTGATGCGTTCGAGCAATTGTCTGGGCGTGAACAGCAGATTCTGGAATTGATGGCAAAAGGATTAACCGATCAGGAGATTAGCACCCGGCTGGCCTGGGGCATTGGCGTCATCAAGCGTGACGTACAGGCAATCTTTGAGAAACTGCGCGTTCGCAGTCGAGCACACGCCGTTGCCAGAGGGTATGATCTCGGTCTCTTGCAGAAGGATAGTAGTTTCGATAGCAATGAGGCATAACCATCACGGGTTGCCACATCGTCAGATTCCTCGCGGCGCAGTGGATGCGCCGCTTTTTCTTTGCCCCGAACTGGTAGGAACATTGGCATTATCTTGAATGACGCCCGTTTTGCCACGCCTGTAGGGGCGGGTTCCCAACCCGCCCCGGGTTCCCAACCCGCCCGTGTTGCCACGCCCGTAGGGGCGGGTTCAAAACCCGCCCCGGGTTCCCAACCCGCCCCTTGAATCGCGTGCCATGCATTGTATTTCTTCAGGTTTGATGTCAGTCATGCCACAACCTATCGTCTGAGCGAGGCATGGGCAGACAACTCTGAAGATTTTACCTCTGTTTGTGCAAAATTTCTCGCGTAATAGCATCTCTTCATGATGAATAAATGATCCGTTTGATGATCAAATATCAACCGATCATGAGTCTTCCGATTGATGACATAACTCTCAGGTATACGTAGAATACTAGTAACCAAATGATCATCAAATGAGTATAGAAGGTAATAAAAAAAGGAGGTGAACCGCAACCAGTTTTTAACATCATAGATGCCTGACGGATACCTGTACGGCAGCACCAGCCTGGCATAGTTAACCGGCTACTACCAACTGGTAAAGGAGGAGACCTATGGCGAGTATTCTCCATCCGTATCCCCCGACCACGTTCCGTCGGCATCCGCTACGACAATCCCCCAGGTGCCTCGCATACGCCGCACTCTCCGGTGGCCTGCTCGCATTGGTATTCAAGACAGCGAAGCTGGGGCCTTTGCCGACTACCTTCTTTGCCCTCTGTAGCATCTTTGTCTTCGTTATCGCAGTCTTGCTTGCGTTACGAGAGGCTCAGTTCACGCTCTCAATCACCCATGATCGGCTAATCATTAGCGAGGGATTTCCATTCAACCGGCGCCAGGCCATCGAGCGAATCTATATCAGTCAATGGAGTTCGCATCAGAGCCTGTTTGAGTGGCTGCTTGATTGTGGTACCCTGACCATCATAGTCGGCGATAAAATCTTCACCTTCCCCGGTTTGACCTCGTACCGTCAGTTACTCAGAACCCTGGAGGAATCGTGATGAACTATCGGGCTGTGGAACGATGGATCGGTCATCGCTTCGAGATCAAGCGCCAACTGGCCCGTACCGCACATAGTATCGTCGATCTGGCATTCGACCACTAATATCGCCAATCTGTCGTCATTAAGTGGTTGGCCCCTACTGCCCGTAGCCTGCCACCGCGTGCCGCAGCCCGCATGTTCTACCACGAGATCATGATGACACTGGCAATCTCGGCGTTGTCCTCAGACAATGGAAAAAACCCGCGTTTTCCGCAGTTCATCACGATGGGCAGAATCAAAAGCATACCACCAAAATACTATTTCGTGATGAGCTACATTGCTGGTGAAACGCTGGCCCAAATTCTTGCCGCCGGTCGTCCGCATGATGCCGTGCGCATCGCCCAGAATCTCTGTCAGAACGTGCGCATTCTGCACGCAAACGGGATCATTCACGGCGATCTGCATCCGCAGAATATTATCGTTCACTCACAGGGTGAGGTGTCGTTAATCGATTTCGGCCAGAGCCGGTATCGTTACCAGACTGTCGCCGATCTTGCCGGTATTGGCCGACCCGGCTACACGCCACCTGAACAACTGGCCGGCTATCCCATTGACGAGCGCAGCGATCTCTTTGCCCTCGGCCAGATTCTCCACGATCTGCTCGACGTGAAAAATCTGCCATCAACTGCACGGCACCTGATCACACAGATGTGTCAACCGATACTCTCCCAACGGCGAGTAGATCTGGCTGCACTTCAAGCCGAGCTGGCCGACCTGTCGTCCATCTCATTGCCAAAACCGTTGCCCAGACGGTATCTGACCGTGCTCGTGGTGGCAAGTATGATTATCATTGCGCTCTTCTACCTGGCCTTTTTCTGGCGTTAGTGAACGGCACGTGATGTCTGTCTCATCCCTTGTGCACCGGCTGATCCTGCGCGTATAACAGCCGCATGCGCTCGATAGTTTGCCGCATCTGCTCGATCAACTCTGGCGGTTCGAGCACCTGACAATGATCGCGATAGCGCAGGAGGATCTGTTCAGCCTGCCAGAGATCGCCGGTCTGAGCCGACACCTCTGCGCTGCCATCTTCAAGATATGTCACCGTGCTTTGCGAAAACCACAGCGAAATATCCCGATTACGTGCAACCTGCGGTGAAAGGCGGTAGCGAATTGACCACATCCGGCGTGGTGGCAGCTCTGGTGGTAAGGCCCGTCGTTCAACCTGGAGTGTGCCGGGAATGATCCGATCAACGCGATAGGTTATGTATTGCCCAATCGTTACCTGCTGGGACGAATTGTAGCAATAGGCTTCAAGATACGTATGCCCATCGCGAACAAACAGCCGTATCGGGGCAACCCGGTGCGACTCAGGCTCATCGCTGTAGTTCGAGCGGTACTGAAACTGCACAGCGTGGCGACGCAGATTCCGTTGCAGGCGCATCAGCAATTTCTGATCAACGGTTGTACTACTCTGGGGCAATTCAACCCGAAACGTGATCGGTTGCTGGATCGTTTGCCGTTGTTTATCAGGTAGCAGGGCAATAATATGCTCTAAGAGTGAACGTATCTGCAACCGGTTCGGCCAGCTTCCCTCGCTGAAGAACGAGACGAGAAAAGCCAGGGCTTCCATCTCCTCATCCGGCAGATGCAGTAACGTCAGACGGCCAAAATCGGTCAGGGCATACCGGCCATCAAGCTGGCGCTTGAGCGTACAACGAAACTCATTACGAATAGCGTGGAAATCGTGACGAAGCGCAGTTAAGGCATTCGATGGGTAGACCGACTCACCAAAGACGCGACGCGCATCGGCAATCAACTCTTCAGGAAGGGCCGCTCCCCGCCCAAGACGGCTGATCAGCCACAACCGACGCTGGACGGTCAGCGCTGAACTGCGCTTGCGGCCACGACCACGACGCGGACGTTGAGTCGTCACAGTGACACCTCGTTAAAACAGGGCAGCGGTTCCCTGGGCGTATTATATACCTGGAGTTGCCAGATTGTGCATCGACACGGAAATACCGTTCGCTATAGCTACGGCTGATCGTAGCCACCCGCCCGTCATTGGTAGAGAGTGTTGAATTCGGGGAATATGATTATTACCCTCTCCCTGAATCTGGTATCACGCTGGCGGCAACCTGAGCACGGCGACAGAGAACTGCGCTTCTGTTGCACACGTCGTGGTATGACGTACCGGCATAGATGCGGTTCCCCTGCCGGATTGCCCGTAGCGTATCGTTTGGAGTACGGAAGCCATGCTTCCGCACCCACCGTGCTCACCGGCAGGCGCAGATCGCAGCGCTTACCCGTGTCGGTACGCCACCCTGGTGACGATGAGGTGATACGTGCGCGGGCGAACGTCCGCTACATTGGAAACGGCATCGGTGCCACGCCAATAGTGTCAAAGGACGCCGTGGAGCGCAAAGCCCCTGGTGGAAGAGAAGTGGGGTGGAGGGGGATGTGATGAAGACAGCCCGCCCCTGCTGGGCTATGCATTACCCATAACTGATGTCAACCACGTGCGTATCGGCTGGTATGATCGCTATTGGTGCTGTTGTGGGCGACCGCCTCAGTGACAGTGCGCCGCTCCAGCCGTGCCGGCACGTGCTGGATGGATTGCCTTACACGCTCATCATGCGCGTGTCGCGCAGTTTGGAGTGCGGCAGCCATGCTGCCGCGCCAGCCGTGCTTGCGATCACGTGGAGGTCGCAGCGGTCACCCCACAGCTCTGCGCACAGGGAGATCACGTTTCAGTGGAGATACCGTTGCCGACCACCATTACCCGTGGCGCGTAGTTTGGAGTGCGGCAGCCATGCTGCCGCACCAGCCGCGCTCACGATCCGGCGCGTGGCATACCGTTCCCCATCCTGGTCACGAGGGTGCTGAATGTGCTCGTGCCGATCATCGAGTCGGTCAGGCATGCATGCGATCCCTGCGCGTAGACGGTTATGTTGCACGAGATTCGTGCCTGCGCACCAGCGGCCACGGCCATCACCTGACGGCGGTGGCGAGGATGCCGGCACGCGGGCTGGAAGCCCGCGCCACGAGGAGCGCTTGCAGCCCGACCTACCGCAGCGCGACATGTGGGTAATGCATAGCCCGCTGGGGGCGGGTGAATACCCTGAAGCACGTCCATCCCCACTCCCCCAAATGGACGAGACAACGCCTTGAAACTCACTCCATCAGTGGCGGCAAATCCTGGCCATAGCTGCGCTGAAGCGGCAGTTGGGGAATGAACAGCGCCAGGATCAGTCCAATAACGGCGAGCCAGACTGCGTACCGGTAGATAGTGGTGACGCTGTCGGTAAAGGCGTTCTTCAAAGCAGTACTGATCTGTTGACCCAGCGCACGACCTTCGGCACGTGCCGTTTGTTCCGCTTCGTCCAGCCGGGCAAGCACCTGCGTGAGCGCCTGTTCGCGCGCAGCCGCCGGTAGTGTCTCTACCATCTCCAGCATCGCCTTCTGCTGCGCCGGCAATTGGGGATCGCTGCGCAACGTGGCAATCGCTGCCGGATCGGCATCACGCAGCGCACGAGTGATAAGATCGCGTCGCACGGCAAACTGTTCGGCAATGGCTTGCTCAATACGAACTGCCGGATCGACCACCTCGCCACTCGCACCCTCACCTGCACTCATGCCGTTCCGAAGTGCGCTGCTATCGAAGCGGGCTGCCAGATCGGGCGGTAACTGAGCCTGAATTGGGGCCAGACTCGTGCTCAGGCTCGTCGTGAGGACACCGGTAAGCAGTGCGCCAAAGACCGCCGACCCCACCACCTGGCCGATTTGTTGAAAGAACTGTCGACTGGCAGTGGCTGCACCCAGATCGGTGCGCGGCACTGCATTCTGCATTGCCAGATTAAGGATGGGCATTGATGGCCCCAACCCCAAACCGAGCGCAATCATTCGCAGGCGCACCATCCAGATCGACGTGTCCGGTGTGAGCGTCGTCAGCCACCAGAGTGACCCGACAATGATCGCCATCCCGACAATGATCACCCACTTATAGTTGCCGGTGCGCTGCACGATTTGCGATGACACCATCGCCCCCACCACCAGACTCAGCGTCAGGGGAATAAGCGTCGTCCCGGCAGCCGTCGCACTTACCCCCAGCACATTCACCAGATAGAGCGAGAGAAAGAAGATCGCCGCAAACAGAGTCGCTCCTACCGTCACCCCAATCAACGCCGTCAGCGTAAAGGTGGGAATGCGGAACAGATGCAACGGCAGAATCGGCGACTCGGCACGCCGTTCGATCAGGAGGAAGAGAACGAGGCCGACGGCACTGACGGCAAACATGCTCAGAATAAGGGGCGATGTCCACGGATAATCATTCTTGTCGAGCGTCAGTGCCAGCAAGAATGGGATCACGGTCAACAACAGAGTCGCGGCACCGGCGTAATCAATGGCCGGCATAAGCCCACTGTGCAGGCGTGGCAATTTGGCAACGATAAACCCAAGGGCGATCACACCCAGCGGGAGGTTGACGAAAAAGACCCAATGCCAGCTCAGATTGTCGGTCAAGAGACCACCAATGAATGGGCCAACCACACTCGACAACCCGAACACTGCGCCGAACAACCCCATGTAACGTGCCCGTTCTGCCGGCGCGAAGAGGTCAGCCGGAATCGCAAATGCGGTTGAGGTGAGGGCCGCAGCCCCGAAGCCCTGCAAGCCACGAAAGACGACCAACTGCGTCATATCGGCGGCCAGCCCGCATAGTAGCGAACCGAGCAGAAAGACCACGATCCCGAACAACAAAACGTACTTGCGCCCGTAAATATCGGACAGTTTGCCATAGATCGGCACCATCGCCGTTGAGGCCAGCAGATAACTGGTTGAGACCCAGCCGATCAATTCGATCCCCTGCAAATCGGCAACGATGCGCGGGAGTGCGGTGGAAACAATCGTCTGATCCAGTGCCGAGAGAAACAGACCCAGCAAGACTCCGATCAAGATCAGCACCTTGCTCCGTTGATCGAGCATTACAGCGTAGTCAATGCGGACAGTTGTAGCAGTCGGGGAAGAGGTTGTGGTTGTCATAGGTTTGTTCATGCTCCTGCGTCGTCATAACAAGTCAAAATCGGGCACAGGCAGAGCCGCCCCCACACGCGCAGGCACGTTGGGGGTAACACGTACCAAAGCGTGGTAAGTCGGCAAGCCTACGTGGTAGTCACAAGATTCCACTCGCGACAGGCGGCGTGCAGCGCCTGTCCCAACTGCGCGAGCAATGCAGGTGGCAACCGGCTGAGATGACGGCTGGCCTCATGCAATCGAATCTGGCGCGCTTCGGCGACAATCGCTTCACCGGTTGCGGTAAGGGAAACCAGTTTCTGGCGGCGATCATGCGGCGCTTCAGAGCGCTCAACCAGGCCATCCTGCACGAGCTGCTCGATCATCTGACTGGTCGTACCGAGAGTCAGATTGAGATGTTCGCTCAAGGATGAAATAGTGGTTGCGCGCTGCCGCTGAATGTACATCAGCGAGACCAGACGCGGCATCGAGAGATTGGAGCGCTGAAGAAATTGCAAAAA
>FWWM01001373.1_pt1 | contig 19648 bp, 20 predicted proteins | sample 2228351 | NCBI WGS metagenome assembly FWWM01 (sample SAMEA103939774, study PRJEB20133) | metagenome
CCCTCCCCCGAACCGCAAAGAGGGCGATGGGACAAATAGCCCAACGGTTCTCGTCGAGCCAGAGGCCAGGCCGGTCAGCCGGAGCCTTCCCGGTCCCACTCCAGGAGCATGATCACTGCGTCCTCACCGGTGTCATGGTAGTAGCCCCGGCGGCGACCCACGGGAACAAAGCCGAAGCGCTCATACAGGGCCAGGGCCGCGGTGTTGGAGGGCCGCGCCTCCAGCCAGGCCACAGCCGCTCCGTGCTTCCGGGCCCGGGCCAGGCCCTCGGTGAGCAGCGCAGTGGCCACTCCGCGGCGGCGCCAACGGGGATGCACCGCCAGATTCAGGATGTGCATTTCTTCCACCGCCACCCAATAGATGAGAAACCCCACCACGGTGCGGGGGGATTGGACGGGGCAGGCCACCAGGATGGTGCTCAACGGGTTGGCCAGCTCGGATAAAAAGCACCAACGGGACCAAGGGGTGGGGAAAGAGAGGGTTTCGATGTTCCAGATCGCCCTGACATCCGCAAAGGTAGCGGGGCGGATGTGGAGCGTTTGGGTCATCGTTTGGCGAGGAGCTCGCTGGCCACGGTGATGCCGCTTTGGCCGGACTGCTTCAGGAGCCGGGCTACTTCCGCCAAGTCCTGGTGCTCCCGCAGGTTGGCCAGCTTCATGAGCATGGGCAGATTGACGCCGCTGACCACCTCCACCTTGCCCTCCCTGAGAAAGGAAAGGCTCAGGTTGGAGGGGGTGCCGCCCAGCATGTCTGTGAGGATGATGACGCCGTCGCCGTTGTTGACTTGGGAGATGCCGCGCTGGATCTGCTGCCGCATAGCTTCGGGCGGCGCCGCGGGATCCAGCGAGATGGCGGTGACATGGTCCTGCCGGCCCAGAATGAGGTCGCACACCGCCAAAAACGCCTCGGCCAGGTCCTTGTGCGTGACAATAAGCACTCCGATCATGCCTCAATCTCCGGATTTTTCCGTCAAATCACGATGGTGTACCGTGAAGGGGTAATGTTCCCGGGCCAAGTGCAGGGCCAAGGCATTGGCGATGACCACCGAACGGTGCTGCCCGCCGGTGCAGCCGATGGCCAAGTTCAGGTGAGTTTTACCCTCCTTTTGGTACTGGGGCAATAAAAAATCCAGGAGGGCCATCAGCCGGGCGAGAAACTCCCGGGTCACTTCCTGGTTCAATACAAAGTCCCGCACCGCCGGTTCGTTGCCCGTGGCGTCCCGGAGAGCCTCCACAAAGTATGGATTGGGAAGGAAGCGCACATCCACCACCAAATCCGCGTCCGGGGGGACGCCATGCTTGTAGGCGAAGGAGGAAAGATGCAGAAACATGCGCTCCCGCTCGCTCAGGTCGGAGTATTCGGCCATGATGAGCTGTCGGAGTTGGTGGGGATTCAAATGGGTGGTGTCCAGGATGCGCTGGGCCAAAGCCCGCAGGCCCGCCAGGGACTGGCGCTCCTGACGCAGGGCCACGCTGATGGTGTCATGATCGGCCAGGGGATGCTGGCGCCGGGTTTGGCTGAAGCGGCGGATGAGAATCTCTTCGTCCGCCTCGAGAAACAAAAGATGCACCCGGTAGCCCTGACGCTCCAGACGCTTGAACACCCGGGCGTAGTTTTTCAGGAAGCCCTCGGTGCGGACGTCCATCACCAGAGCCACCCGGCGGCCGTCCTGGGGGGGCTGGGTGACCTTTTGGAGCAGAGGGCCCAAAAGGCTCAACGGCAGGTTGTCAATGCAGAAATAGCCCGCGTCCTCCAGGGTGCGCAGGACCGTGCTCTTGCCGGAGCCGGACAGGCCGGTGATGATAAGCACCGGCACCGGGGCGGCAGAAGCGGTCTGGGGGGCTTTGGAAGCAGCCGGCGGCAAGCCGGCCCTTTGATCAGCAACGTCCGTCATGACAGCATCGCGGGGTGCAGAAATACCCGTCCCTGCCCCGAGGCGGTCTCCAGCGGTTGGCCACCGCCGAAGAAGCTGCCCCTCCCCGGTTACCTTGGCCAATGACCCGCAAAATTTGGCCTCCCGGGGTGGAAAGCCCAGAACCTGTTAAAGTTCCTCATCCTTTTCGGCCAGCAGGGTCCAGAGCTCTGCAGGGCCGGCGGCCTGCATGAGGTTGTCACGGAAGCTTTGGCTCATGAGCATGCGGGAAATTTTGGCCAAGGCCTGGAGATGCAGCCCGGCTGAATTGCTGGGAGCCAGGAGCAGGAAAAAGAGGTGGGAGGGCTTGCCGTCCATAGCTTCGAAGTCCACTCCCCGGCGGCTGCGGCCAAAAACCAGCTTCAGGCCGCTCAGATTGGGGAGCTTGCCATGGGGGATGGCGATGTGGTCCCCGATGCCGGTGCTGCCCAGGCGCTCCCGCTCCAAGAGGACCTCCACCACCTTCTCCAGCTTTTGCCCCGGCAACGCGGCCACCGCGGCAGCGGCCAATTCCTCCAGGACTTCGCGCTTTCCGGTGGCCCGGAGGTCCGGCAGGATGCTCCCTTTATCCAGGAGTTGAATGATTCTCATGGACGGGGAGTTACCTCAATTCCGGCTGGAGCAGGACAAAACCGCCATCCTGACGGCGGCACAGCACGGCCAGGGAACCGCTGGTGACATCGGTGAACAGGAGGACCTCCTCGTTTTTGGCGGTAAGGAGCTCGATGGCGTCCGTCAAATCCAGGAGGGGCACCTCGACGGTGCGCCGGCGCACCTGAGGTCGGGCCGGAGCCTCGGCGGCCGCCGCAGCGGGCAGGGGTCGGCTGCGATCGCCCTTTTCCCGGGATTTCTCCCGGTGTTTCCGCAGTTGCTGGTCAATTTTGTCCATGACCAGGTCAATGGCGGCATACATGTCGGCGTTTTCTTCCCGTCCCTTGATGAGGCGGCCGTTGCTGTTGATGGTGACGTCGGCCAAGTGACGGAATTTCTCCAGGCTCAGGACTACGTGGGCCTCCTGGGGGCCCTCCAGATAGCGCCGAAATTTGTTCAGGCGGTCGGTTACATAGTTTTTCAGGGCATCCGAAGGTTCCATGTTGCGAAAGGTCACAGAAATTTGCATACCATCCTCCAGCCGGCGGCGTCAGGAAGTTGACGTCAGAGGGCTTTTGCTCCGGAAGGCCGGCCGCTTGCGTTTACTGGACGGCAACACCCCCAGCATGCCGCGGTATTTCGCCACTGTGCGGCGGGCGATGATGACGTCCTCTTTCCGCAGCAGGTCGGCGATATCCTGGTCGCTCAAAGGGTTCTCCGGGTTTTCAGACTGGACGAGCTGGCGGATTTTTTCCTTCACGCTCTCGGAGGCGATCTGATCGCCCAGCCCCAGGGAGATGCCGCTGTTGAAAAAGTATTTCATGTCCAGCACACCCTGCGGGGTGTGCATATATTTTCCGGTGGTCACCCGGCTGATGGTGGACTCGTGCATGTTCACGTCTTCCGCCACCTGCCGCAGGGTCAAAGGTTTGAGGTGCGACAGGCCGTGGTCCAGGAAGTCCCGCTGAAAGCGGATGATGCTTTCGGAGACCCGCTGCAGGGTCTTTTGGCGCTGGTGGATGCTGCGGATGAACCACAAGGCGCTGTCCAGATGCTTTTGAATGTAGCTCTTGGCGGCCTCGGAAAGCTTCTCGGGGTGGCGCAAAGATTCCAGGTAAAAGGAGTTGACCCGCAATTTGGGAAGGCCGTCTTCATTCAGGGTGACCACATAGTCATCGCCCACCTTGGTGACGTAGACATCGGGATTGATGTAAGCCGGGTCTTCGGCGTCAAAGCGGTTGCCCGGCTTGGGGTCCAGGTTGGCGATGATCTCGGCGGCTTGAGCCACCTCGTCCAGGCTGACCTTCAGGTCCTTGGCGATGGCCTGGTAATTGCGGTTCGCCAGGGTGGCCAGATGGTGCTGGATGATGGCGGTCACCAAGGGATGTTGGAGGTCCTGGTGAGCGAGCTGCAAAAGGAGGCACTCGGCCAAATCCCGCGCCGCCACGCCGGGGGGGTCGAAGCTCTGGATCAGTTTGAGTACCTCTTCCACCCGTTCCGGGGCGACGCCGGCGTCCTGGGCCAGCTCCTCCACGGTGGCCCGAAGATAGCCGTCGGTGTCCAGGTTGCCGATGATCAAGGCCCCCAAGGCCTCCCCGGCTTCGTCCAGCTCAGCCATCTTGAGCTGCCACATGAGATGGGACTTCAGGGTGGTCTTTTGGGCGTTGAGGTTCTCAAAGGAGGGGAGCTCCCGCTCCTCGTATTCCTGAAGGTTGGCGGAGAATTGCTGATCCTGCAGGTACCGGTCCCAGTCCCAGTCGTCTAGCGGTGATTTGGCCTCGCCCTCCTCCGGGTTCCCGTCCGCGGCTGCGGCGCTTTCCGGCCGGGAAGCCATCCACGCCTCCTCTTCAGGGCTCTCGCTGGGCCGTTCTTCCGAAAATTGCTCCTCCAAAACGGGGTTGGTTTCCAGTACCTGATGGATCTCCCCCAACAGCTCCAAGCGGGAAAGTTGCAGCAGTTTGATGGCCTGCTGCAGCTTCTGGGTCATGATGAGCTGTTGGGTCAGCCTGAGGTTCTGGCGGATTTCCAATCCCATGTGCTTCAGCCTTATGATCTGGGCGAGCTAGGGCCTTTTTTGTCCTCTCAGCGTAATTATAACTTAAAGCTCTCACCCAAGTAAAATCTTTTAGCCAGTTCGCTCTGGACCAGCTTCTCCGGAGGTCCCTCCTCCAGGACCACACCTTCGTTCAAAATATAGGCCCGATCGCATACCCCCAACGCCTCCCGCACGTTGTGATCAGAGATGAGCACGCCCAACCCTTGATCTTTCAGGTGGCGGACGATGTTTTGAATGTCGCCCACCGCCAACGGGTCGATGCCGGCGAAGGGCTCGTCCAGGATGATGAAATGCGGTGTGGTGACCAGGGCCCGGGTGATCTCCAGGCGGCGGCGCTCCCCGCCGGAGAGGGAGGAGGCCTTCTGGTTGGCCAGATGGGCAATGCGCAGCTCCCCCAACAATTGCTGCAGACGCTCCTGGCGGACCGCTGCATCCGGCTCCAGGGTTTCCAGAATAGCCATGATATTTTCGGCCACCGTGAGTTTCCGGAACACCGAGGACTCTTGGGGGAGATATTGCAGGCCCCGCCGGGCCCGCTGGTAAATGGGGAGCGGCGCCAGATCCTCGCCGTCCAGCATAATGACCCCGGAGTCTGGTTTGATAAGACCCAGGACCATGTAAAAGGTGGTGGTCTTGCCGGCGCCGTTGGGGCCCAGGAGGCCCACCACCTCGCCGCTTCTCACCGTCAGGCAAAGCCGGTCCACCACCCGCCGATTGCCATAGTTCTTGGTGAGTTCCAGTAGCACCAGCTCATGCATGATTTCAACGCGGCCGGGTAGCAGCCGGGAGGGTCTGGCGGGGCGAGCGGTCACGGCTTGGGGCGGCCTCGCCGGCTGACCCACCCTGGTAGAGGAACGCCTCGACCCGCTGCCGGGAGGAGCTTTCCACCAAGACCCGGTTTTCCCGGGTGCGAAAAATGATCCGGTCCCCCTTAAGGCTGTTGTCTCCCTGCCACACCTTGGGGTTCCCTGTCAGGATAATCTCTCCCCGGTCCTGGTAATAAATCGCCGTATCCCCGGTGGCCACTTTGTCGTCCTGCACATAACGCACCTGCCCCCGGGCCTCGATGCGGTCAATTTTCTCTCCTCCCCCCATCTGGCCCATGAGTCCTGGCGTTTTGCCCTCCCCAGCCTCGGGGGATCCGGGCCCGGCCGAACGTTCGGGCTGATAATACACCAAAAGCTGGTCGCAATACAAAGCCGCCTCTCCACGCTGGGCCTTGACCTTGCCGCTGAAGATGATGAGGCCCTTTTCCTGCTCCGCTTCCAGGCGGTCGGCGGTGATGCGCAAGGGGAGGTCGCCCTCCTCTTTGGGAGGGGCGAGGGCTCCCAACGGCATTGGGGCGGGACTCTTTTGGGCGTGGGCGGAAACCGGGGCACCGGCCAGCAGACCCCCCAAGGCCAGGGCCAGGAGGACGGCGGTAAAGGAAAACGCTGTCATAGCTTGAGTTCGTCCTCCAGGATCACCTCGGTCAGCCGATGCTGGTTCAGCACCAACCGCCGGCTGCTCAGGTATATGGTGAGGTTGCGGCCCTCCACCCGCAGCCGGGGGGTTTCCAGCACCACCTCATGGGGTGCCTCCAGGAGCCGTTGCTGCGACTGGTAGCGCACCAGGTCGGTGGTGATCTTGTGATCCCCCTCGCTGACCTCCACATGGTCCTTTAACATCAGGGAGCGGGTTTTGGTGTCCACCAAGCCATTCTGGCAGCTGAGGCTGACCACCCGGTCGTTGTCGCCGTAAAATTCCAGGTAGATGCCGGTGAGGTGAATCAGATGTTCCTCTTGACGGTAATCAGCAGTGTTGGCCTCCAGTACCCAGCGCTTGACGCCGTCCTGGACTTCAGTAAGGGACAAGCCCTTCATGACGTGGGTCGCAGGCTTCGGGTCCGGGGGAGGAGGTGGGAGGGGCCGCCGGCCAACGAGATGATAGGTCCCCCACCCCAGGCCCCCCATCAGCGCCAGCACCGCCAGGAGGCGAAATGGCCTTGTCGTAAGGGAGGCTAACCAGGAGAGCAAGCCGGCGGCTGGCATGTTCGGTTTCCTCACGGACCTGTCACGGGGAGAGGGGTGAACAGCCCGCCAACCTCTCCAGGGCAGGCGCCGGAAATCCTCCTTGTTCCTAAAATCGGCCGAAAACTGTCTTTCATTATAGCACAGCGAGGCGGGCTTGCGGCTTGACGCCTCAAACCGGTTCGGTGCCGCCGCCTGGGAGGCGTTCCAGACCCTGGGCCTTCAGGATGAGGTCGCACACCTCCCGCACCGCGCCCTGGCCCCCCGGCAGCCGGGTGACCCAGTGAGCGGCCGCGATGACCTCCGGCGCGGCATCGGCCACCGCGATCGCCAAGCCCGTCTGCTGCATATGGGGCAGATCCACCAGGTCGTCCCCCATCGCGGCCACCGCCTCCGGGGTGATGCTCAGGGACCGGCAAATGTCGGCCAGCACCGCCACCTTGTCCCGCAGGCCCTCGTGGAAGCGGCTGATGCCCAGTTCCCGGGCCCGGTGATAGGCAGCGTCGGAGCGGCGCCCCGACAACCAGGCCACCTCGATGCCGGCGTTCATCAGCATCTTGATCCCGTGGCCGTCCCGCACGTGGAAGACCTTCAGGGCCTCGCCGGTGGGCCCGAAGTACAGGCGGCCGTCGGTGAGCACGCCGTCCACGTCCAGGATGAGCAGCCGGACCTTCTTGGCCCGCTGCCACACCGCTTCGGGGTAGTCATGCACCTGGGTCATGGCTTTGCCACGCAATGGGGGTTTTGCTCAGGGGTGCCGGGAGGCCCGGCAGAACCGGTGTAAGTCCGCCAGCTCCCGCCAGAGGGCCGGGACCGCCGCCAGGGGGAGCGAGTTGGGGCCGTCGCACAAAGCCCGGTCCGGGTCGGGATGCACCTCCATGAACAGGGCGTCCACCCCGGCGGCCACTCCGGCCCGGGCCAGGAGGGGCACGAACTCCCGCTGCCCGCCGGAACAGCTGCCCTGCCCCCCGGGGAGCTGCACCGCGTGGGTCACGTCCAGGACCACCGGGCAGCCCAGGCCCCGGAGGATGGGGAGGCTGCGGAAATCCACCACCAGGTTGTTGTAGCCGAAGCTGGCGCCCCGCTCGGTGAGGAAGACCCCGGCCGCGCCGGCGCTGCGGGCCTTGTCCACCACCGGCCCCATGTCCCAGGGGGCCAGAAACTGGCCCTTCTTGATATTCAGGGGCTTGCCGGTCCGGGCCGCGGCGGTGATGAGATCGGTCTGGCGGCACAATAAGGCCGGGATCTGGAGGACATCCAGGACCTCGGCCGCCGGGGCCGCCTCGCTCACCTGGTGGATGTCGGAGAGCACCGGCAGGCCGGTGGTCTCCTTCACCCGAGCCAGGATCTCCAGCCCCGCGGCCAGCCCCGGCCCCCGAAAGGAGGTGATGGAGGTGCGGTTGGCCTTGTCGTAGGAGGCCTTGAAAATCAGGGGCAGCCCCAGTTCCCGGGCGCACTCCGCCAGGGCCTGGGCCACCTCCAGCGTGAGGGCCTCGGACTCAATGACGCAGGGCCCGGCGATGAAGGCCAGGCCGCCGTCGCCGAGTTGGAAATTCCCTATTTTTATTGTCTCAGTGGGTTCCAAGATACTGTTCTGGCCAACTTTGTCATTCTGAGCCGCCTACAAGGCGGCGAAGAATCTCCTAAATTACTCAGCCAGGTCCTTCCAGTCGGGGTTCATGGATTCAATAAGAGCAATTTTTTTCCTTCGGGACCAACCTTTAATTTGTTTTTCTCTTGCAATGGCCGTTCTTATATCATTTGTCTGTTCAAAGTATATGAGCTTGGTTATTCTGTACTTTTTGGTGAATCCATCTATCATTTTATGCTTATGCTCAAAAATTCTCCTTTCCAGGTTATTGGTCACACCGACATATAGCGTTCCAGATTTATTCGTCATTATATATACAAAATAATTATGTTGGAATGGCATTTTCAAGAGACCCTTCGCCTGCGGCTCAGGGTGACAAAAAAATGAGTTTTGCGTCTGGTTCAAATGAATAAGCTTTTTAGGTTACCCAATATGCTGGACTCAAATGCCGCTTCCTGTTTTATGGCTTCGTTTATACGCCAGCGCCGCCGCGATGTAGTCCCGGAAGAGCGGGTGGGGCTTAAGGGGCCGGGACTTGAACTCCGGGTGGAACTGGCAGCCCAAAAACCAGGGGTGGTCGGTCAGCTCCACGATCTCCACCAGCTCGCCGTTGGGGGAGGTGCCGGTGATGGCCAGGCCGGCTGCGGTGAGGCGCTCCCGGAAGGCGTTGTTGAACTCGTAGCGGTGCCGGTGCCGCTCCATGATCTCGGGCACCCCGTAGGCCCGGGCCGCCAGGGAGCCGTCCACCAACACGCAGGGGTAAGAGCCCAGGCGCATGGTGCCGCCCTTGTCGGCGGCCTGGTCCCGGGTGATTACGGCGTTTTTGCGGTAGTCGAACCACTGGCGCATGAGGTAGATGACCGGCTCGCAGGGCTCGATGCCGAACTCCTCGCTCTGGGCCAGGGGCAGGCCCGCCACATGGCGGGCGAATTCCACCACCGCCAGCTGCATGCCGAAGCAGATGCCGAAATAGGGGACGCGGCGCTCCCGGGCGAAGCGGATGGCCTGGATCTTGCCCTCCGCGCCCCGGACCCCGAAGCCGCCGGGCACCAGGATGCCGTGCAGCTTCCCCAGGTGGGGCTCCGGCCCCTCCCGCTCCACCGCCTCGGCGTCGATGTAGTGCAGCACCACCTGGGTGCGGTTGGCCAGGCCGCCGTGCACCAGGGCTTCGTGCAGGCTCTTGTAGGACTCCTGGAGATTGACGTACTTGCCGATGATGCCGATCTCCACCTTATGGGCCGGGTGCCGCAGGCGGTGCACCAAGTCCTGCCAGACCTCCAGGCGGGGGGCGCCGGTCCAGATGTTCAGGTGCTCGATGAGGCGCTCGTCCAGGCCCTCCTCGTGAAACAAGAGCGGGATTTCGTAGATATGGTTGACGTCCTGGGCGGTGATGACGTTGGCCGGCTCCACGTTGGTGAACAGGGCGATTTTGCCCTTGATCTCCGGGGACAGGGTCTTTTCGCTGCGGCACAGGAGGATATCGGGCTGGATGCCGATGCTCCGGAGCTCCTTGACGCTGTGCTGGGTGGGCTTGGTCTTGACCTCGCCGGCGGTCTTGATATAGGGCACCAGGGTGAGGTGGATGTAGCAGACGTTCTGCTTGCCCAGGTCGCCCTTGAGCTGGCGGATGGCCTCCAGGAAGGGCAGGCTTTCGATGTCGCCCACCGTGCCGCCGATCTCGATGATGGCCACGTCGGCCTGGGAGGTCATCTGCAGCACTGCGGCCTTGATTTCGTCGGTGATGTGGGGAATGACCTGGACGGTGCCGCCCAGGTAGTCGCCCCGGCGCTCTTTGGTGATGACGTTGTAGTAAATGCGGCCGGAGGTGTAGTTGTTGGCCTGGCCCAAAGTGACGGAGGTGAAGCGCTCGTAGTGGCCCAGGTCCAGGTCGGTTTCGGCGCCGTCCTCGGTGACGAAGACCTCGCCGTGCTGGAAGGGGTTCATGGTGCCGGGATCCACGTTGATGTACGGGTCCAGCTTCTGGAAGGTGACTCTCAGGCCCCGGGCCTCCAGGAGCGCCCCGATGGCGGCCGCGGCCACCCCTTTGCCCAGAGAGGACAACACCCCGCCGGTGATGAAAATGAATTTGGTCTTCACGGTTCCCCCGCTTGCACCTTTATATCGCACCGGCAAAGCTTGTCAAGCCGGAGAGCGGCGGTCCCCTTGGGATTGCCCCCCACCTTCGATACAATGGCAAGAAAACCCGTGGGGTCGGAAAGGACGGCGGCTTGGCCATCATCGGACACCTGGATATGGACGCCTTTTTTGCCGCAGTGGAAACCCGGGATCATCCGGAGCTGGCCGGCCGGCCCCTGGCGGTGGGTGCCGATCCGCAGGAAGGCAAGGGCCGGGGCGTGCTCACCACCGCCAATTACCTGGCTCGGCGTTATGGCCTGCACTCCGCCATGCCCGTCGCCCGGGCCTGGAAGCTCTCGGAAGCGGCCCGGCGCCGGGGGGAGCCGCCGGTGGTCTTCCTCACCCCCAACTTCCCCCGCTACGAGGAAGTCTCCCGCCGCATCATGGCCCTCATCAAAGAGTATGTGCCGGTGGTGGAGGAGGCCAGCATTGACGAAGCCTATCTTGATCTGACGTTTACCGGCTCCTATGAGGCGGCCCGCCGACTTTGTCTTTCCATCAAAGAGGCCATCAAAAGCCGGGAAAAACTTACCGCCTCCCTGGGGGTGGGGCCCAATAAGCTGGTGGCCAAGATCGCTTCGGACTTCCAAAAACCCGACGGCCTGACGGTGCTTATGCCCGAAGAGGTGGAGGCCTTTTTGGCGCCGCTGCCGGTCCGCACCATTCCGGGGATCGGCCCCAAGACCGAAAAATTCCTGGCGGCCCGGGGCATTCACCGGGTGGGGCAGCTCAGAGGCTTCTCGCGGGAGGAGCTCAAGGCCTGGTTCGGCAAATGGGGCCTGGATATGTATGACAAGGTGCGGGGGAAGGGAAGCGAACGGCTCACCCTCACCTGGGAGCCCAAATCCGTGGGCGAGCAGGAAACCTTTGCCCAGGACACCCGGGACCTGGATTTTCTTTTTCAGCGCCTCTGGCATCTGTGCGGCAGGGTGTGGCAGCGCCTAAAGGAGGAGGGCTTCCGCGGTTTCCGCACCGTGGTGCTCACCGTGCGTTTCCAGGATTTCCAGACCATCAGCCGCTCCCATACCCTGCCGCGGCCCACTGCCTCCGGCCGGGTGCTGCGCTTTGAAGCCATGAAGCTTTTCATGCCCTTCCTGGACCGCCGGGAAAATCCCCGGCACAAGGCTATCCGCCTCCTGGGGGTGCGGGTGGAGAAGCTGGTCCGGTAAGGAGGGGGAGCCAACGGGCCGGACGCGGCCAGCCCGCTCCCCCGCCGGGTTTTTGCCTCACCTTCCTGCCGGCAGATTTTGCCGGGTCTTTTTGCTTCCGGAAAAAAAGCCAGTAATCACCGCATCTTATTTTGGTGCCGGGCTGGCATTTGTTTTGCTTTGGCAGGGGACGTCATGGATTTCTGGAAGCGCAACCGGGAGCTCCTCATGGGTCGGGAGGAGGCGGGGGACCAGTTGCCCCCCATCCCCTGGACGTCTCCCGCATTGCGGCGGGCCAAGCTGCTTGCCGGCCCGCCCCCGTCCCTGGCGGTGCCGGGGCCTCACGGTCGGCCCATCACCCTGCACAGCCGGCGGCATCCTTGGGAGGAGGGGGAGCAGCTGGTCCAGGGGGTTAAGGCTGCCAAGGAAGAACCCCTCATCGTATTGGGGTTGGGACTGGGCTATCATCTCCTGGCCCTTTTGCCCCGGTTGCCACCGGAGCAGCCGCTGCTGGTGGTGGAGCCGGAGCCGGAGGTGTTTTATGCTGCCATGGCTTCCATGGATCTTAAGCCCCTCTTGGGCCGTCGGGCCACCCTTCTGATCGTGGAGCCGGATCCTCGCCGGGCCAGCCGGGAGCTGCGCCGGCGGCTGGGGAAGGGGCGGGGGCGGCCGCCCCGGTTTTGGGGCCATCCCGCTTCCGTCAGGGTCAGGCCCGACTATTATGAGCAGGTGATCCAGGCCTTTTCTTCTCCGGCCCGCCCCCTGGCGAGACAGCCGTCCCTCCACCGTGAGCGGCTCCGGGTCCTGGTGGTCAACCCCGATTATTTTCTGATTCCCGAAGTGCTTCGGGCCTTGGCCCGGCTGGGGCATGAAGCTGAGCTCTTTTCTTTCGACAAGCGCCGGGAGCCCGGGGAGGAGGTGGTGCGTCGGCTCCTGCTCCGCCTGGCGACGGACCCTCCGGATCTGGTGTTCACCGTCAACCACCTGGGGCTGGATCGGGAAGGGGTGTTGTTGGAAAGCCTTCATCGTCTGCGACTGCCCTTGGTCTCTTGGTATGTGGACAGCCCGGCCTTGATCCTGAACCTGTATGAAGGCCGCAAAAGCGAATTTGCTTATATTTTTTCCTGGGATCCCACGTATATTCCCCGGATCAAGGCATTGGGCTTTCAGCACGTCTATCCCCTGCCGCTGGCCACCGACCCGGACATCTTCGCTCCCCGGCCTGCCCGGGAGCTTAGGGCTTGGCGCTCCCAGGTTTCCTTTGTGGGAAATTCTTTAACCTGGGCCCTCCGGGAAAAACTGGCCCGGCTCCCGCAGCATCCGGAGTTCCACCAACTCTTTAGCCGACTGGCGGCGGCCTATCGGCAGCGCCCCCACCGCTCCCTCAAGGAGGTCCTGGACTCGGCACACCTGGGGGATGATCCCTGCCTTGCCGGCCTTTCGCCGACGCAGCTTGTGGATCTGGAGGCGGCGATGATCTGGGCCGCCACCCGGGAATACCGCCTGGAGTGCGTTCGAGGACTCAGGTTTTTCCAGCCCGTGATTTATGGTGATGCGGGTTGGCGGGAAATTTTGGGTCAGGAGTTTCGAATGCACCCTGAAGTGCGGTATTACGACGAACTGCCCCTCGTATATCAGGCGAGCGCTGTCAATTTTAATGCCACCAGCCTGCAGATGAAGGCCGCGGTGAACCAGCGGGTTTTCGACGTGCCGGCGGCTGGCGGCTTCCTGCTCACGGACTTCCGGGAGCAACTGGCGGAAGTGCTGGAGGTGGGGCGGGAGGTGATTTGCTACCGGGAGCCGGCCGAGATTCCCGACCTGGTGCGCTTCTACCTGGCCCAGCCGCGCCGGCGCCGGCGCCTGGTGGAGGCCGCCCGGGCGCGGGTGCTCAGGGAGCATACCTATGTGCAGCGACTCAAGACCATGCTGGGCATCTTGCGGAGCACCCTATGAATCCCCGGCGTCTTTTGGTGATCCAACTGGCCCGCATGGGGGACCTGGTGCAAACCTGGCCTCTGCTGACCCGGCTGCGCAGGCTGTGGCCGGACTGCCGCCTGACCCTGTTATGCGATGCGAGCCTGCTCCCTCTGGCCTCTCTGGGGCCTGCCGGCCTTCATCCGCAAGGCCTTGACTTGGCAGGCCTGGCGATGGTGGCCAAAGAAAGCCATCTCCGGGCGGGTCGGGCCCTAAGGGTCCAGCTGGCAGCCATCAAGGGGGCTGGGGCGGAGATGGTGCTCAACCTCAACTTTTCCCGTTTTTCCCTGCTTCTGGCCAACTTTCTGGGGACGACGGTGGAAGGCTATGCGCCGCTGAAAGGCGGGCGAGAATTTGGCCGCAATGCCTGGCTGGCCTATATTTTTGCCCTGGCCCATGCAAGGACCCTGAACCGGGTGCATCTCAGCGACGTGTTTCGCCATTTGGTGCCGGCCCCGCCTTCGGAAGAGGCACCTCGGGCCAGTCCCCGGGCGGCGCTCGAACCCCTCATCGCCTTGCAACTGGGCACCCGCCATCCCCGGCGCACGTGGCCCCGGGAGGCCTTTGCGGCCTTGGCCCGGCGGCTGGTGGGTCACCTGGGGGCCCGGCTGCTGCTGGTGGGAACAGCAGCGGAACGCCCGGCGGGAGAATGGCTGTGCCACTCCCTGGCAATCCGCCATCGGGAGCGGGTGATCAACCTCATGGGCAAAACCACGTTGCCGGACTTGGCCGAGCAGCTCCAGCAAGCTTCCTTGCTGGTGAGCGGCGATACGGGCACCCTGCACCTGGCCGCCGCCCTGGGAGTGCCCACCCTGGCGCTCTTTTTCGGGCCGGCCCAGTGTTTCGAAACCGGTCCCTACGGTTTGGGACATTTGGTCTTGCAGGCGGAGCCCCCCTGCCATCCCTGCCGGGAATCCAGCTCCTGTGAGGAACCGGTATGCAGTCGGATGATATCCCCCCAGGTGGCGGCCCAGGTAGTGGAGGGAATGCTTTTGGGGGAGGTGCGGACCGTCACTCCCTGGCCGGGCGGCGTCCGCCTTTATGAAAGCGCCCGGGATTGGCTGGGGAATACCTATGTTATCCGGCAGGGCCCGCCTCCGGGCCTGCCCCACATTATCGGCGAGGCCTACCGCCGGGCCGCGGCCCCGCTTTTGGCGCTCCCCTTGCCGCCCTTGCCCCGGCCGGATATTCCACCAACCCTCAGGGCGATGTTGGCCCATTGGGCGGAGAGCGTGCAGAGTCAGAGATGGGAGGAGGCCCCAAACGCAGTGGAGGCCCTGGCTCCCCTAGCGGCCTTCCATGCCGAAGCAGGGCGCCAGGCGGCCTGGCAGGGCAGGGAGGATCGCTGGCGATTTTGGCTCGCTCAGGTACATGCGGCGTTTGTTCATCACCTTGCCCAGTGGGGAGCATAGGGATGCCATGAATCTGTGGGAAAAAAATCTTGCCTGCCTGCGCCGGGTAAATCCCGGCTTGGCCCGCAGACTGGCGGCCGAATCGCCGGCTGAGGATCATCGGGTGGAGCCCTCACGGCAAGGGAGTCCCACCCTGGTGATCGCCGGCCGCCACCTGCATTCCGCCTATGACCCGGTTCAAGAAGGGCTCCAGTGGGCTCAAAGCCAGGAGTGGCCGCCGGAGCAGCCTACGGTCATCTTCGGCTTGGGGCTGGGCTACCATCTCCTGCCCGTGCTGGCCCAGGGACGGGAGGTCTGGGTGGTGGAACCTTCCGCCACGGTGGCCCGGCTGGCCCTGAGCCATCAGGACTTGACCCCTTTGCTGGCGAGAAATGCCCTGCGGGTGGGACGGGACTATGAGGACCTGCCCCGGCCGGCCAGACTTTTGCCGTATGGTCCCAGCCGGCGGCACTACAGCCTCGCCTTTCAGCGGCTGGCCGCCTTACTGGGGGGGCGGGAAGGGTTGCCCCTGGGGTTTTTGCGCATCCTGGTGGTCAGCCCGCTGTATGGCGGTTCCCACCCGGTGGCCCGCTACGTTGCCAAAGGGTTCCGCAAACTGGGCCACGCCGCGGAACTCTGGGACCTGGCCGATTTTTATCCCGGCTACCGGGCGTTGAAAGCCCTGAGCAACGAGCCCCGGGTTTTCCAGGAGCTGGCGGCCGGACTCCTGCGGCTGTTGGGAGAGGCGCTCCTGGCCAAAGTCCGGGCTCAGCGCCCGGACCTGGTATTTTTCTTGGCCCAGGCCCCGGCGGATCCGCAGGTTCTGCGGGCCTTGCGTCAGGAAGGGGTGTTTTTGGCCTATTGGTTCGTGGAAGACTTCCAGGTGTTCCCCTATTGGCGGGAAGTGGCCCCGGAAGTGGATATTTTCTTCATCCTGCAGCAGGAACCCTTCCGTCAGGAGTTGAAACGCGTCGGCGCCAAGGCGGCCTGCCTGCCTTTGGCCGCCGACCCCGAGGTGTATCGGCCGCTGAAACTTTCCCCCCGGGAGGCCCGCCACTACGGTTCGGATTTGAGTTTTGTAGGGGCCGGCTACGCCAACCGGCGGGAATTTTTCCCGGGCCTCATGGACTTTGACTTCAAGATTTGGGGCTCCGATTGGGATAATCCCGGAACCTTGGCCGGTCTGATCCAGAATCAGGGAGCCAGGGTAAGCGATGAGGAGGCCGCCCGGATCTTTGCGGCCAGTAAAATCAACCTCAATCTGCACTCCTCGCCGTTTTTCCCCGGAGTCAATCCCGAGGGGGACTATCTCAACCCCCGGGTCTTTGATCTGGCGGCGGCTGGCGCCTTTCAATTGGTGGATTGGCGGCGGCAACTGCCGGAATGCTTCGAACCTCACCGGGAGGTGGCGGTGTTTTCTTCGCTTTCCGAGGCGCGGGAACAAATCGCCTATTTTTTAGCCCATCCGGGCAAGCGGCGGGCCATGGCCAGGCGGGCCCGGGTGCGGTGCTTGGCCGAACACACCTATGAACACCGCCTCCTGGAAGCCTTATATCTTATGGAAGAACTTCATCCCGGGGTGCTGCCTCGGCGGGCACGCCCGCAGGATTCCTGGGAGGCCTGGCGGGAATTTCTGCCGCCCGGCCATCCCCTTCTGGTCCAAGCCCAAAAAGAATCGGCAACGGACATGAGTCTGGCGGACCTGGTCCGGCGGTTGCAAGCCGGCACCGAACCCCTGAGTGAGGGCGAGACCCTGTTGTGGCTGGTGCATGAATTGCAGCAGGGCCTCCAGCGGGGCAGACTGTGAGGAAATTTCCGGGCGGCAGGAGGCTCCGATGGAAAAAGTGCGCCGCCTGCGGAAGGGAACGCCTGTGGACTCTCCACCTTCCAACATCCTGGTGATCAACCTGATGCGCCTGGGAGACCTGGTGCAGAGCCGGCCGGTCTTGAGAGGTTTGCGGGCGCAGTATCCCGAGGCTTCTATCGGCTTGGCGGTCTTAGACGTGTTTCAGGAAGGGGCCGCCTTGCTTCGCTCGGAAGTGGACCGGATCGTGGCCTTTCCCAGTTTGCCGCTGACGACGGCCCTGGAACAGCAGGGATGGCCGGCCGCCGGCCGCCTGTTGGCCCGCTGGCTTAAGGAGGCAATAAAACCCCGCCCCCAGCTTGCCATCAACCTCACTCCCACCCTGCTGGCCGGCCTCTTGGCCCGGTTGAGCGGTGCTCCACACATCCGGGGACTGACGGTGAGCCGCCGGCGGGAGGTGGTCACCTGGCCCGCTTGGGCCAGCTATGCCCTGGTGGCCTCTAAAGTGCGGCAAACCAATCCCTTTAACGTAACCGACCTCTTTGCGAAGGTGGCTGGTCTGGCGCCACAGGGCGGGGGGCCGGCGGCAATGTTACCTCCGGAGCCCCAGGACGTCATAGCCCGACGACAGGCAAGGCTGGGGTTGCCGGCCCACACCCTGCTCATCGGCCTCCTGCCGGGGGCCAGTCAACCGGAGCGCCAATGGCCGCCGCTGCACTTTGCCCAGGTGGCTACACGTTTGGCCCAGGAGCTGAGGTGTCATTTTCTCATTTTCGGCAGCGCCAGGGAGCGGGCTTTGGGGGAGGCGATCCAAAGGCAGCTGCCACCCGGCGCCGCCACCCTCACCGCTGGTGAGACGGGTACGCAGGACTTGGCCGGTTGGCTGGCTGGACTGGACCTGCTGATTACCAACGACACCGGCCCTATGCATCTGGCGGCGGCCTTGGGCCGGCCGGTGTTGGGGATCTTCCTGGCCACCGCCAGGGTCTGGGATACCGGACCGGCTGGCGCAGGACATGTAATGGTGCAGCCCTTGACCTCCTGTCACCCCTGCCCTCGGCCCTGCACCCTGCGCCGCTGCCATCAGGACCTTTCCCCTTCCGTGGTGGCTGCCTTGGCCCGGGAAATGCTTACCCGGGGCAAGTTGCCCGGCCGGGGGGAGTCCCCTGGATGGGAGCGGACCCAGGCCTACCTGAGCGTGCTTGACCCGGCGGGCTGGCAACAGGCGGTGCCCCTTGTTCGCCGTCCCCTCACCCGGGAAGACCTGTGGCGCTGGACCCACCGGCTGCTCTGGGAGGAGCTCTTGGAAGAGCCGGCGCCCACCGATGCCCTGAAGCCCTGGCTGGCGAACGTGGTTCAGGAATACTATCTGCCGCCCTCCGACAGCCTGGGGTTGGCGGCCAGCTGGGAGGCGCTCGCAGCTGTGGAACGCCTGGCCCTGCAAGGAGCAGGGCAAGCCGAAGAAATTGGCCGCCTCGCGTGCGCAGCCGGCCGGTCGCCAAGGGCCAGGAGCCTGATCCTCGCACACCTGGTGGAAATAAATGCCATTGACCAGGAGTTGCGGCGGCGGAGTGTGGAATTTCCGGAGGTTGCGGCGCTGGTGGAATTTTTCTTTCTGGATCAACGAGTCAGGGAAGACCAGGATTTCCTCTCCCTGGCCTCTGACCTGCGCTGTGCCTACCAGCTCTTGGCCAGGGCGGGGAGGCTCTGCCGCCAGAGCGCCGCGTGGCTGGCCCGGCAGGCGGGAATTGACGGAAACAGGCCCGAGGCGGCTCGAAGGGAGGCCTCAAGGTGGCATAAAACCACCAACATCCGCGCAGATACCGCTCGTACGGAGGTGAAGCGATGCTCATCACCATGAACGACCAAACTTTGGCGGCAGATTTTTCCCATCTGGCCAACCTGGAGGAACTCCTGGCCGAAATTCACGACAAACATCTGCCGGCAGGCCAGCATCTTTATCAGGTGCATCTCAATGGCGAGTTTTTCAGCGAGCGCTACCCCGGGGAGGCCCGATATTTTGGGATCCATGAAATCGAGCGCCTGGAAGTGAAAACGCTGCCGGAAGCGGAGATGGTCCGGACCATCCTCAAAGAAGCGGTGGGTCAGGGGGGCATTTTGGCGCAAGCGGTGGCCAAGTGCGCGCACCTTTTCCGGGTGGCCCCGGAGGAGGAGGCCAACCGCTGCTTCGCCCAGGTGTTGGAGGCCCTGCAATGGCTGCTGCACACGGGAGAGGGAGGGGTTCAGGCGCTCTTACGGGAGTCCGCCGGAGCCCTTCCCGATCCCCAGGCGAGGTCCGGGTTTTTCGCCCACCTGCAAAAGCTTCTCACGGACATGGAAGAGCTCGCCGTCCAGGAAGATTACATCATGCTGGCCGACCTTATGGAATTTGAACTGCACCCCCTGGTGGAACAATGGCGCACCCTGATCCTGAACCTCGTCCAGTCCTGACCCCTTCCCGGCTGGCCCTTCTCCGGGAACTCACCAGGGCCTTGGCCGAAGCCTTGCTGCAGGGGGACCTGTCCCGGGCCCAGTGGCTGCTGGCCCAGCGGCAGAAGGCGTTGTTCCGGGTTGAATGGGGCGGCCCCGAAAATGAGGAATTGGGCCGGGAGATGGCCGCCCTTTATGAAATGGAGCGGGAATTGCTGGAGTTCTGCTCCACCTGGCAGGCCGTGGTAAAGGAACGGCTGGCGGCGCTGGCCGGCCACCGGCGATTACAAGCCGGCTATCAAGCCACCAACCCGCCGGTGCGGTTTATTGAGATAAAAGAATAGCCTGCCGCCCCAAACCTTGAGGGGGTGAGGTCCTGGGGCCAACCCCGGCCCTTCCTCCTTTGGGATACCCGCGGCTGGGGCACCCCCGGGTTCGCGTTAGCTCAGGAATCCTGGTTCCACCGACACAGTTGCCACCGCCCAGCGGTCATCGGGGCTTCGGACACCCCCTGTCCTGTTTGCGGTTCTGGGGCATTGCCTCCTGCCTGGCAAATGCACCGGTTTTCTTTTACAATGACCTAACAGGATGTTGAAAAAGTTGATT
>FWWM01008514.1_pt1 | contig 19648 bp, 17 predicted proteins | sample 2228351 | NCBI WGS metagenome assembly FWWM01 (sample SAMEA103939774, study PRJEB20133) | metagenome
CAGGAATAATTTTTCTTGTTCCCAATTTCCTAATTATTCACAGCCTTGGACTAATGAATAACTTTGCTGCGTTGATATTTCCCACCTTTGGCAGTTCTTTTGGGGTATTTCTTCTGCGACAGTACATGGTTGGAATTCCACGTGAGCTCGAAGACGCGGCGTGGATTGATGGCTGTTCACGTTTGAGGTTCTTGGTAACCATAGTCATTCCGTACATCAAACCAGCATTGTTCGTCCTTGCTTTGATGACTTTCCTTGGATCATGGAACAACTTTCTCTGGCCTTTATTGGTTCTCCAAAGTCCCGAGAAGTTTACCTTGCCAATCGCTTTAGTCCGCTTTGCTGGAGCGCAATGGAATGATCCGTACAGAGGTATTGGTGCAATGATGGCTGGATCTTTTATCTCTGTGGCTCCGACACTGCTGATTTTCATTGTATTCAACAGATATTTGATGCAGGGTGTCTACCTTGGTTCCGTTGGAAAAGAATAAAATAATTTTTCTGCAGATGTTACTGATGGAAGGATTTCGAGTCCGTACCGATGAAGCTTTTGACCTTGGCCAGAGCAACAGGTAACGCTGAGGAGTGATCTTATGGACAGTATCTCTAAGGCCAAGTTAAGAAAACAAACTCTGAGAATAGTTGTCTCGGTATTGCTCTGGATCTTTGCTGCAATTTGGTTCATCCCAATATTTTGGATGTTCATCACTTCTCTGAAAGAATCCACGATTGCCACCAGCGAGTATCCTCCACAATGGATACCAAATTCCCCCACGCTCGAAAACTACCGTCGGGTTTTCACACCAGCAAGCGGTATAAGCGTAATCAGAGGAATTGGAAATAGCCTGATTGTCGCGGGCTTAGCGACTCTCTTAGGGCTTGTTGTAGCAACACCTGCTGCCTATGCTTTATCAAGGCTTAAATTCAAAGGACGCAACATCATTTTTTGGCTATACATAGCAATTTTGGCGTTTCCGGGCATTATCTTTCTTGTACCGAATTTCTTGATTATTCACAACCTGGGCTTAATGGATACATTTTCGGCGTTGATCTTGCCAGGTCTTGGCTGTACTTTTGGCGTGTTCTTGCTGAGGCAGTACATGCTTGGTATACCCAGAGAACTTGAGGATGCTGCTTGGATAGACGGATGTTCGAGGCTCAGGTTCCTATTGTCAATCGTAATTCCATACATCAGACCTGCTCTTTTTGTCCTCGGATTGATGACCTTTCTGGGATCTTGGAACAGCTTTCTCTGGCCTTTGTTAGTTCTGAACAGACCAGACAAGTTTACGCTTTCAATCGCTCTGGTCCGATTTGCGGCAGGCTGGGGTGATCCATACAGAGGAATTGGCACATTGATGGCTGGGGCCTTTGTCTCTGTGGCTCCGACGCTGGTAATATTCATCGTCTTCAGAAAATATTTGATGCAAGGTGTCTACCTCGGTTCTGTCGGTAAGGAGTGAATGCAGGATGATCAGCATGAGGGAACGGTTGGTTTTTTATGTGTTAATTCTGATAACTTGCATCAGCCCGGCATCTGATCATACCCTGAGGATAGAAATGAATGCGGCAAGTGAGATTCCTCGAACTTTGTTTGGCGTGTTCTTTGAGGATATCAATCATGCTGTTGATGGAGGGTTATATGCAGAACTTATAAAGAACGGCTCTTTCGAGCATAGTTTTGCCTTTGATGGTTGGACTATGAGATTCGATGAAGAGTTTGTGGAAATCTCTTTGGATAATACAAATTCACTGAATTCAAACAACAAGAATTACGTGAAAGTTAAGAGTGAGTCAGCGAGTGCAGAAGTGATTCTCATCAACACGGGTTACGGTGGAATAGCTTTAAAAGCTGGCGAGAGCTATCTTGCGTCATTCTATGCAAGAGAGAAAAGCTTTGTTGGCGAAATTCAGATTTCGATCGAGAACAAAAGAGGGGATAAGTCTGCCGAAGGTTTTGTTAAACTAGAAAGACAACTGGACGATTGGATAAAGATCACAATAAGACTTGTCCCACGCTCCACGGTTTCAAATTCACAGTTCGTTATGAGAATAAAAGGCTTGGGGGAACTTCATCTGGACATGATATCCCTGATGCCAGAGGACAATTGGTACGGCATGAGAAAAGACTTGCTAAAGGTTCTAAAAGAGTTAAAGCCAGGTTTCGTACGCTTCCCTGGCGGATGCTTGGTTGAAGGAGATAGTCTTGCAAATGCTTACCGATGGAAAGATACAATTGGTCCGGTTGAGAAAAGGAAAAGCAATAGAAACCTCTGGGGATATCATCAATCTTATGGCATAGGTTTCTACGAATATTTGTTGCTTGCAGAATACCTTGGTGCAGAACCTGTCCCGATTTTCAACGCAGGTATTTCTTGTCAAGTCAGAGGTGCGGAATACTGTCCAATGGATCAACTTGACGAATGGATTCAAGATGTGTTAGATTTTCTCGAGTTCGCAAACGGACCTGTTGATTCGTATTGGGGTCAGATCAGAGCACAACTTGGTCATCCTGAACCTTTTAACGTCAAGTACGTTGGTATTGGAAATGAGAACTGGGGAGATCAGTATCACGAAAGATTCAAAGTGTTTCGAGCAGCAATTAAGCAGAGATATCCGGAGGTAGAGATTGTTTTTAGTGGTCCACCTTCCTACGAGGGTTCAAATTTCAGATACGCAATGAGGTGGGCAAGGGAAAACGCTGTTGAGATTTTCGACGAACACATTTACGCATCCCCGGAATGGTTACTTGCTAACGCTGGTAGATATGACAGATACGATCGAGCAGGGCCAAAGATCATGTTAGGTGAATACGCAGCCCACGGACCAGGCAGACAGAATAACTGGCAAGCTGCCCTTGCAGAAGCTGCCTTTCTCACAGGTGTAATCCGAAACTCCGATGTCGTGATTATGGCTTCATACGCACCACTTTTCAACAGATTTGGAATGTCGCAATGGGTACCGGATTTGATATGGTTTGATTCCACCAGATTCTTCTTAACGCCAAACTACTTCGTGCAGAAGATGTATGTTGATCATTTGGGAGACCAACTGATCCAATCCGAAATGACAAATGAAGAACTTGCTTTGATCGGCTACAAATACAAGGCGATTTACCACGTTTGCACGTACAATTCAAAATCAAATGAAGTAACCATATTCGTGGTCAATCCATGGCCGGAGGACAGGACAATCGAAATTCAGTTAGAGAACATCAAAATACGAGAAAAAGTCAGTTTGATCAGTTTACACGGATCGCCGACGGATATCAACAGTTTTGATGACTACGCAATAATACCAATAGCTGAAGAGATCGTTTGCAATGGGAATAAGATTGTTGATTTTGTTGCAAAAGGCTACTCGTTCAATGTGATCAAAATCGCCGTCGAGTAGGAAACGGTGAACTTTCAATTTCATTGGATGATCTTTACAAAATCTTGAAAAACATTTGATAGGGAGGAGTCGAAAAATGGCTTACGAAATCAGTGTGGATCCAAAGAGGGTTGTGAAGCCAGTCAGCAGGTACATTTACGGTCATTTCACTGAGCATCTTGGCAGATGCATTTACGGTGGGATTTACGAAGAAGGTTCTCCTTTATCAGACCATCGGGGATTTAGAAAAGACGTACTTGAGGCAATAAAGAAGATTAAAGTTCCGATCCTTCGTTGGCCAGGCGGAAACTTTGTTTCAAATTACCATTGGGAAGATGGAATTGGTCCTAAAGATCAAAGACCAGTGAGATTCGACCTTGCCTGGCAACAAGAGGAAACGAACAGATTTGGTACTGATGAATTCATTGAATACTGTCGTGAAATCGGAGCAGAACCGTACATATGCACTAACCTTGGAACAGGAACTATGGACGAAGCTCTCCGTTGGTTGGAATACTGCAACGGAAAAGGAAACACATATTATGCTCAGCTTAGACGAAAGTACGGCCATGCAGAACCATACAATGTCAAGTTCTGGGGTATTGGCAACGAAATGTACGGTGAATGGCAGGTTGGACACATGACAGCTGATGAGTACGCACGAGTTGCCAGAGAATATGCAAAATGGATGAAAGTGTTCGATCCATCGATTAAGACGATAGCCGTTGGTTGTGATTACGATAGCGAGTGGAATTTGAAGGTTTTGAACCAAGCTGGTGATGTTTTTGATTACATTTCATACCATTTTTACACCGGTTCGGAAGATTACTATCAAACGGTTTCAACGGTGTATTTGCTTGAAGAAAGGTTGATTGGTTTGAAAAAACTCATAGACGCGAGTCGGGCGAAAAAAAGGAAGGATATTAGAATAGTTCTGGACGAATGGAACGTTTGGTACAGAGTGATGGACAACAAGCTTGAGGAACCGTACGACCTTACAGATGGAATATTTGCATGCGGTACGTTGATAATGCTTCAAAGGATCAGCGATATTGTTCCAATAGCAAACCTTGCACAACTTGTCAACGCACTCGGAGCGATACATACAGAGAAGAACGGCATGATTTTGACACCCGTTTACAAGGCGTTTGAACTGATAACTAACCACAGTGGTGAAAAACTCGTTGAAACAGTTGTTGAAACTGAGACTTACGATGTGCAAGGAACAATGTTTTACCATAAGATACCGTTTAGCGTTTCTGAAGCCAAGTTTTTGGATGCCACCACAACGGTTTCCGAAGATGAAAAAAGATTGTATCTAACTATTGTAAACTATAACAAGGACAATGAGCTACGCTGCCCGATTCGAATTAGAGGTTTGTCAAGAAAGAACGCCAACGTTTATGTGTTGAACGGACCAGATGTCAAGGCACGAAATACCCTCGAAAAACCAAATGTCGTTGACATCACCCATAGAACTCTCACAGTAGATGAGGAGTTTGTATTCACTTTTGAGCCGCACTCTTGTACAGTGATAGAAATAGAAAGATAAGGAGGATCTTAATGTACGAGAAGGAAAGAAATGAACTTTACGAAGCACACATGATGCTTGAAAGGTACAATTTGGTGGCTTATACGAGCGGTAACGTGAGTGTGAGAATAGGCGACCATGTGATGATCAAACCTTCTGGGGTGCCTTATTCATCGCTGAAACCAGAAGATTTTGTAGTAGTTGATCTGGACGGAAGGATCGTTGAGGGAAATAAGAAACCGTCTGTCGATACAGCTACACATTTGTATCTGTACAAAAACCTCGACTGGGTTAAGTCCGTCATCCACACTCATTCAACCTTTGCAACAGTTTGGGCAATCTGGGAGAAGGAGATACCAGTTCTCTGCACAGCACACGCGGATGTGTTTGGGGAGAAGATCCCGATAACAGAGTACGCACCGGTTGGTTCCGAGGCAATTGGAAAAGCTGCGGTAAAGGCGATGGGACGCTCTGGAACGGTGCTGCTGAGAAAACACGGTGTGTTGGTTGCCGGAACATCTGTTGACGATGCACTCAAGAAAGCCATCTTCCTCGAGGAGGTAGCCAGGGCAAGTTATCATGCCGTTGTTGGATTTACTCCAGTTCACTTGGCAGATGACGAGGTAGAACGTTTGTACAGGCAATATCACACGAAATACGGGCAAAAATGAATAGCGATCCACACTTTTCAAGGAGGAGGTGTTTTCTGTGAGATTCAAAGTGCTGGTTTTGCTGGTTGCACTGGTAGCATCCATGTTGCTGGCTCAAGTAACCATCAGCGTAGTCGCTTGTTCAGACAACGCAGATTCACTCAAATGGCTCGCTGAAGAGTTTATGAAGCGCAATCCGGACATCAAAGTGGAAGTCACAGTCCTTTCTTGGGAAGTGCTTTACCCAAGAATCCTCGCAGACATAGCTGCAAAATCTGCGGCGTTCGACGTTTTCAACTGGGACGTCATGACAGCCGGTGCCGTCAGTCAAGGTTGTGTGGACTTGTTCCAGTTCATGAAGGAAAACCCAGATTTAGTTGATCCGAACTATGACTTTGACGATTTGTTACCGCTTGCAAGAGACCTTGGTATTTGGGATGGGAAACTGGTTGGTTTTCCGTACTTCAACAACACGATGCTTTTCTACTACAGAAAAGATCTCTTCGAAGATCCAAAGATCAAACAACAGTTTGAACAAATGTACGGCAAACCCTTGAGGGTTCCAACAACGTGGTCGGAGGCAGTCGATGTGGCAAGGTTTTTCACCAAGAAGTTCAACAGAAACTCTCCAACTGAATATGGAATTGGTCTTATGTTCCCAACAACGCACACTATGTTCTACATGTACCTGTTGTTCTTTGGACCGTACAGAAGGAGCGTCGAGGGAATCAACAAATTTGGACCAGTTGATCTGGACTATGGCGATTACTTCACAGCGGACAGAAAACCAGCGTTTGCAAGTCAGTTTGGTCTGATGGCTTTTGAAGATATGAAGGCTCTCATGCCATATGCTCCCGACCCACTTGGATCTGACTATGGTGAAACAATAGAGTACTTCTCAAAGGGAATCGTGGCAATGGTACCGCAGTGGACAAATCCTTACCTTCAGTTTGCAGCATCGCCGGTACTTCAACCAGCTGACAAGAAGATCGGTATCGCTCCAATGCCTGGAAGATCGGTCGCTGGTAACTGGGCACTTGGTATAAACGCGTTCACCTCAAAGGAAAAGCAAAGGGCTGCGTTCAAATTTATCCAGTTTGCAACGACAAAGTGGGCTGACAAAGAAAAACTCATAAGATTCGCAATCGCACCGGTTAGAAAATCCACACTTCAAGACCCAGAAGCTCAAAAAGCCATTCCATGGGTAACGGCTTTGCCATCTATATATGCCGACGAAACCTTCAGACCAAGAATTCCCGAGGAGCCAAAGCTTGAGGACGTCACAAACATCTACTTTGCCAAGATCCTTGCTGGAGAACTCCCACTGACAATGGAAACACTTCAAAAGTTGGCAGCTGAGTGGGAAAAGATTCTTGGGAAGTGATCTGAAATTTGTGCGGGGGAGCAACAAGCTCTCCCGTTCGTGTTTGAGGTGATGACTTGTGATACTGCTCAATAGACGGGTTGCTATTGCCTTGATTTTGCCTGCGACAATACTCTTTCTTGTGATGACAATTTATCCATTTGTTTTTATGCTTTATTCTTCCCTGACAGACTTAGATCTATCTAAACCAGGAACAGGTAGGTTCATTGGTTTGAGAAACTACGCAGAAATCTTCAAAGATACGCTGGCTACATCTTCGATCGAATACACATTGTTGTTACTTTTGATTGCCGTTCCAGTGGAAATGATTTTAGGTTTGGGGCTAGGATATCTTGTACGCGGCTTAGTAGGTGAAAAGGTCATCAGATCGCTCTTTCTTTTGCCAATGATGGTTCCGGCAGCTGTAGGTGGGTTTGGCTGGAAAATGCTCTTTAATTACATATTTGGTCCTATAAATTATTTTCTTGGTTTGTTTGGAATCGATAGAATTGAGTGGTTTGGCATAGCGGGCAGTGCACGAATAGCCGTGATGATCGTCGAAATATGGCAATGGACTCCTTTTGTTTTTTTAATACTTTACGCGGCGATGCAGGCTTTGCCGAAAGACCTGCTGGATGCCGGAAAAGTTGACGGAGCAAGTGGATGGAAATTGTTCCTTCATATCGAATTTCCTCTCCTAAGACCAATTGTTTATGTCACGCTTCTTCTCAGAGTCATAGATGTTCTCAGAACTTTTGACATAGTTTACATGACGACTTTCGGCGGACCTGGTAGTGCTACTTCGACGTGGAGTTTCTACGCTTACAAGGTAACCGTATCTTACGGTTGGAACATCGGTTATGGTTCGGCTCTTTGCGTCATATTGGTGATCGTTTCGATGATACTCGTGAATACTCTGATCAAAGTTCTGAACATTGGCAGAGAGCTTGGTCTTGAAAAGGGGAGATAACCATGAAGAAGAGGATAATAAATACAATCAGATTTGCCGTCACCTTGCTTGTTCTTGCGTTTTTCCTCTTTCCCATATACTGGATTATAATCACGGCGTTTAAACCTGAGGCAGAATGGTTCACAACTCCACCTACTTTCTGGCCAACAAAGTGGACTTGGTCAAATTTCCTTGGCACTGGTTCAGCAACCTTTGGAACAACCACCACATCGATAGCCGGGATTAAACCGTTCCTGAGAAACAGCATTGTGGTTGCCACCACAACTTCTATAGTCTCTACCTTAATAGCCGCTTTAGCTGCCTATTCGATTTCAAGATCGAAGATAGGTGGAACTGGACTCACTGGGTGGTTTATATCCATGAGATTTCTACCACCAATTGCCAGTGCTATACCTTTGTACGTCATATTCACAAGGATAAAACTTCTGAACACCTGGTTTTCACTGATACTACCGTACTTAGTGCCAACAACAGCTCTTTCGATATGGTTGTTGATATCGTTCTTTAACGAAATACCTCAGGAAATTGAGGAAGCGGCATACATAGATGGCGCATCAGCAATGAAAACTTTTCTGCACGTTGTGTTCCCGTTGAGTGCTCCCGGCTTAGCTGCGGCTGCGATCCTTTCGTTCATTCAAAGCTGGGGAGAATTCCTCTTGGCATTGGTTTTGACAAGCAACGCATCCGCGCAGACTTTGCCGGTTTACCTTGGAAGGTACATCACGGGCTGGAGGGTTGCATGGGGACCTCTGTCCGCCGCAGGGTTAGTGACCATGTTGCCCGTTATAATTTTTGCGTTGATAACCCAGAGGTTTTTGATAAGAGGTCTCACCTTGGGAGCAATCAAGTAGCTGATCCTTTGAGGAGGTGGCAAATCCATGTATCTAATGGGATGTGATATCGGAACACAGGGTACAAAAACGGTCATGGTCGACGAAAAGGGTACTGTGATCGCAGAGGCGAGTAGGGAGTACGACGTCATAACTCCGCGACCAAATTGGGCAGAGCAATGGCCAGAGCCCTGGGCAAGGGCTGTTTTCGAGACAGTTAAGGAGGTAATTGAAAAATCAAATGTCCCAAGGAAACAGATCGCTGGGTTGGCGATAAGCGGTCTTTACGGCGGGTCGGGGATACCCGTTGACATAGAAATGAAACCTTTGAGACCCTGTTTAATATGGATGGACAGAAGAGCCGTTGAGGAAACAGAATGGGTCAAGAAGAACATACCTAAGGAGATGATTTTCAGTATCACAGGAAATTACGTTGATTCTTACTTTGGCTTTCCAAAGATGATGTGGATTAGAAACAACGAGCCGGAGGTATGGAAGAAGATCTACAAATTCCTATCCCCGAAAGACTACGTCATCTATCTTTTAACAGGAGAAATTGCAACGGATTATTCTTCAGCTGGAAATCTTGGCGGCGTATTTGACATTAGAAAGCTCACCTGGTCAGATGAGATGTGCAAAGCTTTGGGAATTCCCAAGGAATTTCTTCCAGAAAGGATAACAAAATCCTCGGACGTCATCGGCAAGGTGACAAAGGATGCATCCGAACTTTGTGGTTTACTTGAGGGAACTCCAATTGTTGCAGGCGGTATAGATGCACCTGTTGCACAGCTTTCTGCGGGTGCCCTTGACGAAGGGGAACATGTCGCAATGGTTGGTACATCCACATGCTGGGGAACAGTACACAGGGGAGAAAAATTGCCATTTGGCTTGGTGAGCTATCCATACGTTGTTTACGATACAGAGAGAATATACACCTTTGGAGGTTCTGCAACCACTGGAGCACTTGCAAGATGGTTCAAAGAGCAGTTCAGTGAAAGTGAGACAATTGTTGGTGAAAGAACGGGAATTTCTCCCTACCAGCTTCTCGACAGAGAAGTGGCAAACATCCCGGCTGGTAGCGATGGAATAATCGTGCTCCCCTATTTCATGGGCGAAAGATCTCCGATCTGGGATCCGTTCGCAAAGGGTGTGATCTTTGGCGTCACCCTGTATCACAAGAGGGCACACCTTTACAAAGCTTTGATGGAAGGTGGTGCTTACGCACTTAGACATAATATGGAAGAAGGTATGAAGGCAGGGCTAAAACTCAACGACGAGTGTTGGATTGTCGGTGGGGTTTCGAAATCCACAGCCTGGGTTAAGATTTTTGCAGATGTCACAGGATTCAAAATGAGACAGGTGGCAAGCCTTGTTGAAGCTCCGTTTGGCGATGCGTTCTTGGTTGGGCTAGGTGTTGGAATAATTGACAAACCTGAACGGATTAAAGAGTGGGTCAAGTACAAAGAGACTGTGGAGCCGAATCTTGAAAACAAGAAAGTCTACGACAAATATTACGAAGTCTTCAGAGAGCTTTACGAATCAGTCAAACAGTTGATGCCTAAGCTATGAAGAAGGCGGGGAAGACCCCGCCTTTTGCGTTTATTCCAACGGCTGCCATTCGATGTGGTAAATTCCGGGCTTATCGACACGTTCAAAGGTGTGGGCACCGAAGAAATCTCTTTGAGCTTGTATCAAATTTGCTGGCAGATCTGCCTCCTTCATGCTGAACAAATAGTCTAGCGACGAGTTCAAAACCGGCAGTGGGATTTCCGCTTCACGAGCAACTTGACAGATCTTCGCCGTGGGTTGAATTCTAATCTTTAGATATTCAACTGCCTTTTTGCTGGCAAGAAGGCTGACGTTTTGAGGATTTTCTCTGAGTATTTCTCTAAGGAAATCTATCATCTTTGATCTGATAATGCAGCCACCCTTCCAAATTCTGAGAACTTCAAGCAGATCTATTCCATATTTGTAAGCTTTCGAAGCTTCACTTATTAGCCACAAACCTTGTGAATATGCGAGAAACATCGATAGTTCAAGCGCTTTCTCAAGATCGTCGATCAGGTTTGAATCGGTTTTGACAGATGGTTTCTGCCAGTAGAGTTTTGACAGATTCACTCTTTGATCTTTGAAATGCGACAGGACTCTACCAATAACAGCAAGGTTCAACGAAGGAGTAGGTACGCCCAAATCAAGTGCTGCTTCGATCGTCCATTTTCCGGTACCTTTTTGTTCGGCTTTGTCGAGTATCATATCGACCATTGGTCGCCCAGTTTCTGTGTCCGTTTTTTCCATTATCTTGTAGGTTATCTCAACCAGAAACGACGATAGGTCAGAGTTGTTCCATTTCTCAAAGATCTCACCGATTTCCTTGGGCTCAAGGTTCAAAACTTTTCTCATTATGTCGTAAACCTCGGCAATAGCTTGCATTATTGCATACTCGATGCCGTTGTGAACCATTTTCACAAAGTGTCCCGCTGAATAATCTCCGACATAGGTGCAGCATGGACCATCTTCAGTCTTGGCAGCTATTTTCAAGAATATTTCTTCAACCAGTTTGTAAGCTTCCTTCGTTCCACCTGGCATTATGGATGGACCGTGAAGAGCTCCGTACTCGCCGCCAGACACGCCCGTACCAAGGAACAGTATTCCCATTTTTGAGAGTCTCTCAAGCCTTCTGTTTGTATCAGCGTAGTGGGAATTTCCGGCGTCGATCAAAAGATCTCCTTCTTGAAGGTAAGGCAAAAGTTCCTCAATCATATCGTCAACTGGTGAACCGGCTTTGACCATCAAAATGATTTTCCTGGGTCTTTCCAAAGATTCTACAAAACCTTTCAAATCATAGGTGGCGATGATTTTCTCGCCTTTGACTCTTTGTTCTACAAAATGCTTTGTTCGCTCGGCAGTTCTGTTGTAAACGGCTACTGTAAAACCTTTTCTCGCGATGTTCAGCGCAAGGTTTTGTCCCATCACGGCTAAACCTATTACTCCAATTTCTGCTTTCAACCTTCGCACCTCCCTTGCTGTAAAAAGATTTTATCACATCTACATTCCAAGGTAGGCTTGCTTTATTAAGTCACTTTCTAACAGCTTTCTTGCTTCTCCCTCTGCTACTATTCTACCTGTTTGAAGAACATAAGCTCTGTCGGCTATTTCAAGCGATTCTTGCACTCTCTGCTCAACCATAAGAATCGAGATTCCCGTACTCTTGACCTTCGTCATGATATCAAAAACTTTTTCAACCATAAGCGGCATCAAACCAAGTGACATCTCGTCCACGAGTAAGAGTTTAGGTTCGCTCATCAAGGCACGTGCGATGGCAAGTTGTTGTTGTTCTCCACCGGAGAGTGTCTCCGCCTTTTGGTTTTGTCTTTCCCTGAGGATTGGAAACAGCTCAAACATCTTTTCCATGTTCTCTTTTATCTTTTCTTTGTCTCTCATTGTGTACGCTCCCATGACGAGGTTGTCTTTCACACTCATCTTCCCAAAGACATGTCTTCCCTCCGGAACCATGGCTACACCAAGTTTGACTATTTCATGCGCCGGTAAAGTGTGTATCTTTTTGCCCATAAACTCGATTTCACCGGATATTGGCTTTAACAATCCAGCTATCGCTCTCAAAATGGTCGATTTTCCAGCGCCATTTGAACCAACGATTGTGACGAATTCACCATCGTTAACTTCGATTGAAACATCAAAAACAACCGGCACTCCGTTATACCCGACGGTTAGATTCTTTACTCTTAGCATGGTATCTCTCCCCCAGGTAAGCCTTTATGACCTCTTCGTTGTTGGCAATCTCTTCAGGAGAACCCTCTGCTATCTTTTTGCCAACGCTGAGGACTACGATCCTCCTCGAGATGGGCATAATTGCTTCCATGATATGCTCGACGATGAGCAGAGTTATTCCTTGCCTGTTCAGCTTGAGGCACAGATCCACAGCTTCTTTTATTTCAGTCTGGTTCAAACCAGCCATGGCCTCGTCAAGCATCATCATCCGTGGTTGGGTGGCCAAAACCCGTGCTATTTCCAACCTCTTCTTGTCAGCTATCGTCAAGTTGGATGCAAGCATAAATCTTTTCTCGTACAGGTGTGTCAGTTCGAGAACATGATTTGCTATCCTTTCCGCCTCTTTCTTACTCTTTGCCCTTAGAAATGCTCCAGTGAGTACGTTGTCGAAAACTGTCATGTCAAGAAGCGGTTTGACTATCTGAAACGTTCGTGTCAAACCAATTTTTGCTATCTGATGTGGTCTAAGACCCGTTATATCCTTGCCGTTAAACAACACCTTCCCGGAAAAGGGCTTGTAAAAACCACTTATACAGTTGAAGAGCGTGGTCTTCCCAGCACCGTTCGGACCAATCAGGCTAACTATTTCACCCTCGTTGACCACAAAGGAAACGTTATCATTTGCTACAAGGCTGCCGAATTTCATTGTGATACCGTTTACTTCAAGCAGCGGTTTTGCCATAGCTGACACCCCTTTTTCTGAGGGTTCTTACGATTCCTATTATTCCCTTTGGTTCAAAGCAAGCTATGAAAACTATCAGTGCGCCGTAAATCATCAAATCAATTCCCTTTCCTGTGCCTCCCAAAGCAGTACGGGTGTATTCAGAGAGCGGTATCAGTATTCCTGCACCGATTATCGGACCATAGATGTTTCCAATACCACCGAGGACTGTCAAAAGCACTATTTTCATTGAGATTTCGAGTCCGAAGACCATGAACGGGTCGATGTATAGAATGTACTGAGCATAAACTGTTCCCATAACTGCAGTCAAGGCTGCGCTTATTGCCATAGCCAAGAGCTTGTAATTGGTGGTATTTACTCCAAGCGCTTCGGCAGCATCATGACTTTCTCTCAAGGCCTTTAAGTAGTAGCCAATTTTGTTGTTTTCAATTGCAATTGCAATAAGCGTGGCAGCAAGGAACAAGAGATAAGTTATCATGAAATAGGGAATTTTTGATTGATGAAATTGCATTGCGACAAAGCTATCACTCACGACAGGAATTGATATCCCAGTGGCACCTTCGACATAATCCCAGCTGACAAACAGCTGTTTGATGATCTCTGCAACAGCAAGTGTTGCTATTGCAAAGTAATGTCCCTTCAATCTAAAACATGGATAACTCACAAGGACTGCTACGATCGCAGCTATCACTGCTCCAAGAACCATACCAATCCACGGTGAAACGTTGAACTTGTAGAACAGCATGGTGGACGTATACGCTCCTATGCCGAAAAATGCTGCATGACCGAAGGACGTCTGACCTCCAAAGCCTGTTATGATGTTCCAAGCCTCACCGAGTCCTGCGAAGAGCACTAACATTATCATTGTGTGCTGAAAGTGGACTTCTCTGACGATCAAAGGCAGAACAAAAAGTGCAACCATTAAAGCTATCAGCAGCCGGAATTTTCGCATCATGTGCCCCATCACCACCCGAATAGACCCTTAGGTCTGAATTGCAGGACAAGCAGGTATATCAAAAAAGCAAGTGCATATTTGAACTGTGTCCCAAGGTAGAAGCCACCAAGAGTTTCGGTTAATCCTATCAGCAATCCTGCGTAGAAGGCACCCCAAATGTTTCCAAAACCACCAAGCGCAACAATGACAAATGCCAACAGCCCGTACATGGCTCCCGATTCCGGATAAACGGGAAATATGTTCGAAAGAAAAGTTCCTGCAACACCTACACACACACCGGATAAAGCAAAGGTTATGGCGTAGATTCTCTGCGTGTTAACACCCATCAATTCAGCAATGTCTCTGTCTTGAGCCGTGGCTTGAATGGCTTTTCCAGTTTTGGTCTTTTTGATGAACAGTGCCACCAACAAGGTCATAGCAACACTTCCTAGGGCAGCTATCAACTGTGGCAAACCGATGACAAGGTCACCGATGAAAAACCTTTTATCGCTCACCAAAGATTGACCAACGAAGCGATAATTGGGGCTCCAGAGAAATTGAGCAAAGTTTCTGATGAAGAGACTCAAGCCAAAGGTTGCAAGCAATGGCATCAAACCAGGGGCGTTCAAAACTCGTTTGATCACAAATTGATAGGTTGCCAAGCCAAGTAACGCTGCCATACCAGCTGCTATCGGCAGGGACACAAGAGGGTCAACGCTGAAGAGACTGTAAAGCCAGAAAACGACGTACATCGAGATCATCATAAAGTCTCCATGGGCGAAGTTGATTATGTCCATCAGCCCCCACACGAGCGTAAGTCCAACCGCTACCAATGAGTAAACTGATCCTATCAAAATACCGGTGAGAATAAGTTGCGAAAGCATAGACACCCCTCTCTCTGAAAATCTTTAAAAGGGGGGACATCGTCCCCCCCTTTCATAAAGTTACCTGCGGATACTAATTATCTTTTTGACCATTCTGGCATTGGTACAACGGGGTCTTTGGTCCTGAATTCCTCTGGCCAGACTACCTCGTAGATTCCGTTGATTATCTGTGTCATGACGTTTGGGTTGTAGATGTTCTGACCGTCGGGACCGAACTTTATCTTGCCGCTGAGCACATATGGAGCCGCAAATGTGTGATTTCTGAGAACCTCGAGAATCTTTGCCGGCTCTGTTGAACCTGCAATGTTTATAGCTTCAGCAATGACAAGAGCTGAGGCAAAGTCTTCCAAGGTTGGACCATCGATATCCACACCCGATTTTGCCTTGTACATTTCGTTGATTTTTGCCAAAACTGGCAACCTTGGTATGAGAACAGGAGTTGTAGCAGCTCCACCTGAGAAGAAGTCGGCATCTTTGCCAAGGTTGATGACAAACTGTGGATCGTGGTAACCGCCACAATAGGAGAGAACAACTTTTGGAGCGACGTTGAATTCCTTGTATTTCTTTGCGAACATGGTCATATCACCTATATACGAGGCATGGAAGACAACGTCAGGTTTTGCAACTCTCACTTTTTGAACTTCAATATCTATGTTCGTGGCACCCGCTGGATATTTGACATCGGCGACCAGTGTGAACTCAGGATAATTCTTAATCTTCTCCTTTACCATCTGCGCAGCGTGGACTCCATATTCGTTGTCAATGTAGACAACTGCCACTCGTTTCACGTTCGCGTTGTACTTTTCATTCAAATACCGGAGGTACTCAAAGAAGAAATCTGTTTCCAAGCCATCATGAGGAGCTATTCTGAAGAACCATTTCAAACCTCTTTCCGTCAGTGCCGCCGAACTTGAAGAACCGGCGACAAACGGTATACCGTACTTCTCAGCAGACTGGCTCGCAGGTTTTGTCGCTGAAGAGTGATAGCAACCGATCAGAGCAACCACTTTTTCTCTTGTTATCAACCGTTCGGCTTCCGCCATGGCCAATTCTGGATTTGCCTGATGATCCGCAAAAATAAACTGTACTTTTGCCCCGCCAAGGTTTGAAAGTCCAGCGGTTTTCGCAAGTGGCAGGTCAATGTCAGGATAGAGTCCGTTGATGATCTCTTGTGCAACTTCAACTGCATACTTGATCTTCGTTCCGGTGGCTGCAGCTGGACCAGTCAACGGGAAAATCGCGCCAATTTTGATAACTTCTTGAGCAACCAGCAGCAAAGACAATGCCAACATCAGGAAAACAAGAAGTTTTCGCATGCTTCTACCTCCCTCGAAGAAGTTTGGCCCACAAGGATTTGTGGCCTTGTGAAGCTTATTTTAAAATTATTCTATCACAGAATACATCATTGGGTCAATTGAGGTTTCCTTTTATGTAATATGAAATTGTTTCGGAATTGCCAAATCAAATCGAAGGTTATTATTTCGTGAAAGTTAATACCTTTCAGAGATCTTTGGTTAACCTTTGGAAAATGAGGTTGACCAGTCGTTTTGAGATGGTAAACTCTTCTTAGGCAGAAATTGTCAGGAGGTGTTGAGGATGTCAAAGGTTGTAACCTTTGGTGAGATCATGATGAGACTTGCTACGCCCGGTTTCATCCGTTTCGTTCAAGCGAACAGTTTTGAGGTTACTTATGCAGGGGCTGAAGCGAATGTCGCTGTTTCACTTGCAAATTTTGGCGTACCATCTGCATTTGTCACAAAGCTTCCAAACAACGAACTTGGTTTGGCTGCCTTTAAAGCAATAAGGCAGTATGGCGTGGACACATCGCACATCAAATTCGGCGATGGCAGACTTGGATTGTATTTTCTTGAAACTGGATTCTCACAACGCCCTTCCAAGGTGATATACGACAGGGCAAACTCTGTGTTCGCTCTCTCAAAACCTGAGGATTACAACTGGGACGAGATCTTTAAGGATGCAACCTGGTTCCATTTCACCGGTATAACCCCCGCATTGGGGGACAACCTTGTGGAAGCATGCTTACAAGCTGTTAAGACAGCCAAGAAAAAGGGCTTGACAATTTCTTGCGATCTAAACTACCGTGCTAAGTTGTGGAGTCCACAGAAGGCAAACCAGGTTATGAGCCAGCTTGCAAAATACGTTGATATTCTTTTTGCAAATGAGGAAGATGCCGAGAAGGTCTTTGGGATCAAAGCTGATGAGTCAAATGTACATCAGGGTAAACTCAGCTTGAAAGGCTATGAACAGGTCGCAAGAAGACTCAAAGAAGGGTTTGGGTTCAAAATGGTGGCAATCACCTTAAGGGAAAGTATGGTTGCAAATGTCAACGGCTGGTCAGCTGTACTGCTGAATGACAATGACTTCCTGGTGAGCAAGCACTATACGGTCCATATTGTTGATCGAGTTGGCGCCGGTGACTCCTTTGCAGCAGGTTTGATTTATGGCATAATCATGAATATGAAAGCACAAGAAGCTCTTGAGTTTGCCACGGCGGCATCATGCTTGAAGCACACTGTGATAGGCGATTTTAACCAAGTCGGTGTGAGTGAAGTCATGAGTTTGATGAAAGGCGAGGGATCCGGCAGAGTCCAAAGGTGATAGGGTGGTGGTTTTGTGACCATAGGTTCAGTTGAAAAAGCCTTGAGGATATTGGAATACGTCATATCAAAAAACGACGGTGTGAGAATCCAAGATGTTGCGGAGTACATGAAAATAACGCCACCTGCAGCTTACAAACACTTGGAAACGCTTTTGAAGTGCGGATATGTCAGCAAGAACCCTTATTCTCTCAAATACCACGCTTCTTACAAGATCGTCGAACTCGGGACTATGGTGCTCAGAAATGTTCAGGTTAGGGAAGTCGCACACCCGTTTTTAGTGGATTTGATGGAGCGAACTGGTATGACGGTTCATTTTGCCCTCAAAGATGGTTTTGATGGCGTATACGTAGACAAAGTTGAGAGTGCCCGAACAATTCCCACGGTATCCAGGGTAGGAATGAAGATGAGATTGTACTCCACAGCTTTCGGAAAAGCTATTCTCGCTTTTCTTCCAGCAGAAGAACTGCAAAACTACCTGAATCAGGTAACCTTAGTCAAACAGACTCCCAACACAATCACTGACAAGGAAAAACTTCTGGAAGAACTTGCAAGAGTGAGAGAAAAGGGCTATGCCGTGGATAGGGAAGAAAACGAGCCGGGAATCACATGCGTAGGATCACCCGTCTTCGACTTCACCGGCAAGGTTATCGGTGGAATCAGCGTGACTGGCGCAGCGAGCGCTTTCAGCGATCAATTAATAGCGATTGTCTCGCAGGAGGTTATGAAAACGGCCAGAGAGATTTCTAGGCGTCTGGGGGCAAAGGAAATCGCATCAAAGCAGCCGGATTAATTTGTCATAAGCCTCCTTGGTGACAAGGCAGGGATCAAGCTGCCAGTAGTTTTGGTTGAAAAGTTCAACCGATATTACTCCCTGATATCCGCCTTGTCTTACAATGTTGATAAACTCTTTCAAAGGCAGAATTCCGTCCCCCGGCATTACACGATCAGAGTCTTGTGGCTTTCTGTTGAGCTCTGGTAAGTCATTTATGTGAACAACATATATTCTGTCTGAAGGGATCTTTCTTAGATCATCAAGAAATGATTTTCCAACGAAGAAATGAAAACTATCGATAACAAGACCGACGTTTTCTCTGTCAGTCGCTTTGATTATTTCATAAGCTGTCTTGATGTTGTTCACAGAACAGTTCTCAAATCCAAGAACCTCAAAACCAATCTTTACGTCGTACAGTTTTGCCAGGTCAGAGAACTCTCTCAACGCTTTCACTGTTTCCTCTTTTATTTTCTCCAACGGCAACTGGCTTTTTACAAAACCAGGAACGACTATGATGGTGCTAACTCCAATTTTGTTTGCGAGCTTTGAAAGCGACTCAAATTCTTTCTTCTTTTGTTCAAAATCTTCACAGAAGGTAAATTGTTCAACCGAGTTGATGGTGCTTGGAAGTAATGAATAATCCCTAAACTGTTTTGCGATGAATCCGATGTTTCTTTCTTCCAATTCCGTCAGCAATTTGGTTTTCCATATCTCCAAAGCTTTGAAACCAGCTTGACTTGCGCATCTGATATCCGTTAGCAAATCTGTTTTGATTGTTGTGGCTCCGTTGAAGGTGGGTATCATGGGAAATCCCTCCCTATCTGTTCCGGTAAGATGGACTGCGCAATTAGTATAACATTTTCAAAATGCAATTGTATAATCATCACGGTGGGACTTGTGAGAATAGTTTTTCTTGGAACTTCAGGAGCAGTTAGTTCAGCAAATCGTGATAACACTTCCTTGTTAATCGACAACATTTTGGTTGACTGTCCGGGCAACGTTTTTGGCAAATTGCGGAAGATCGGTTGTGATCCTGTCCAGATGGTTGATCACATAATCCTCACACATCGACACATCGACCATATCTACGGTTTGCCTTCCTTTTTGGAGATGATCCGACTGAGTGGAAGGAAGAAAACTTTGTGTCTTTATGTTCTAAGAGAATATCTGGATCACATCGAAAGAGTAATTTCCTTATTTGACCTCTCACAAGAAAAACTTGGTTTTCTTGTTCAAATTGTGCCGGTTGG
>FWWM01008515.1_pt1 | contig 19644 bp, 16 predicted proteins | sample 2228351 | NCBI WGS metagenome assembly FWWM01 (sample SAMEA103939774, study PRJEB20133) | metagenome
CCTGCTTCGCTCCGCTCGCAGACCTGTCGGTTCCCGCTACCAATCTGGGAAGGAAATGGGAATTGATAAAGCAGGCGCGCTCGGCTGGGAGGGGCGGGGACAACAAGATAATACCCTATGGAGACCCGGATTCAATCAATAGCTTTTTCGGGTCTTTCGGATCATTGGAGATTATCACCCAGATAACTTTATTCGCTGATTCCTTTATATTTTCACAGAACTTCAGAAGTCGGTCCCCGAAGGCCTCTTTGACCGATCGTTCGCCAACAAATTCCCGGAACCCTACCCAGCCTGGATAAACAACTCCGTCCCTTCGCCTTCTTTTTGGTGTTGCGGGCATAACGGTAATCAAAATAAAGTAATCCAGGTTGGTCTGGCATACCGCATCCAGGTTGGTCCGGCATAGCGCATTAAATATCTTGTCAGCCTCAGTCACCTTTCTTTTATCTCCCTCGAACTCTTTCTGTCTTTTCTCGCTTTCAAAGTGTAACTCAAGTTCATTTTTCTCCTCCCGCGTAAAGAGAGTGTCCATAAGCATATCCATGGTCACGACCTCACAGAAACCCAGAAGTTTGCCCGATTTATCTTTATCAAAGAAGGCCAGATCAACTCTCTTCTGCCATTCGGTTCTAGGTTGTCCGTTTCGGTTAGTTGTTTCTAGCCCTTCTTCAAGTAGAAACCTGAACTCCGGGATGACTATGTAGCCACATTTGCTAAGGGCTTTAAGGGCTTTAGCCGACAGGGCTACAAGCTTGCTATGTAAGCTTTGTTTATTTGCCTCGCCCAAATGCGTGATCGCCTCGCACGTGAATCTCCAGGATTTCTTGGCCTCCTTTTTGTCAGCAGTGATCCACTGCTCTATTTCCTTCTCCAGCCACTTCTTCAAGCTATCAGCAGTCAGCTCTTCCATCTCAAAAACCTCCTTTCTAGGTTCGCCGCAAATTATACGGGGGGGGGGCGACCCATTGCAAGCTGTTCACCCGGGCCAGGCCCTCTTGAACCTCCTCCATTTTATCCCTATGCCCTCAAGGAGATCAGGCGGGCAAAACAGGCCGCCTGACTCGTCCGTGTAGGTCTGGAGGCATATCAGGCCCCAGAGGTCTATGTCATCAGGAACCAGGGTCGTTACCCCAGGCATGGGTATCAGGCAATCAAACGGCCCGGAGAAGGGGCTATCCGGCATGGAGAGATCGGGTTCTGGCAGGGCGTCCGAGCGTATGTTGAATTTTACCTTTGGGTCCCAGACGCTGAGCCCCCGCTCCTCCAGCGCGGCCTTTATCTCCCGAAAGTCCTCTGACTCAAGGACAATTTCGGTTCTCATGCTACGGACCGGCTTTCCCTTTATGCGCTTTACTCCCTTATCCATAACCTTTACCCTGATGATCCACATGATCCCATTGAAGAGAACCTCAACCTTTTCGCTCCGTGGCATGGGTTTATGTCTCCCCTTGCTCCTCTGTCTCCCAGCCAACATCAACACTCTGCAGTTTCAACTGCAGGGCAAAGAGCGCGCTCCTGGTCTTTTCAATGTTTGCGGTAGCACCCCTGACCTGGCCCTCGGCCCTGTTCAGGAAGGTGAAGGCCTCATGCAGGTCATTTTCCAGAGCTCTTATGTTACCTATAACCTGATCAACCTTTACTGCTATTTCATCGCGGCGTATTCCAAGCGCGACCGTGGCCAGGTAGGCGTATAGGGTCGTCGGCGAGACGGGGATGACCCGTCTGTCAAGGGCATACTGGACTATCTCGGCATCATCCAGTATCCTTGAGTAAAGCCCATCGGAAGGGATGAACATCAACGCGAAATCCGTCGTGTCGTGCTCAGGGGAGATGTATTTGGTCACCTCGTCTATGCGAGCCTTCACGGGTTTCCTGAAATCCTTCTCGCGCTCAAGCGCGGAGACCGAAAACTTCGCGTCAATCGGGACCCGCCTGTCCCCGATCCTCACCGCGCAATCAACCCGGTTCGGGCCTAATTGGCACTGGAAGTCCCTGTAGACATCGGGGATGAGGTCTTTCACGATGTCCTCAAGCAGGAACTCTCCGAACCTGCCTCCCTTCTGGCCTGAGCCCTTGAGGGCCTCAAAGAACTCGTTCAGCCTCCTGGTCTCATCCTGGAGGGCCTGGGACATTCTTCCCATCTCTCCCATGCTCCTGTCCAGCCTTGACATGCTCTCGGTTATAGTGCTCCTGACGGCATCTATGGCGCCGGATGCCCTCGCTGTCTCGGCCCTGGTCTCGGCAACGGCCCTCATTCTGACCAGGATCATCCCCAGCAAAACAGCTATGAGGACTATTCCAAGGGCCACGACTATCAGGGTTATGATGTTTATCATGCCTCTGACTCCTCTGAATCAGCGTCCAGGATGTCCTGGACGGTTATGGGTCTCTTCCTGCGAAGGAGCTTCTGGATGCGGGAGGGGGGCTCAGGCATGGGATCGGCCTTTTTATCATCCTGAGGTTCATCATCATCCTCTATGAATTTGAATTTCGGCCTCTCCCTTCCTATGACCTCATAAAGGAGAAACTGAGCATCCTCCTCCGCCATATCGGTAAGGATCCTGATCCTGTTGCCCTCGGCCCTCGCGACAACCCGCCTGCCCCTATAGCTGAAGGTTATGAGCTCGGTTCCGTCCTTGTATCTGCCGGAGTATATGACTGAGGGATTATAGCCCAGCTTCCGGAGCTCAGCCCTCATTCTCTCCGTGCTCATGTATCTTCTCTTTTGTCTGGACATGATCGGCCTCCTTCGTCACATCTATTACTAACTAAAAAACCGGGAAAGTTCTCTGTTCCTTTTCTGGCAAGGAACACGGGTATTTTCCCCCTGAAAACGACACCAATCTGGTCAGAAAAATAGCCTGTTCTGCACCACATTTTGCCCCCCTCTCAGGCTATCACTACCCTCCCCTTTCCAACTATGCCCTCAAGCGCGGAAAGGACTGATGGCTCAGGCGCGACCATGAACTCCTTACTGACAAGGAGCCTCGGCCTGTCGCAGAGGAGCCTGAACGCTATGGGGACACTACCGGGATGTTCTTTGGCACACGAGGCAATACCCTGGATAACATCGTCCCTGGCAAGGTCCTCCGGGTTCACCTCTATGGTTACCCTCCTGGGGTTCCTGAGAACCTCCTCTATGGGCTGGGCGTCCTCTATTGCTATCTTGACATCCCTTGACTCGCCCTCCTCGTCATCGGTCTCCCTGACCTCAACTATGACCCTCCCCGTGAAGAGATAGACCTTGTCCTCCCTGAGTATAGCGCCTATCTTCTTGAGGGGATCGGAGAATATTATACCCGGGAGCCTGCCCTCGGTGTCCTCTATGTTGACCTGCGCGAAGTAGTTGCCCTTCTTGCTCTTCTGGCGAGTTATGTTAAGCAATACTCCCACAACCTTAACTTTGTCGCCATTTTCATATTCAATTAACCGTGATGATGGGGTGACATCAAGCAATCTCACCATGGGATACCGGTCAAGTGGCGAGGATGTCAGGTAGAAACCTAGGACCTCTTTTTCAAACTCCGTGTTGGCCTCCGGGTCTGGCTTGCCTCCCTCGGAACCGTTGGGTGGCGCCACGCCCACAAAGAAACCGCCATTGCCTATTCCGCCTGTCTTGCCGCCGGTGGACTCGCACCTTTTCAGGAGGGCCTTGCGGTCAGGATTCAGCCTGTCAAAAGCCCCTGCTTTTATCAGGCTCTCTATCACTCGTTTGTTGACCTTGCTGGAGACCCTTGCCATGAAGTCCTCAAGGGAGGTGAAGGGGCCATCCTTCCTGGCCCTCAGGATGTCGGAGATCGCCGAAAGCCCGACATTCTTTATGGCCGCGAGACCATAGAGTATCGTGCGGTCATCCCTCATAGCGAAATATGTCTCGGACGCGTTTATGTCCGGCGGGAGAACGGTTATGCCCATCCTTCTTGCCTCGTCAACCAGGGGGGGAACCTTTTCCTGGGTCTTGGTTGAATCAATAGCGGCGTTCAGCGCGGCCGTCATGAATTCCGCGGAGTAATTAGCCTTCAGGTATGCTGTCCAGTAGGCTAAGAGTCCGTAGCTGGCCGCGTGCGCCCTGTTGAACGAGTAGCCCGCGAACTCCTCCATCGCGTCCCATATCTTCTCAACCTCTGTCCGGTCGTGGCCCCTGGCAACGGCCCCATCCACGAACTTGGCCTTCATCTTTGCCATGAGCTCGGGCTTTTTCTTTCCTATGGCGTATCTTAGAACATCGGCCTCCCCCACCGTGAAGCCAGCTAGAGCAACAGCGATCCCGCTTATTTGTTCCTGATAGACGAAGACACCATATGTGTCTCGCAGGATGGGTTCCAGCTCCGGGAACGGGAAATGGACCGGCTCCCTCCCGTTCTTCCTGTGGACATACCTGTCGGTCATGCCAGCCTCAAGAGGGCCTGTCCTGAACAGGGCTACAACCGCGAATATGTCCTCTATGGAGGTCGGGTTCAGGTTGCGCAGTGTCCTCCGCATTCCAGCGGATTCCAGCTGGAAAACAGAGGCTGTGTCCCCCCTGGCCAGGAGGGAGAAGGTTTTCTCGTCATCAAGGGGTATCTCATCCAGCCCCAGGGGCCTTCCGCGGGTCTTCCCGATCAGATCAAGGCACCTCTCAACCACTGACAAAGTCCGCAGACCGAGGATGTCCACCTTGAGGATGCCGACATCCTCAAGGGATTTCATGTCAAACTGGGTGACGACCGCTTTCTCTCCTCCTGCGGAGTTGACGGTTATCAACGGAACATGCTCCCAGAGAAGGCCGGGGGTTATGACTACGCCCGCGGCGTGAACGGAGAGGTTCCTTATGTGGCCCTCAAGCCTCTTCGCGGTCTCAAAGACCCTCGCGTATTCCTCGCTTTCGGCCGCGATCCTTGAGAGTTCAGGTATCTCGCGCAGGGCTTCGGAAAGGGACATGGTCTGGGGAATGATCTTGCAGACCTGGTCCACCTCCGCGTAGGGCAGTCCGTAAAAACGAGCCACATCTTTCACCGCGGCCCTGGCCTTAAGCCGTGTGTATGTGACGATCTGCGCGACGGATTCCTCTCCGTATTTTCGCTTTATGGCATCTATCACCCGGTCGCGTTTGGTATCGGAGAAATCTATGTCAACATCCGGCGGCGATATTCTCTCCGGGTTCAGGAAACGCTCAAAGAGAAGGTTGTGCCTTATGGGGTCAATCTTGGTAACATCAAGGCAGTGCAGGACCAGCGACGCGGCGCCAGAACCCCTTCCCGGACCAACCGGGACACCCGCGTTTCTGGCCATCTCAACGATGTCCCATATTATCAGGAAGTAGCTGGCGAACCCGGTCTCCTTTATGACCCTGAGCTCGTGCTTCAGCCTGTTCCTGTATTCCTCAGGGGGCGAATCCCCGAACTTACGCCTGAAACCATCTTCCGCGAGCCTTGCCAGAAAGTCATCCGGGGACGAAAAGCCCTCCGGCAGGGGAAACTCCGGCAGGCGCAGGGAAACACTGTCAAGGTCAATGACCTGGCCGGCGCGCTCTGCTATCTCAAGGGTGGACGAGAGGGCATCCGGGAATTCCGCGAACAGGGCGGCCATCTCGGCCGGGGCCCTCATGTAGAGTTGCTCGGTTTTTATGTATCTCTCGTCATCCTGGGTCCGGTTGCTGTTCAGGGACATGAGTATTTCCTGTAAATACGCGTCCTCTTTCCGGACATAGTGGACATCGTTGGTGGCCACGACCCTTAGGCCGTTCTTCCTTGCCTGGTCCACCAGCCACCTGTTCACCCTCTCGTATCCCTCAACGCCGACGCTCTGGATCTCAATATAGAAATTCTCGGGGCCGAATATGTCCAGGTATTTTTTCAGCGCCGCGAGCGCGGCAGTCTCGCCCTGGTTAATATAGACATAGGGTATCTCGCCCTTGGGGCAACCGGAGAGGGCCACCAGACCATCCCGATGCTCCGCGAGAAACGCCATGTCCGTCCTGGGTTTGTAATATTGGCCGTTAAGGTGCGCGTCAGAGGTTATGGTCATCAGGTTCCTGAAACCGCGTTCGTCCTCGGCCAGCAAGGTCAGGTGGTAGTAAAGCTTATCAAGCTCCTTGTCCTTCCTCCTCCTGTCCTCAAGGGCAACATAGGCCTCAAGTCCAACGATTGGCTTTATCCCGCATTTCCGGGCGGCCCTTACAAAGTGCACCGCGCCCATCATGTTTCCGTGGTCGGTAAGGGCCATTGCCCTCATGTCCATTTTTGCCGCGGCGGTGACCAGCTCCTCCAGGGTGGAAACCCCATCAAAAAGGAAGTAATCCGAGTGAACATGGAGGTGGACGAACTCAGGCATGGCAAAAATCCTCCACGGAATAGTAGAAAGCGCTATCTAAATAACCATAACCGACAATCATCTCACTCACACCTTGAGTATCCGCAATCCCTGCATATGTAACAGCCCTCGGCCATGAAAAGGGGCCCCCCGCACTGGGGACACAGCTCTTCTGCCTCAGGCTGGCCGTTTTCGGTCTCTATGAGAACAACCGTCTCCTTCCGAGGACCCTTGCCCTCGGATTTCTTTTCTTCAAGGAACCTGGCCAGGGTCTTGGCTATGGCGTCAGGAACCGAGAAAACAATACTCCCGTCCGGCTGGGGCGTCGGCGAAACGCTCTTTATTCCCATCAACTGTTCGGTTATGGACGAGGGCGCAACCGAGGAGCGCAGGGCAAGCGAGATAAGCCTACCCACGGCCTCCGCGAGCGCGTTCAGACTTGAGCCCGGCTTACCCAGGTGTATGAAAACCTCAAGGGGACCTATCTCATCCTCGTTTATGGTCACATAGGTCGTGCCCAGCTCTGTCTTGACCTTGTATGTGTAGCCGATAACCTTCTCCGGCCTGGGTCTGGGTTTTATGTGGCCCGGCAGGACCGTCCCTTTTCCCCTGGTTTTCTCGCCCTCTGGTTTGACCGCGAGCACCTGTGCGACGCGACTGCCATCCCTGTATATGGTTATGCCCTTGCACCTGGATTGCCAGGCCATCATGTAGACAGAGGCAACATCCTCCTCAGTGGCGGAGTTTGGCATGTTTATCGTCTTGGAAACAGCGTTGCAGGTGTAGCGCTGGAAAGCGGCCTGTATGTTGACATGTTGCTGGGCAGATATGTCAAAGGTTGTCTCAAATATGTCCCTGATGTGCTGGGGCAGGAACTTCTTTTCCTTTATGCTCCTGGCGCCGGAAAGATCCTCCATAGCATCCTGGAAGCCGAATGCCTCCGCGGCTTCCTCCAGGTATCTGTTAGCGTAAAGCAGGGAGGTGCCATCCATCACTGTCTTCGTGTAGACCAGAGAGAAAAGGGGTTCTATACCTGACGAGCAGTCCGCGATCATTGATATGGTTCCGGTCGGGGCTATTGTGGTTACGGTCGCGTTGCGCATCGGGGTTCCCCTGAACACGCTACGATCTATGTTTGGAAAGCTCCCCTTTTCCTCGCCAAGCCTGGCAGACGCGGCCCTGGCCCTCTCCTGAATGAAGCGCATCAGCTCCTCTCCCGCCATGACAGCCTCCACGGACGAATGAGGGATGCCCGCTAAAATAAGTAGGTCAGCGAAACCCATGACGCCAAGGCCTATCTTCCTGTTAGCAAGGGTTGTCTCCTTTATCCTCGGCAGGGGGAACGAGTTGACCTCTATGACATTGTCCAGGAAACGAACCGCGAGATCAACGGTCTGTCCCAATGATTCCCAGTCAACCAGTCCCCTAGCCTCATCCCAGGACGCGGCCCGGTCGTGCGTTATGAACCAGGGATCTGGGCCCTTGAAGAACTTTGCGAGGTTGATTGAACCGAGATTACAAGATTCGTAAGGAAGAAGGGGTTGCTCTCCGCACGGATTAGTGCTCTCTACTATACCAACCTCCGGATCAAGGGGATGTCGTCTATTTATCTCATCAATGAAGATTATGCCCGGCTCGCCGTTCTTCCAGGCCTGGTGGACCATCTTCTCAAAGACCTCCCTGCCCGGAAGCCGGCCCGTGCTCTTACCGGTCCTTGGGTTTATCAAAGCGTATTCCCTGTCCTCCTGGACCGCCTTCATGAAACGATCGGTCACCGCTACGGAGATATTGAAGTTAGGGATGTCGCCTTCCCTGTCCTTGCAGGTTATGAACTCCAGTATGTCCGGGTGGTCAACCCTCAGGATGCCCATGTTAGCGCCCCGCCTCCTGCCGCCCTGCTTCACGGCCTCGGTTGCCGCGTCGTAAACGCGCATAAAGGATATGGGGCCTGAGGCTACGCCCATCGTGCTCCGCACCAGGTCGCCTTTTGGTCTTAATCGCGAGAAGGAGAAACCCGTTCCACCACCCGACTGGTGTATTTTCGCGGTTTCTTTCAGGGTCTCAAATATCCCCTCCATGCTGTCGTCAACGGGCAGAACGAAGCACGCGGAGAGCTGGCCAAGGGGGGTGCCCGCGTTCATCAGGGTGGGCGAGTTGGGAAGGAAACGCATTGAGACGAGCAATTCATGGAAGGCGTCCATCCACTTTTCCCTTTCCCTTTCGGGCTCAGCGATTGCCCGGGCAACCCTGAGGAACATCTCCTCCGGGGTCTCCTTGACATTACCACCCTCGTCCTTGAGCAAATACCTGCCCTCAAGGACGCGCAGGGCATTATCGCTAAAAGTAAGCAACCCCCGCTTGGGAGGGACGGCTTTCTTTCTCTTTTGGCCAGCCATCTCAGTGTGGCGTTATTATGTGATGGGGCATCTTGCCGGTTCAAGCTCGCTGAGAGGGCCATCAAATAAGGGGAAAGAGGCCATGTCCGCTCCGGTCAAGGCGTTTGGCCAAAATCCTTGCCCCGGTGGAATTTGCGGGATCAGGTTCTTCTCGCGCGCGCCGGAAATGGGGGTCTCCGGAGATGGCCGATCCGGGAAAGCGTTGTCAGACAAGGAACAGAGAAGGTGCATGCGCCGGAGCCTTGCCATGGTTTATAATCTGAGGGTGATACTTTCCGCGCTTTTGGGAATATCCCTGTCCATCTCCATCTCCTCCCCCCACGGCCGGTTTTCCGGGACAATTGAGGTGCTGGACTCGTCCTGGGCAACGATAGCAGGAGAGGAAAAGGCGGTGCTGGCTGTCCTGTCAATCAACCTGATGGTGGCAATTGAGGACGGTGAGATCATAAGGGCCTTTCTCTTCTCAGGGGGAGACTCGCTTTATTATGGCCCGAAGGCAAAGCAGGGGGACGAGAAAACGCCATGCGGCTTATACAGGCTCTACAGGAGGGCATGGAGCAGGTTCCCATGGCCAGTGCTCATTGATTATCCGGGGATTCAAGACGCGGAGAGGGGCCTGTCCGAGGGCAGGATAAGCCGGTCAACATACGAGGAGATTGTCCGGGCGCACAGACAAGGGCAGATCCCACCGCAGAACACCGGGCTCGGCGGGTCCATACTCATCCACGGGTATCCCAACCCGGAGGAATGGCAGGGGGTCTGGTGGAACAGCCTGATTGAGAACTGGACGAATGGGTGTCTGGCGCCGGGGAACCCTGACGCGGAGTGGCTTTTCAACTGGGTTCAGGATGGGACCCGGATATTGATACTTGAGGATGCGAGGGTTGATTCCCTGAGGCTGAATGGCCAGGAGATTGACCCGGAGGGGCTGAAGGAATTGATGAGGGCCAAGCCCGAGTGATCCGCCTCAGTGGTTGAACCCACTTCCTGTATGAATATGAAAAATAAAAACGGTTCCCGTTGCGGTCTTTAGGGTTGGCGAGTTAAAAATCCCTATGATCGGCGAAATGGTTAGTCTTTTGATACATAAGGACTGGCTCGTTATTGAGATTCGTTCGCGCAAAAGTGCCGCTGAAATCCCTCCCACCAGGCCATTATACTCTTGCCATCAACGGAGAACGGGAGGATGAACATGTTGCTGCTTATCCTGGTATCGCAGAACCCGGCCTGGTGGCCAACCTATGGCTATGACCTGGCCAACTCGCACTTCTCGCCCTTCAAGGGCGCGATGAGCTCCACCCCGGCAACGACCTGGCAGTATACCGGCGCGGGCTATGTGGAGCGTTCCCCCGCTACAGCGGAAATAGGCGACGGAGACCCGAACCTTGAGACCCTGGTCCCCGGATACAACACCGGAACGCTAGCGCTTGTTGATGGCGTCACCCAGTCCGTCCAGTGGACCAGGAGCATCGGCTCAAACCCCATATCCACCGCTGGCATGTATAACCTGGACGCTGACCCGCAGCTGGAGTGCGTCGTCAGCATCTCCAACGGGGTTGGAACGGTCTGCCTGGATGGCCTCACGGGCGCGACGCAGTGGACATTTTCCAGCGCGGTCACCTGGGGTTCGGCAAAGGTCGCGGATTTCGTTCCAGGTAATCCTGGCCTTGAGATAATTGTTGGCGGGGGTTCCGGCCTCTACTGCCTGAACAGCTCTGGCGCGCAGTTGTGGCTCGCGTCAATCGGCGCGGTGAATTCCACCCCCGCGGCCCTGGACATTGATGGCGATGGCCTCTACGAGATAGCGGTCTCCTCCTCAACAACCCTGGCAGTCCTTGAGGCTGAGAACGGCGCGGTGAAGTGGTCGCAAGCATTCGGCGGAGAATACGGTTCCCCGTGCCTGAAGGATGTCACCGGGGACGGGGTCGCGGATGTCGTGGTGGGCAATGCCAGCGGCGTGGTCTATTGTAGGAATTCCAACACCGGCGCCCTGAACTGGTCGGTTACCATGATGTATCCGAAGTGCGAGGCCGGCGCGGCCGCGTGGGACCTGGACAACAACGGCGTGGTGGAGGTGATAGTCGGGTGCAACAACAGCTTAAACACAGCTGGCTGTTTGTATTCAATAAACGGCGCGACAGGCGCGGTGAACTGGACATATCCTGTTGCTTACGGCGTCCACAGGGCAGTTTCCCTCATTGATGTTAACGGCGACAATATCGTTGAAATACTCATGCCTGGATGCAGGAATGGCGGCCCCAACGGCCTGAAGTGCCTGAGGCCTGCGGGCACGCTCCTCTGGGAGGTTTCCTTCTCAACCGCGCACGACATACACGACCCATCCAACGCTGACATTGACGGCGACGGTTGCGCGGAGCTCATCGTGGGCACCTATGGCGTGAACGCCGCATGGTTCCTGGACGATGTTGGAAATGCCAGCGATTGCGGCGTGCTTGAGACAGGGGAGGACCCCGGCTACCCGGAAACCCTTTTGCCAGAGGTCTCATTCACGGCCGGGCGCGTTCTCCTTCATCTGCCCGGAGATGTGGCCGGAATGCTCTGTCTCTATGACCCCGCGGGGAGAAGGGTCACGGTCCTGATCTCCGGGGAAATAAGGGCCGGAGAATACAGCTTTGACATAGGGGGCCTCGTGCCCGGAGTCTATACCGCGGTCTTCGTCCACGAGAGGGGAACCGCGTCCTGCGTTGTGCCGGCGGGGAGGTAATCGGCCCGGTTTCTGGTTCTGACAGGGAACGATAACAACCAACCAGCAACCAAAGCGCGGAGAAATCACCCATGTGGGGGCGCGGCAAGCCGCGCCCTGGGCAGGCACGGGGGCCTGCCCCTACATTATAATTTCCCCGTGAATGTCGTTGTTCTCGGCGCGGGGCCTGGCGGCCTCTCGTCCGCTTATTTCCTGGCAAGGGCAGGGATTTGCCCTGTCGTGATTGAAAAGCAGGGGTTCGTCGGCGGGGTCTCAAGAACAAAGCTGACAGAGGACGGGTTCAGGTATGACATGGGGGGCCACAGGTTCTTCACCAGGAACAAGATCCTCCTTGACATGATAGCGGATGTCCTGGGGGATGACCTACTGATGCCGGTCAGGGTCTCAAGGATCTACAAGGAGGGCAAATTTTTCCTTTATCCCATAAAGATAGGGGATGTTCTCAGGAAGCTCAGCCCGTTCAGGGGCGCGGGGTTCATCCTGGATTACTTCTGGGCAAAATTGGCATACGGGAACAGGCCGGATGTCTCGTTTGAGGACTGGGTGGTCAAGCGCTTCGGTAGGGGGCTTTACAGGTTCAACTTTGAGGAATACACGGAAAAGGTATGGGGACTGAAGCCAACCGAGATATCCGCGGACTGGGCCGCGGAGCGGATAAGGGGCCTCTCGCTGACGACCGCGATACGCGAGGCCCTCTTCCCCAAGAAGGAAAAGGGCGCGGAGCTCGCGACCATAATAGACAGGTTCTATTATCCAAGATACGGCATAGGGCAAATATCCGAGAAATTCACTGATTTCACTACGGACAGGGGCGGAAGGGTCATCCTCAACGCACCGGTCCAGGAGGTTTGCTGGCAGGGCAACAGGATCCTCTCGGCAAAGGCTGGAGGGGAAGAGTTTCCTGTTGATCACATGATAGGGTCAATACCACTGCCGGCAATGCTGAGCGCGATGAGGCCTGAGCCGCCTCAGGAGGTCACGAGCGCGGCGAAAAAATTGAGGTTTCGCGATCTCCTGATTGTCTTTCTGAAAATAGCCAAACCCAATGTAACCAAGGATTCCTGGATATATTTCCCCGAGCTCAGGATCCCATTTGGCCGGTGGCACGAGCCAAAGAACTGGTCAGCCTGGATGGTTCCGGATCAGGGGGTCACATCCCTCCCGGTGGAGTATTTCGCGTTCAGGGGGGACGAGACCTGGAACGCCAATGACAAAACCCTCGCGGACGCAACCGTGGACTTCATAGACCGGGAATTCGGGTTCTTCAACAAGAAGGATGTGATCGGCTGGGAGGTGACCAGGGTGCCAGAGGCGTATCCCATATGGGATATAGGATACAAAGAGCCGCTCTCGGTTGTTCTATCCTGGCTGGAAGGGTTTGAGAACCTCTATCTCATAGGCAGGAACGGCAGGCACAGGTATAACCTGATGGATCACTCGTTTGAGACGGGAATACTCGCGGCAAAGAGCATCCTTGACGGCACCAGATACGACATGGAGGACATAGACTGGGGAAGAGGATACCTTGAGGCAGGGGAGATACCTGTAATTAGACCAGAAAGCTCTTAAAATTCATAAGGAAAAAATCTCGTGGGTTAACATAAGGAAAATGTTTCATGTGAAACCAGGCGCGGAAACGATTAGGCCTTCGGATTTTCCTTGATGTGAATATCCACCTGCGGGAACGGAATTGTTATGCCGTGCTCCTTCAGGGAATCCCAGATCAGGTAGCGCAGTTCTGTTTTTATCGCTACTATCTGTCTCGCGCTGTCCAGATTGACCCATATCGCGAGGACGAAGTTCAGGGAGCTGTCCCCAAAACCATCAAAGAAAACCCTTGGTAGGAGCATGGTATCCATCTTCTCCTCAAGGCGTTTGCCCGCAACCAGAAGGGCCTTCTCAACCTCCCTTGGTTCAGAGGAATACGCGACAGGGACCGGAACAGTTATCCTGATCAGGTCTCCATCCCTGGTGTAGTTAACCAGCGTCTTATCAACAAGGGCTGAGTTCGGGATAACCAGGGAGACATGGTCAAGTGTCTCAACCACGAAGCTCCTGAAACCGAGCTTTTTTATCGTTCCTATCTCGCCATCCACCTCAACGATGTGGCCGGGCGCCAGGCTCTTCTCGCCCAGGAGGGTCATGCCAGCGAAGAAGTCCAGGAAGAGTTTCTGCAGGCCAAAGCCAACCCCAATCCCTATTGCTCCAGCGAGTATCTGCAGGGTGGTTAGGTTTATACCGACCGTGTCAAGTATTATGAAGATTCCGAGACCGAGTATGATGTAGGTTATCAGCCTGGCTGGAACCGAGGAAACGGATTCATCGCCGAGGGTCTTTGGCAGAAACCGGGACTCAAGGAGACGTTCCGCCCAGAGCGAGAGCCTGTAGAAAAGAACAATAAGCGCAGTGCCCACAACAAGGCCATATATGGATACCTGAAACTCCCCCAAGCCAAGATAGTGATTCCTAGCAAAGAGGACAACCGGCATGAGCATGTCCAGAGAGTGAAGGATGAGCAAAACAGCCATCAGGGGCAAGAGGAAATATCTGACCAGCTTCCTTGAGATGCCGGGTTTGGCGATGTGCCTGATCAGAACGGATAGGACAGAAAAGCCCACGATTATCCAGAAGAGCTGGGTGATCTTCAAAACTATGTCCCGCGGCCACGCGTGGGCCTTGAAGACCTCAAAGGCGATGTAGCCTCCGGCAAGGGTAAGGCTGGAAGAAACAGTAGCGAGGCTGGTCTCGGTAAGCACGGAAAGAAAAGGGTTTCTGGACGCGAGGCCCTTCCTGGGCTTTCTGGTAAGGAAGGCGAGGGCCAGGTGCAGTCCAGCGGACACGACCAGTATTGCGGCTATGGTCCCGACCTGGAGCCAGAAATCCCGGGTCCCGAAGTCCCGAACGAATATCAAGGCAAAATTTTCAAGCTCGGGGCTCACTCAGTTCAACCATTTGCCACACAGGCTTTTGCCTAACCCATGGTGTGGGAAAAAACTTATGGGAGAGCCGCCAGGGGCGTAATGAATCGGCAAATAAACATGGGCGGCCGCCCGGCCGCCCATGCAGGATGGTTTTACCATGAAACAGCTGAAAGAAACAGCTAGTTTGAATATTATACAGCTTCGCGCTTGGACTGTCAAGCGCGCTATAACTCCTGGCCGATTACAGCTATGTGCTTGCACTATAAAGGGTTTGACTTAACTCATTGTATAGCAAGAACTTATGGAGGGGCTAAGAATGGGCAGGAGAGCGTGAGCGGGAATACACGGGAGATGCCAAGCCTGCTAGCAGTCCTAAATCAGGCCTCGTGTATGTGTGGAAATGGGCGTAAGCAGAACAACAAGAAGTGTCTGCGGCGAAAAACCAAAAACAAAGCCCATGACATTGTCATGGGCCCGTGGTATTCTGATATCGGGAAGAGCTAGAACGGAACCAGGTTCGTCCTGTCTGTTATCCGGGCAACAGCGTGCGCTATGAGGGTGAAGGCCCCCTCAACATCGTCAAGGTTAACCATCTCAACCGGGGTGTGCATATTCCTGTTCGGAACCGAAACCAGGCCTGCCGCGACCCCGGCCCTCGTCAGCTGAATAGCGTTAGCATCTGTGCCGGTTCCCCTGGGTATTGCCTCTACCACATACGGGATCTTCTTCTCGGTTGCTGTCTTGACTAATAGTTCGTGAACCTTGTGGTTTATGTTTGGACCACGGGCGATCACGGGCCCTCCGCCCAGCTTTATGTTACCAAAGATGCCCTTTTCCTTGCCCCCCATGCCAGGGTAATCCGTAGCGAATGTAACATCAACGGCTATTCCGACTTTTGGGTCAATCCCGAAGGCAGAGGTGTGTGCGCCCCGGAGCCCTATTTCCTCCTGGACCGTGGCTACCGCGTGGACCTCGGCCTGGATATCCATCCTTGACATCAGCCGGAGGGCTTCCAGGACAACGAATGCACCTATTCTATCGTCAAACCCGTGGGCAACGGCGTTATTCCCGTGAAGGATGTGAAAATCAACATCTATTACTCCGACATCCCCGATGGACACGAGCTTCTCGGTCTCCTTCTTTGAGCCGGTGCCGAAATCAATCCAGAGGTCATCAATCTTCACGGCCTTGGTTCGTTCTTCCGATTCCATCAAGTGAATTGGCTTTTTGCCTATAACGCCTTTGACAGGACCCCTTGACCCCATGAACACAACGCGCTGGCCAGGGAGTATCTGTGGGTCCCAGCCACCAACGCCCTGGAAACGGGCAAACCCGTTTTCGTCTATTGTCTGGATCATCAGGCCTATCTCGTCTATGTGGCCAGCGAGCATGACCCTGGGTGAACCACCCTTGTTCAGGACCGCGATGGTATTGCCGTGTAGGTCTGTCTTGACCTGGTCAGCGAACTTCTTTGCCTCATTCCTCCAGACCTCAACAGCGGGCCCCTCATATCCGGAGGGGCTTGGGGTATCCATAAGTCTCTTGAGGAAATCCAGCGATTCCTTTTTCATCTCAGGGCACTCCTTTCGTGCACACAAATTATATGGCCCGAGAACCAGCAAATACAAGCACCACTGCCGGATGGTGGGAGAGTTCCGGTGGGCCGATGTTAACTGACAGAATCAGAGAGGGTTTTCGGAATCATCAAGGGGATTATGGCAATGACCGGGTTCCCTATTCCCCGGTTATCAGGGAACCAATCCTCTCACCCTTTATTATGCGAACCAGTGCCTCCGGCTCCCATATCTTGAAAACGATCACGGGGAGTCCGCGCTCCCGGAGCAGCTGGACAGCGGTTGCGTCCATGACCCGGAGGTCACTCTCAAGGAATGTTTTGTAATCCAGCTCGGGAAGGAACCGTGCGGCAGGATCAATCTTCGGGTCAGCAGTATAGACCCCGTCAACCCCCGTCCCTTTCAAGAGGGCATTCGCGCCCATCTCGGCCGCGCGCAGTGCCGCGGCCGTATCGGTTGAGAAAAACGGGTTGCCCGTGCCACCCGCGAGTATCACAACGCGGCCTTTCTCCAGGTGCCTTATTGCCCTCCTGCGAATGTATGGTTCCGCGACCTGGTTCGCGGCCATGGCTGTCATGAGCCTTGTAGCGAGTCCACGCTCTTCAAGGTGAGCCTGAAGGGCAAGGGCGTTTATCATGGTCGCGAGCATTCCCATGAAATCCCCAGTAACTCTTGGAACGCCGATGTCATCAGCCCTCGCTCCGCGCAGGATGTTCCCGCCGCCAACCACGATTGCAATCTGAGATCCGGTCTCTTTTATGGCCCCGGCTATCTCCTCAGCAATGAAACCAACGGCTTCACGGTCTATCCCACCCTTTTTCTCGCCGCCCTTACCAGCAAGAGCTTCGCCGGAAAGCTTTAGGAGAATTCGGCTATATTTCATAACTGGTTGTTGGTTGCTGGCTGTTAATCAAAACCAAGGACCGGATCAGTTGCTGGGCGTGCCCTGCTCGTTGTTCGTCAAAACCAGGAACGAGGAACCAGGAATGAGGAACGGGATTCAATCCTCCCCCACCTTGAAACGAGTAAAGCGAATAACCTTTAGGGGTGAACCGAGATCCTTTGATTCCGCGGTCAGGTAGTCTCCCACGGTCATGCCCTGTTCCCTGATGTATGCCTGCTCCAAGAGAACCCTCTCCTCGTAAAAGGTCTTCAGTCTGCCCTCAACTATCCTGTCCAGGACCTTCTCCGGCTTGCCCTGTTCAATTGCCTGCTGGCGGTATATCTCTTTCTCTTTCTCAACAACCTCCGCGGGCAGATCGTCTCTTGAAACGGAAATTGGCTCCATCGCGGCTATCTGCATGGCAATGTTGCGAGCTATCTCAAGGGATTTCTGTCCCTCCGGAGCCTCAATCGCCAGGATAACCCCGAGCATGTCCCCTGGGTGGATATAAATGTCAACGATGGATCCGGGTTCTGCCCTGTAGAGGGCAAAGCGCTTCACCCGCATGTTCTCGCCTATTCGTGCGACATGATCCTTTATGACATCCGAGGCCGTGGCGTTTCCGTAATCCGGGAGGGGGACTTCCATTAGTGCAGACGGATCAGCGGGTTCGGCCTCGGCAACAGCGCGAGTCAACGAAGAGAGGAGCTTGGCGAATTCCTCTGTCCTGGCCACGAAATCCGTCTCCGAGTTCAGCTCCAGGATAACGCCCTTCTTTCTGTCCGGGGACAGCCACATTCCTATCTTTCCCTCCTTGGCCTCTCTGTCTATGCGCTTGTCAGCGCGGGCAAGGCCGCGCGTCCTGAGGACATCAAGGGCCTTGTCCAGGTCACCCCCTGCTTCTTCAAGGGCCTTCTTTGCATCCATGAATCCGGCTCCGGTCCTGTCCCGAAGCTCCTTCACGAGTTTGATGGGGATTTCCATCTCACTGACTCCTGGCTGGTTCCTTGCCACTCCTTCCCTCCAGGACGGCGTTTGCCATCGCTTCAGCCACGAGTTTTATTGAGCGGATGGCATCGTCGTTGCCCGGAATGGGGTAATCCACTAGCGTGGGGTCGGAATTGGTATCCAAGAGGGCAATTATCGGGATACCAAGCTTCCTGGCCTCCCTGATGGCAATGTCCTCCTGTGTGACATCCACAACGAACATTATATCAGGCATGACTTCCATGTCCCTTATGCCGCCAAAGAGCTTCTGGAGCTTGAGGAGCTCCTTTTCCATAAGGGAAAGCTCCTTTTTCGTGTATGGAAGGGTTTTGCCCTCTGCCCTGAGGCCCTCCATCTCCGAGAGGAGCTCCTCCAGCTCGCGCATTCGCGTGAGGCGCTTCCTGATGGTTTCAAAGTTGGTCAGGAGGCCTCCGGGCCAGCGCTCCGTGACATGGAACACCCCCGCGCGCTCAGCTTCCTCCCTTACCACTTCCCTCGCCTGCTTCTTGGTCCCCACGAAAAGGATGTTTCCCCCCCTGAAAGCAACATCCCTCATCTTGTCGTAAGCGGCCAAAAGGAGCGGGAGGGTTTTCCTCAGGTCTATGATGTGAACACCGCCCCTCTCCGTGAATATGAACTCCCTCATCTTGGGATTCCACCTCTGGCGCGGATGGCCAAAGTGAACCCCAGCCTCAAGAAGAGCCTTCAAGCTCACGGGCGCCAGGTCAGCGCTTGGAGTATTGCCAACTGCGCCTTCTCTTGGTTCTTCCATACTTCATCCTCTCTTTTTCCCTTGGGTCGCGGCTCATGAATCCTTCTTTCTTGAGTATCTCCAGATAGCGATCGTCTATCTGCGCGAGACACCTTGAAACAGCGAGCCTCATGGCTCCAGCCTGGCCAGAAAGCCCTCCACCCTCCAGTTTAACCGCCACATCAACCTTGCCAGCGGTGCCGGTCCTGGAAAGGGGCTCGGTGGCGACCAGGACGAGGTCTTCACGGCCAAAATAAGCCAGGGGCCTTTTGCCGTTCACATAAATCCAGCCGTGTCCAGGAAGTTTTACCCTCGCCCTCGCCCTCGCTCTCTTGCGCGAGCCTGCCGCAAAAACAAAATGTTTATCCTCCATCAAAAGAACTCCTTGAGATCAACGGGTTTTGGACACTGGGCCGCGTGCGGGTGATCGGGCCCAGTATAGACCTTCAACCTTTTCGCCATCTTTCTGCCGAGCTTGTTGCGGGGGAGCATCCTCTTTGTTGCGAGCCAAACAAGCCACCCAGGGTGTTTTTCGGCTACCTGCCGGGCCGTCCGCTCCCTGAGACCTCCGGGATAACCGGAGTGGGAATAATATTTCTTGTCATCCCACTTCTTGCCCGTAAGGACGATCTTATCCGCGTTTACTACCACGACATAATCCCCGACATCCAGGTGGGGCGCCCAGGATGGTTTTCTTTTGCCCATCAAAAGCTGTGCTATGGCCGAGGCCAGGCGGCCAAGGGTTTGTCCGCTCGCGTCAACAATGTGCCAGGCTCTCCCGGCCTCAATCTCCTCGGCTTTCGGCAGGTATGTTTTCATGCTAATACAGCTCCACTTTCGCTGAGAAGGAAAATTGTAAGGCCAGCCGAAAGGCCGTTTCAAGCGCGAGGAGCACACGAGAGCCTTTCTCCGAATGGTCTTGAGGGCTTGAAATCAGCGCAAGAAGACAATTTGGCTGATCAGCGTCAAAAATCTCCGAACCTGAAGTATAGCCTTGAGTTCAGCGGTTTCAACGCCATCCGGATGAAGGATCACTATACCCCTGAGGGAGATACATTTCTGCCCGTGATGGCGCGCATTACCTTGGCCGTGTTCTCCACAGAGAGGCCCAGATAC
>FWWM01008516.1_pt1 | contig 19642 bp, 13 predicted proteins | sample 2228351 | NCBI WGS metagenome assembly FWWM01 (sample SAMEA103939774, study PRJEB20133) | metagenome
ACCCCCTAGCTGGAAACGGGCCAGGAAGGCTTCCTCAGAAGTGAGGCCGGTGAACTGCATCCACTCGGTCAGCAGTACCGAAAGCACCAGGGCTACCAGCGTGGCAAAAGTGGTTCCGATCAGGGCCGCAGTGGCCTTGCGGTTGCTGCCGTGCACGCGGGGCTCGGCAGCACTCAGGACCTCCAGTCCTGCCAGCCCCAGCCAAACCGCCCATCCAAGACCCAGCAATTGCCGGGCCGATCGTCTTAGTCCTTTCACCGCCGGCCAGAAAAGCAATTCCGACCACGGCCTCCCGGGCCATGAACGACACACCCAAGGCGCCATGCTCCACCCGGCCAAGCCCAGCCGGCTGGCTGATTGCCAACGCATAGCTAAACCCCCGGAACCGAAAAGCGGAATGCTATCCCGGTCTTGCCTTCTCGATGCGGCTTTGCCGGCTGCCCGAAGTGCGACACCCCTTGGCCGCACCGCCGGGCTGGCCTGCTCGTTCCCCGTCCCGCGATCGAGACTTAGCAAGCCTTCTTGAGAACGGGTTTTTAGTCGCTCGGCACCCGACCCGAGCGGTCGGGTACAACGAAACTCCACTTCAGCACTTATCTGACCATTGACCTTCCTGGCCGTGGCTTCTCCCCCGAGATTGTCAATCGTTGCCGAGCGGCTTTGTCCACAGATCCGGCTAGGGCTTTTTCTGTTCGAGCACCTGCTGGAGCACCCGACGTGCGCCGGCCGGATCGATGCCCTGAGCTCCTTCGTGGTAGTACACGATCTTTCCTTCCTGGTTGGCGATGAGTGTTACGCCGAAGCGGCAGTTCAACGCCCTGGCTGCCTGGCCATCCAGGGTATCCAAGAGGATCGGGACCGAAAGGCGCAGGCGTGCGGCGCATTGGCGTGCAGCCTCGGCCCGCTCCGCCAGATTACGGTGTGGGTCGCCCAAAGCGAACGGCCCATCGGGGCCACGAGGGTGCGCGACGTGGCCGGCCGGTCCGTTTTCTTCTGCCCGTGGGGTGCGCGCGGCCACGGGGTGCGACTCTTGCCCGTAAATCAAGAACATCGCTACCCGCGGATCGTCCTTGTACGACACGTACAAGGCTTCGACCTTTTCGGCCGAAGCAACGAAGAACGGTCACGTGTAGCTCGACATGAACAGGCACACCACTTTGTGCCCGCGGAACGAGGCCAACCGTACCGTCGGCAGGGCACCCGGGGGGACGATCGGCTTTGGGCCAGCCGAGTTGGTCTTTCCCGGCTCCTCAACCGGAGCCATCCACAGGCGCGGAAGCGTCAAGTCGGGCAGGGGCGTGCCGGGCAAGCACACCGAGCGCCGCGGCTGCGGCCCATCGAAGGACAGCCAAAACCCTGTCGCCACCCCGATGGCCACCACCACAAGCCCTGCAAGCACGGCCATCGGCCGCCGGCCGGCGGCTCTAATGCGCACAAACGCCTGAGGCATTTGAACTCCTTTCCACCAGGGAACCGGAGGCCGGGGCCGGCCCCTCGATGATCGCCAGCAGGTGTCCAGGCCGGGAACTGCGGTAATAGGCGTAGTTCTCGCCCCAGGGCTGGTCTTCGGGGCCATGAAGGAATCGCCCCAAGGGGCCCCACTTGCTCTCGATAAGCACGATCTCGCCAGCGATCACCGAGCGGACCAGGCCGGTGTGCAGGATCCGGCCCTGGTCGTCCCGATAGATGATGAGATCGCCCGGCTGCGGTTCGTCGACCTTCGTGTACTGGTTGTCTTCAAGGATCAGCTCCACGTCTTCCGAGCGCAGGGCGAATCGCCCGGCAGTAAAAACCCAGCCGTGGCAGTTGTAAGTCGGGTCGGGGTCGGCGGTACGGATGATCCGCCAGGACAACTGCCTCGCGACCAGGTAGGCTTGCTCATACTCCTCGGTCGCATCGGGAACCACGAGGTTGAACACGGGAAGGAGCCGGCCGCGGTCGGTCGCCACGTGGACCTCGTTCAACTCTTTCCGCTCCATGGGGAGGATGAGGGGGTCTAAGGAGGTGTCCTCTGGCCGGTTCAAATGCCATGCCAGGAGCGAGGCGGAGGCCGGCCCGGCAACCAGCATTACGACCCACACCGTTCGCGGCCGGGCCAGGCTGGCCAGCACACTTCGGGCCCACGGCCAATGCAGTAAGGAAGCCAGCCCGCACACCACGCCCAGCACCAGGCACGCCAGCCACACGGCTTGGGCCTGGCTTTGCCACCACGCCCAGAAGGCGGCCCCACACCAAACCGCACAGGAAGCCGCGCTGGCCATCGCCGACCAACAAGAGCGGCGACGGTATTCCAGCCACAGGAACCCCAGGGCCGCCATTGAGCCGGCAAACCCAAGGATATATACCGCTGCGACACCGCCGGAGATTTCCGCCGGGTCCATTTGTTGACGCCTCTTTTCGGTTCCGGCAATGCCCCACGGTTGGCCGGCGCACACCTTGTGGGGAGGATAGCGGCTCCCCCCCCGGCGCACGTCCGGCGCTATCGCCCTTTCTCTATATCCTGAACCCCGCAGGACACCTTTTTTCCACAGCCCACTTCTTGTTATTTCTGGAGGAAATCGCTTATTAGGCGGCGGTCCCGAACGGCGATAATCCGGCGTGCCCGGCCCCCGGCGCCGCTCGGTTCCGCCCAAAAAAGAAGCCGCTGGAAGGAGCAAGCTTGCCGGAGCCTGGGCAGGCCGGCCCGAGTTATGGAAGAATACCCTTCTGTGTTCTTAGGGAAGGAGCAAGCTTGCCGGAGCCTGGGCAGGCCGGCCCGAGTTATGGAAGAATACCCTTCTGTGTCTTAGGGAAGGAGCAAGCTTGCCGGAGCCTGGGCAGGCCGGCCCTGCGGGCAAGGGGCAATTGCCGCTCTTGCAAAGCAACCACCCTGCACGAGTGGCGTGCTGCGGGGCGTCGCTTCGGCGCCCCTTCCCGGCAAGCCGCAGAATTGATATGTTTGCAGTTCCATGAACAATGCCTGTTGGGGCCCGCCGGCTCAAAATGGGCCTCGACGGCCAGCCAATCGGAGGGTTGTCATGCCTATCACTGCCGAAGCGATGGAGTCCTGGTTGCAACAGGTTTTGGCACCCGATGCTCAAACGCGGAGCCTGACCCTTTCCGACTACCTCAAAGCAATCCCCCCGCTGGACTCGCTGGCCGACGTACCGGCGGGCACCCCCGTCCTGGTGCGGGGCGATGTGGATGCCAAACCCGGCCCTGCGGTGGGCGAAGGGGACATTCGCCTCCGCTCCATGGCCGACACGCTCAACTTCGGCCGCCAGAAAGGGTGGATCCAGGTGATCTTCGGCCACATTGGGCGCGACCCCAAAGGCTCGCTCCAAAAGGTCCGCCAGCGGATTGGTGAGATCCTGGGCATGGAGGTCGGCTTCGTGGCCGACTGGCTCGACCCCGACTCGCTGACCATCTTGCCCCAGGCGGTCGAGGCGGTTCGTTCGGCCAAGCCGGGCGATGTGCTGGTGCTGGAAAACACCCGCAAGTACCCGATCGAGACCATCCTTTGGAAGCTCAAGCCCGCCGAGATTCCCGAGGTGGCCCCCAAGCTGGCCCGCCTGGCCAACGAGTATGCCGAAAAGATCGCCCGGGTGTATGTGAACGAGGCATTTTCGGCCGGCAGCCTGGACACCTCGACCGTCGTGGTTCCGGCGGCCATGGACCGCGTGGCCCTGGGGCAATACGTGGCCGGCCAGTTCGGCGGGCCGCTCATGGATTGCCTCGATGCCCAACTGGTCATCTCCAGCGGCCTGAAGATCGACAAGCTCGACGACCTGGAAGCGATGATCAACCGCGGCAAAATCCGCTGGGTGTTCACCGCCGGGTCGCTGGCCAACGGCCTGAAAAAGGCGGCCGCCGAATTGGAAGGCCAGTCCTACTCCATCGGCGTGGCCGAAGACCCCGCCCACAGCGACAAACCCTACTTCATCCCCCGCGAACGCATCGAACAGGCCAAGAAACTCATCGCCGAAGGCCGCCAAAAGGGGATCGAGTTCGTGATCCCCGTGGACTTCGTCCTCCAGGACGGCCGGGTGTCGGAGACGATCGGTGCCGGCCAGCAGCAGTTGGACGTGGGCCCGGCTACCAGCGAACTCTTCGAGAAGAAAATCGGCGAGTTCCTGGAAAAGACGCGCAACGAGCCCAATCGCGTGGCATTTCACAATGGGGTGTTCGGGATGTTCGAGGATCCGCGCTTCGAGGCCGGCACCAAACGCTTCATCCCCCAGTTAAAACGCATGAAGGATGCCGGCGTGCGCGTGTACGTGGGCGGCGGCGAGGGGGGCAAAGCCTTGGAACTGTACGGCCAGCCCGATTGGGTTACTCACAATTTCACGGCCGGCGGCACGGTCTTGAACGCCTTGGGGAGCGAGCCGGTGCCCTATTTGGTTGCACTGCGCATGGCGGCCACGCGATAGCCGTAGGGTGCGTGCTCGGCACGGAGTGGGTGCCAAGCCACCGGGGGGCTGACGCCCATGCTAAAGAGGATGCAGCCGCCGGGTGGCTGACGCCCCCGGCTCAAGAAGCGGCAGCCACCGGGGGGGCTGACGCCCCCGGCTCAAGAAGCGGCAGTAATGCATGTCGAGCCCCAGGGCACCGGCGAGTGCAGCCGAGCGGATCATTGCCCGATTGACGCCTCCGGGCCGGGGGGCCCTTGCCGTGCTGGCGGTCCAAGGCGCCGGGGCTGTGAGCGAGGTCGGTGGGCTTTTCTCGCCGGCTGGCGGCCAGGTCCTCGCAACGCTGCCGCCCAACCGGGGGGTGTTCGGGCGATTCGGGCCAGAGCCCGCCGAAGAGGTCGTCATTCTCCTCCGCGGTCCCGAGTCCCTCGAAATCCACTGCCACGGGGGAGCGCTGGCCATCGCCCGTATCGAAACGCTCCTGGCGGCCCGTGGGTGGCGTTCCATAAGCTGGTCGGAATGGCTGGCTCGGACCCAGCCCGATGCGATTCGTCGGGAGGCGGCCGCGGCCCTGGCCGAGGCATCCACCCAGCGAACCGCCGCAGTGCTGTTGGATCAGCTCCAGGGGGCCCTGCATCGGGCGATTTCCTCGGTGGAAGCGGCACTTGCGGCAGGCCGGCTAGCGATGGCCCAGACCGGCCTGGAGCAATTGTTGCAGTTGGCTCCCGTGGGCCTGCATTTGACCACCCCGTGGCGGGTCGTGCTGGCCGGTCCCCCCAACGCGGGTAAAAGCAGCCTCTTCAATGCCCTGGCTGGATTTCCCCGGGCCATCGTCCACCCCCACGCCGGCACCACCCGCGATGTGGTTACGCTTGCAACCGCAATCGAGGGCTGGCCGGTATTGCTTTGCGATACCGCAGGGTTGCGCCAAGCCGAAGACCTTTTGGAATCCGCCGGTGTAGAGCGCACCCAGGACGCAATCGAACGGGCAGATATAATCCTGGCCGTCTTCGATGCCACCCGGCCTTGGCAGGAGCAAGAAGGGCTGCTGCCTCGGCTCCCCTCCCCTGTGGTGGTGCACAACAAGCTGGACTTGGTTGGCACCCCGCGACACGATCGCCCTTTGGGAAACTGGACAAGTGCGGTAACCGGCGAAGGCCTGGAGGATTTGATCCGGGTCATTGCCACACGCCTTGTTCCCCAACCCCCAGAGCCGGGGCAAGCGGTCCCGTTTACCCAGTCGCAAGTTTCGACTCTGCGGTCGGCGTTAGAAGCAGTCGCAGGGGAGGATGCCGCCCGAGCCCGGGAGCTTCTTATCTCCCTCTTAGAGGGGAGCGGCTAATCGACTTTCCGGCAGGTTCCTTCGCTTGGCCGGGGCTTTGGTTCTGCCGCGCGGTGCCGGGGCGGCAAGGCGACACCCAGAGGGGTGTTTTGAATTGCATTTCGCGAATCACTCTGGACGCCGGTTCCCTGTGGCGGGTATCCTACGCCACGGTCCGGTCTTTTCTCTTGGGACGGACCCCTTACCGCTCGCGAGATTCACGGAGGGACGCTCGATGGGCCGCAAACTTATCCGGTCGTTTGGACCCCCAGGGTGGGCGATCGCGCTGGCGGGGGCTTGGCTGGTCGCCTGGGTCCAGGCGAGCGAGTCGCCACCGGTGCAGTTCAAAATTCCCGGCCAGAATAGCCAACCCGGCTTGCCCGCCTTGTCAGCCCCGTTTCGGCTCGCCCCGGCCAAGTCGGTTGCCAAGAGCGCGGCCGGCCAGTCGGCCCACAAGCCCGAGGGCGAGAAATCCGCTGAGCCGCCAGGCGAGTCCGAAGCAACAGAAGGGGTGGGCGAACCCGCGCCTGCCGGTCCTTCTGCTTCGGCCGAAGCGCCGGGCCAGTCTTCGGTGGCTCCTCCCCGCCGCAATGTGTTGCGCGAACCTGGCCATTCGCAGTCTTTCACGGTCCGCCCATCCCAAGGCGGAGGCTCGGCGACTGCCGGCCCACAAGGGGATGGGGGGGAAAAGTCCAACCGGCCGGCTGGTCCAACGGGTGCAAAAGCCTCGGCTGGGCCGGTCCAGGTGAACACGGGGGGGAATGCCTCGCCAGCCAAGTCGGTGCACGAAACGTCGGAAACCTCGGGGCGGGCCCAAGGGGCCGCCGAGGCGAAGCTGCTGCCCGTCCCGCCCGTTTCTGGAGATCAAGCGGGCCCTTTCGAGCCGGCTGCCAAGCCGGACCCCGAGCCGTGGTCGGGGGGTCCGACCGACGTCGAGGCCGCCAGCTTCAACGGTATCACGCCGGGTGCTAGCACCCTGGCCGAAGTGGAAAAGGCCTGGGGCGCACCTCAGCAGACCCGCGAGCAGAACGGCCTGGTGGTCCAACAGTACCGGGTACCACCGTTCGAGCGGGTGGAGGTGGTCTATCCCAAAGGGGCCGAAAAAGTCGCTTCGATCGTCATTCGGCTGGAGAAGTCGTTCCCGGCCGAGGGGGTGGCCCGGCAGTTGGAACTCCACCAGCTTCGGCCGGTGTTGGTGTCCAACGAGTTAGGCGAGATTCTGGGGCAGGCGTATCCCGAGCGGGGTGTGCTGTTTTCGTTCGAGCCGGGGGAAGCGCCGGGCAAGCCCACGATGCGTGTGGCGGAGATCGTGTTGGAGCCGATCACGGCCGATCCGTTTTTGTTGCGGGCCGAGACCTATCTGGACACTCGGCCGGAAGAAAGCCTCAAGGACGTGGAACAAGCCTTGGCGCTTGCGCCGGCCCATGCGCGGGGCCATTGGCTGCGGGCGAGGCTGTTGGGGTTAAGAGGGGAGCTGTCCCAGGCTTTGGCTGCCTGCGAGGAAGCCTGCCGCCTGGCACCCGTTGATGCCCAGTACCGCCTCACGCGGGCGCAACTTCTGGGGCAGCTCGGTCGGCTCGACGAGGCGATTGCCGAGGCGCAGAAGGCCATCGAACAAAGCGGACACCGGCAGCACATCAAGGCCCGCTCCCTGTGTCTTTTGGGCGACCTGCATAGCGCGGGCGCCAGGCCGGAGTACAAGAAGGCGGTAGAGTACCACATGCAAGCCATTCAAGTGGCCGATGCCCTGGCGACCAGCCCCCACCCGGCCATTCGCGTTCCGGCCAAGGAGGTGCTGCTGGATGCGCACCTGGGGGCGGCTCACGACATCGCCTGGGGCAAATGGAACCAGAAGCAGACGGCCGTTTCGGCGTGGCTCAAGCGGGCGTCGGCCCTGGCCGACGATCTGATTCAGACCGAGGGGGGGACGGTGGAACACCGTTTCCGGGTTGCGGCCCGCGCGCTGGCCGCCTGTGTGGGGGCCCAAGGCCAGATCGATCCCGCTCCGTGGATCCCGCAAATGCTGGAAGCGGGGCAGGAGTTGCTCACCAAGGCCGCTCCCGCGCACAAGGCCCAGGTCCAGTGGGAAATGGGGCTGGCCCTGTACGACGCGGTGCAGATCTACCAGATGCGGGGCCAGCGCGAGCTGGCGCTGAAATATGGCCGGCAGGCCGTCGAGCTGCTCGAACAGGCCAGCCTCCAGAAGGGAGCGAACGCCCCGGACCGCTATCTGCTGGGCCGGCTGTACTTCCGTCTGGGTTCTCTGTATGCCATTGGCAGCGGCGACCACCGGCAAGCGGTGCTGTGGTTCGACAAGGCCGTGCCGGTGTTGCAACAATGCGCCACCGACCTGGCCGAAGGCGAACGCGGTCGGCTCGGCGAGACGCTGGTGAGCATGGCGGTCTCGTACTGGGAAGCCGGCCAGCGCCAGCGGGCCCAGCAGCTCACCGAGCAAGGTATGCAGTACATGCAGCAGGCGGTCCAGGCGGGGATGATGGAAGCCTCGGCCTTGGAGGTGCCTAAAACCAACCTGGCCACCATGCGCCGCCATGGGGGCTCGGAAACCCGCACGGCGGCCGGCCAGCCGACAACCATCCCCCGTTGAGTTGGCTCTTTGGCGGGTGCCTGGCGGCCGAGCCGCTGCGCCGAGCGGCCCGTCTGTGCAGCGAGGCATTAGCTGTAGAGCTGGATGGCCTTGATGATTTCATCGAGGTCGTTGGCGACGGCCACGGCCCGGTTGGCAAAGGCCGCACGTCGCACGCCGCGGCTGCCCAGCACTTTGTTGAACAGCTCCTGGTCGGTCGTGTGGTAGGCGACCGTGGCGTCGGGATCCTTGAGCTGGTGGCCGGTCAGCACGCACACCACGCGCTGGTCCGGTCCGATGACGCCTTCGGAGACCAGCAATTTGGTGCCGGCCACGCTGGCGGCGCTGGCCGGCTCGCATCCCAAACCGCCGGCCCCCACCTGGGCTTTGGCGTCCAGGATTTCCTGGTCGCTCACTTCGCGGACCACGCCCTGGCAGGCCTCCAGGGCCCGCAGGCACTTGGGCAGGTTCACGGGGCGGTTGATCTCGATGGCGCTGGCAATGGTGTGGGCGCGGCGGCGCTGGGCATCCATCTGGGCATAAAAGCTGCACACCAGGTCCTGGCGCGGCGCCCCGCCGTTCCACCGCAGGCCTTCCTGTTCCACCAGACGGTACAAGGTATTGGCCCCAGCCGCGTTGATGACCGCCAGGCGCGGGATGCGCGGAATCAGCCCCAGTTGGCTCAACTCGATGAAGGCCTTGCCGAACGCGCTGGAGTTCCCCAGGTTGCCCCCCGGGACCACGATCCAATCGGGCACTTCCCAGCGGAGCCCCTCCAGCACCCGATACATGATGGTCTTTTGGCCCTCCAGCCGGAACGGGTTGAGGCTGTTGACCAGGTAGATGCCCAGGCGCTGGCTGACCTCCTGGACCCGCGCCATGGCATCGTCGAAGTCGCCGGCGATCTGCACGGTCAACGCCCCATAGTCCAGGGCCTGCGAGAGTTTGCCGTAGGCGATCTTCCCCGAGCCCACAAAGATCACCGCCTTCATCAGCCGAGTGGCCGAGCAGTATAAAGCCAGCGAGGCGCTGGTATTGCCGGTCGAGGCGCAGGCCGCGCGCGTGGCGCCGGTCATCCGGGCATGTGTGAAGGCGGCCGACATGCCGTTGTCCTTGAAGCTCCCCGAGGGGTTCATCCCCTCGTACTGGAGGAACAGCCGGCCAGGGCGAAGGCCCACGTAACGGGCCACGCCTTCCGACGCATGGAGCAGGGTTTGGCCTTCGCCTACCGTCACGCACAACTCGGGAGGTGCAAAGGGGAGGAGTTCGTAGAACCGCCAAACGCCGCTAAAGCAGTAGGGATTGGCCCGGTCGGCCCACTTGGCCTCGAATTCTCGCAGGCTCCGCGGCACCCGCGCCTTCTCCCATGCGTACGCCACGTCCAGCAGATTGCCGCACCGCGGGCACGCGACGTGAACCTCCTCGACGCCATAAGTGCTCGCGCATTGCGGAGAAATGCACTTCTGAAAGGCGATCTCGCGCTGGGCTATGGCCAAATCTCCCTCTCGATACAGCCACCAGAGATAATCCGCATCATGCCCCTAATCTAAAGGAGCCGGCCCGAAGGGACAAGCCGATGTTCGTCCCGGCCGGTTCGGTCTCGCGGCGCACGCTCCAGGGGGTGGGACGACGCAGCCTGCTGAGCTGTTTGATATGCCCTGTCCTTCACCTGGGGAGACCACCGGCCCTTTGGGAGGCCCTAGGCACCATGCTCCGCTTTTAACAGCCCTGTAGTTGAGGTGGACGGGCGTCGAGGGGTTCGCTTGCCCACAGGAGGCTCATGCGGCATCCAAGTCGGCCGGCGGCCGAGGGCCGTCCGCCTTGACCTCGGCCGAGCGGCTATCGTCCAGATCGCTTTCCTCCTGCCAGGGGGCAAGCGGCTCGGCGTCTTGGGCCGGCGCGGCATTCGGGGCGGGTTCGGCCGGTGGGCCCGGCAGCGCCGGCGGAGAAGGTAAAACAGACTCCGATGGCCTGCGGCGTCGCCGCGACGGGCGCCGAGGCGCTAAACCTTCCTGGACCGGTTTGCCAGCCTGGCCGTCCCCTGCGCCCTCCTGGCCGGGCAAAGGCCGGACTGGCACCGAGCGGGCCGCAAATGCCTCGGCCAGATGGTCGTGACACGTAAACACCAGAACCTGGTGTCCTTGGCGGGCGAAGGCATCCAGAACGCCGATGGCGGCCTCGGCCCGCCGCCGATCGAAGTTCACCAGCACGTCGTCCAACAACAGAGGCAGTCGAATTCCGCGTTGCGCATATCCGTTGACCAGCGCCAATCGCAAGCACAAGAACAGTTGTTCGCAAAGGCCCCGAGAGAGATTCTCGACCGGGTGCGACTTGCCGGTCCCGTCGTCCACACGCAGCACCGCCTCGCTCAAGGGGGTCCAGACGCGGCGATACCTCCCCTCGGTCATCTCCGACAGGTATTGCGACGCCTGTTGCAGGGTCTGGGGCTGGCGCGTCGCCTCGTACTGTTTGCGCACCCCCTGGAGCACGCCATCCGTGACGGAAAGCACCTGCCATTGGCGCACGGCCCTTTGAAGCCGATGCTCGACGGCGGCAAGGGCCAGGTGTTTTTCGGCCGGGGTGCGGTCCTCGGCCAGTTGGCGAAGCTGCTCCTGGATTTGGCCCCGTTGTTCGTAGCGCTGGCGAAGCTGGACCTGGCAGGCTTGAAGCCGGTCTTGAAGTTGCTGGTGCCGTTGGCGGAGGACCGAGGCGGGCTGGGCGAACAGTTCGGCCAGCCGCTCTTCGGGAGCCCGGCCCGCCAGGGCCGCGGCAATCTCGTCCTGGAGGCTTTGGCGGCGTGCGGCCAGTTCCTGGTAGCGGGCCTGGCGCTCGACCCGCTGGCGGAACTCGGATTGGCCGGAAACCCCAAGCTGCCCGAACAACCGTAGCCGCTCCTGCCGCAGGCGGCGGATCGCCCGGCGGTGCCGCGCGACCTGTCTTCCCAAGCGGCGCCATTGGCGGCGAAGCTGGCGGCGGTGCTCGGCGTGGGCTTCCGCCTCCGCCAGCCGGCGCTCGAAGGTCTCCAACTGTTCCTCCGCAGGCCGGCTCTCGAGGCCCAGCCCCGCCTGCCGGGCGAGTTGGGCGATGCGGCCGGTCAACCCCTCGAGTTCCTTGGAACGTTGGCTGTGCTCTTCGCGCAGGCGGGCCAGCCGGCTGCGGAGGGCATGAATCTGCTCGGCCCGCTGGGCCAGTCGCCCCATTTGCCGCGGCGTAATGCCCGCAGGCAGGCCGGCCGCACGAACCGCCTCGTTCCAACGCCGGGTGGCGGCGGCCAGCTCCTGCCGGGCTTCTTCAATCCGCTTGTCGGCGCTTATGGCCTCTTCTTCCGCCGCCTGTCGCCGGGCGTCCAGGGGAAGAAGCTCTTCAAGTTCCGCAAGCTGGCGTTCGGCAACTTCGAGCCTTTCGGCCAGGGGGGTGCTTTCTGGCGGAAGCTGTTGGTCCAGGCTTTGGCGTTCCTGCCGGGCCTGTTGGATCTGGAGGGCGAGCATGCGGAGTTGCTCTTGCGACCGCTTGACCCGCCGCACGGCGGAGCGCTCCAAGCCGCGCTTTGCCGCCACGGCTGTCCCTACCAGGGCCAGTCCGGCAGCTCCGGTGCCCCAGCCGGTACCGGGCAACAGGGGCGTTGCCGTCAAAGCCCCTGCCACGCCAAACAACAGGAGCACGGTTCCGAGAACGAACCCGCCCCCCACCAGGGCCAGCTTGCCGCCGGAAAGTACCTGGCGCTCCACCAGGCCTTCGTTTTCCTGCTGGAGTTCGGCGCGGTGCCGGGCCAGTTCCTCCAGGCGCTCGTCAAGCTGCTGGCGGCGGCGCAACAGGGAAACGAGCTGGCCGAGCCGATCGGCCGCCTGATGCACGTCGCGCTCGCCCCGGGCCTGGAGCGAAGATTGCACCTGTTGCGCAAGGGATGTGGCGGTCTGGCGGTAGTCGGCGGCTTGGCGCTGGGCGTCCCGGAGGCGGCGGCGGGCCTGGCGCAGGGCCTTGGCCGGACGCCGCAACGCAGCCAGCGACTTCGCCGACACCGTGGGCAACTCCCCCTCGATATCAATCTCTTCCTGTGCGGTGGCCAGGGCCGCTTCGGCCTGGCGGATTTCTTCCTCCAGCTCGGCCAGCCGGGTGCGGAGCGTGGCCAGCCACGTGCGTTGTTCGGCCAGGGCCTCGATACGCGGTGCCAGCCGCGCAAACGCTTTGGACGCACCCGACTGGCCGAGTTCCTGCGCCACCGCCGCGCGGGACGGTTGCAGCTCGTCCAAGCGGCGGGCGTGTCGGCCCAGGCGCTCCGTGATGGCCTCCACGCGCTCGACCAGGTCCGGGGGCAAGAGGGGAACCGGCCCGAGGGCATCGAGCTGCTGGTCGAGCGCCCGGCGCTGGTGCCAGCGATCCTCCACGGCCAGGGCCGCCTCCAAGAGCTGGCACTCGTCTCTCAGTTGGGACGACTCGTTTTCCAAAAGGGCGGTCTCGCGGTCCAATTGTTGCCGCTGGGCTGCCAGAGCCTGGTAGCGATGCGTCAGCTCGGCCAGCCCCTCGATTTCTGCACGAAGTTCCTGGCGGCGGGCGGCTAGTTCCGCGATCTGCGAGGGACCACCCGCCGGGTCGAACAACCGCCGGCGCGAGGCATCGATTTCGCGGAGCACCTCCATCAGCCACACCCGGTCCACCCCGGCTGACAAATCGTACAAAAGGGTCGCCGCCTGGGTGTCATTCAGCGTGGCCAGCGCGTGGATTTCGTCCAGCCCGATGGCGAAGACATTTCGGAACACGGCTTCGTCCAGCCCGCAGAGCAACTCGGAAAGCACGCCCTCGGGCTGCACCGATCCGTCCGGGCCGAGGATCACCAGCTCGTCGGCCTGGGCGTGGGGGCCTGCATAGCGGCGGACCTCCAGGGGGCCTTGATCGGTAGCCAGTTCCAATCGGCCGCCGGGCCGGCCCCCTTGGACCGGCGGCAGGTATCGCCAGCAGACTGGCGAAAACCCATACAGCACGCCGCGCACGAACTGAAGCAGCGTGGTCTTGCCCGCTTCGTTAAGGCCGAAAAACACGCTGAGCCCCTCGGACAGGCCCTCCAGCCGGAGCCCCGTCCAAACTCCGAACCCCTCGACCTCCAGCGCGGTGATTCTCACGGTCCCTGGCCCTTTCCACTCAGCAGGTCCACGCCCAATTGGGCGGCCCGTCGCAGGACCGACTGCCGTACGTCCGTCGGCCAGGGTTCCCCAAGGGGGCCTGACTTCGCTGGGGCCGCATCTGCCGCCAGGCCCTCAAGGGGCAGCGGGCGCGAGGCGTCGGCCTGGCACGCCCGCACCTCGCGGAGGAAGTCGCCCCGCAGGGTGTCCTCCTCATACCATTCGGGGGCCAAGAGGTCCGGGGGCTCCACCTCGATCTCCACGCTCCAAAGGGCAGGCGAAGCCCGGCCGAACTCCTCGCGGAGCATCTCCAGGGTCTCGGCCGCCAGGGGGCCGCTGCGGATCTCGGCCGCCAAAGGCCCGTTTCCCTGGAGTTCCCAGCGGACCAAAAGTTCGATGCCCGGGTGGGCCTGGCGAAGCGCTTGGGCCCGATCCCGAAGCCGCTCGTGCAGGGCGTTGCGGTCCATGGCCGGCTCGATTCGTACCCGTTCCACCAACCAACGCAACAGGTCGCATGCAAGAAAGGCGGTCTGCATCCGCCGCGCGTCATCCACGCGGACCAGGGTACACCCGTGGGGACCGGCATGGCCGGGCCGGCGGCCTTGGGGACTGCCCGGATAGTGCGCCATGCCCGGCGACGAAAACAGCGTGGTCCGTGCCCGGCAGCCGCCCAGGGCCCAGTAATCGATTTTTACATCTGGAAGGACCTCGGCCTTCAGCCGGCCGTGCACCACCGCGATGGAGAATAGCCCGCCAGGGTCCGGCGCGAAATCGCCGAGGCGCGGCTTGGAGCGGGGGGAGCGGCTGGCACCTACCAGGTATGCCACCGGCACCCCGTCGCGCCGAAATTGCACCGCCTGAGGCCGCCCCACCGCAAAATGAACCACATTGTCGGGAAGCTTTATTTCGGCGGGCCAGGTTTCGGGCGAATCGTGGCGGCTGCCAGCCCAATAGACCGGTATGCGGTGTTGGCGGAGGCGTTCGAACTGTTCGGCCAGAAATAGCGGTCCCCGGGGGCCGGTCCGCAGTGGACGAAGTGCGCCGCCAGCAATGACCACAAAATCCACCCCTTCGGCGATGGCTACCTCGAAGACTCGCTCCGCCGACCACCAGGCTGCTTCCAGCACCACCTCGCGCAGTTGCGGCGGAACCTCGGCAAGACCCGCAATCGGCTCGTGGAGCCGAAAATCCGCCGTGTGGATGAACCGCAGCGGGCAGGTCGGCATTCGGGCCTCCTCGTCAACGGCGACCTTGGGAATGGGATCCCTAACCGGGGTATTGGCGCACCGGCCTAAAGTACCAGGAATCGGGCCGGGACGCTTGCGGCCCCGAATCTCTCGCGTGGTCTGAAGCGAAGCTGTGGCTTCCAAGCCCGCCAGCCGACCCAGTTTACCCGGATTGCACCGCGCCGGCTACACCGATTTAGCCCCAGCCCCAGTTGCCCCGACACGTCGGAAGAGCCAGGCGCGTGACCGCCCACCGGGGGGTGGGAGGGAGACCCAGCTTGGCAGACTCGGAGCCGGGGGCGTAACCCACCGTGGGGGGGACCCAGCTTGGCAAACCAATAGTAAGTAGCATGGTTCCTTGCACCCACGCGCCCCCGGCAGAGCAGGCAGAGCACGGCCGGCTTTCTCCTCGCTCATCGCCCCTTTACCAGCCGTTCGAGTTCGGCCAGCACAAGGGCTGCCACGTCGATGTCGTGGGCAGCGGCAACGGCCCGCCACCCCGGCACCGCATTGACTTCCAAGGTGTACAGCCGGCCGTCCAAGCCCGGCAGCAGGTCCACGCCCGCCCACAGGGCACCGACGGCCTGGGCCGCCCGCCGGGCCAGGTCCACCATCTCGTCGGATGGCTGGAAGGCTTCGGCCACAGCCCCCCGTGCGACGTTCGTCCGCCAGTCGTTGGGATTCGTCCGCTTGATCGCCAGCACCCGCTCCCCCAGCACCAGCAGGCGATAGTCGTACCCCGGGTGCGGCACGAAACGCTGGAGGTAAAGCACCGCTTGCACGCGAACCAGGGCGGAGAACACCCGCAGGGCGACGGCTGGGTCGGTCAATCGCGTGATGCCCCGGCCTTCGGAGCCAAAGAGGGGCTTGAGCACGACATCGTTTCCCAGGTGCTCGAAGGCGGCCAGGGCTTCGTCCACCGTCTGGCAGACCCAGGTGGGCGGGATGAGCAAGCCGGCGGCCTGGAGCTTGGCCGACGCCAGATACTTGTCTACCGCTGCTTCCAAGGCCCGCGGCGGATTGACGACGCGCACTCCGGCGGCTTCGGCGCGGCCGAGCACGTCCATCCGGAACACCACCTGTTCGAGCGAACCCGGCGGCATCGAGCGGACCACCACGGCATCCAAGTCGGCCAGGGCCTGTCGCGATCCGGGCGGCCCGCTGAAGCACTGCGAAACATCCGAGGCCAGTTGCGCAAACGCCAGCGCGACCACTTCGTGCCGGCCGGCTGCGGCCCGACGGAGGTCCTCCAGATACCAGCTTCGCATCGACGCGAGCACGCCTACTTTCATCGAAGTGGCTCCCCGGCAGCCCGATCCTGCAAAGTGCGCAATCGCCGCGTCATGACACACCGAGCCACGGGGCGAGGTGTTCGGCCGCCACCCGCCCGAACCGAAACGCACGTCCCGAGTCCAGATTGCACAGCGTCACGGCGGCGGGACCGAACAGCATGGGGTCCAGGGCATAGAAGTCTCCGCCAGAGCGTTTTAGCAGTTCCAGGAAGGGCCGGCCATAATCGGGCGACGCCTGGCTGGGAACCTTGGGGCCCAGCCGGGCCAGCGTGGCATCCTCGGTGTGCATCCAGAGGATGACCTCGCTGGCGTACAGCACGGCGTCGTTGGTCCGCCCCATCGCCTCTTGGTCGCTGCCGGCTGCCGGCGGGATCGGTGCGGAGCCGACGGCGGCCTCGACCCGCTGGAGGTCGAACCCCAACTCGAAAAGCTTGTGCATGGCGGTCTCGACGCTGCGGGCCACCACCTGGACCATGCCGGCCAGGCTGGATGTGCGCGCTGCCAGGAGGGTCAATTGTTCGGCCGACAGACCGCACTTGGCGGCCACGTGCCGGCAGACCTCCGGGGGCGGGAGCCGGGAGGTTTCGAGCAGTCCGACGGCTCGTGCGGGGCGCTCGGCCAAGGCAAGTTTTTGGAAGAGGGGCTCTTGGGCGGCAGCGGCACGCATCGGCCCCGAGGCCATCGCAACATAATCGCCCACGCGAATGGCCCAACCCGCATATTGCGACCCCATACACGCCGCGGCCGGATGATCGGTCCGCACGGTGACGCGCAGCAGGGGAAAATGTCCGTCGGGCACCACCTCGACAGTTGCCAGGTCGGCAAGGGCCACCCGGGCCATCTGCACCCCCGCCTCCAACCCCCCCGGTGCATGGACGCCGCAATCGACAATCGTCGCGCCACTGGGGCATCGGTGCACCGATACCCGCAACGGCTCTGCCTGGGCGATCAGCCTCTCGCACAGCACGACCGCCCGATAGTTCAGTTCCATGATCCTCGCTCGTTTCAGGGCAAAGGCAACGAAGCCATGATGCCCAAGCCTATTGGCCAAGGCAAGCGGCTCGGGGCGCCTGGGGCCCTAGCGTGTTGCGCCATGGGGGCGAGCCTGCATGGTGCCCGCCCTGGCGATCGGCAAAACTTTCTGTTCGGGCAGACGATTGCCAGCCTGCGGGCCGGCCGGTGGCATCGCCTTGGTCGGCTCCAAGGGAACACCAAAGCGCTACCAAGTCGCCTTGCCGCGCGCACCGGGGCCGCCAGCAACCTTTCGGGGACCACAAGCCGCTGCGGTCTTTTTGCACGGGGACATCCCTGTTTTGGCGACAACGGCCCAGGGAATCGGGAGGGTGCCGGTCCGCGATCGCTGCTTCGGGGGTTGCCCTGGCCCTTTAGAATTGCATCGGGCCGAGGAGTTTTCTTTTCTTGGCAGAACGGTGAGATCCTGCCGGTGCAGCCGTGTTCCGCCCGCCGATGGGAGGCGGTCGACGAATTGGGGAGAGCGATTGGCGAGCCTCGCGGTCGAGAATTACGTCAAGGCGATTTTCAAGCTATCGCAGAGCCATCCGGCGGGCCGGGCGACGACCGGCCAACTGGCCACCGAAGTGCACGTCTCGCCCGGCACGGTCACCGCGATGCTCAAGGGGCTGAGCCAACATGGCCTGGCCACCTATACGCCGTACGAAGGTGTCCGGCTGACCGAGGCCGGCCGGAGACTGGCCCTGGCTGTGGTGCGGCGCCATCGGCTGTTGGAACTTTTTCTGGCCCAGAGCCTGGGGTTGGAATGGGACGAAGTGCACGAACATGCCGAGCACCTGGAACACGCAGTCAGCGATGGGCTCCTGGAGCGGATCGACGCCTTTCTGGGCTATCCGCAGTTCGATCCCCATGGCGATCCCATTCCGAATGCCCGGGGCGAAATGGCCGAGCTGCCAGCCCGCCCGCTAAGCACCTGCCGGCTGGGCGAACGGTTTCGGCTGGTGCGGGTGTTGGAGCAGTCGCCGGGGTTTCTCCGCGCCCTGCGTGGGCAGGGTTGGAAATTGGGTAGCGTGGGGCAAATTGTGGAGTGCCAAGCCCCGGCCGGAACGGTCGCAGTTGCCTTGCAGGGCCGACGGATCGCTCTGGATCCAACCGCGGCCGAAACCCTGCTGGTCGAGGTCCCCCCGGGGCGGGCGCCAAAGTAAGCGGCCACATGCAGGGCAAACTGCTGCGGGCCCGGCAGGCCGCCATGGGCAAAACCCAAGGGCAATGGTTCAAATCCGTACGTCGGAATCCCAAGTCCCAAGTCCCAAGTCCCAAAATCACCAGTCGCAAGGGCCGAGGTGGAAAACCCCGAGGCCGGAATCCCAAATGCCCGGCTTCGCGACCCAGTTGCCGCTTGCCCTCGGCCTACATGCCCAAAACCGGGCGCAGGCGGTCCACCTCGGCCAGCGAGGCGACCATGATGTACAGGTACAGCCCGCGGGGGTCGAGGGCATCGAGCAGCTCGCGCACTTCGTCCGGCGTGAACGAGCCGCGGAACAATAGGGGCCGGCCAGCGGCCTGGATCTTGCGCAGCGCCGGGATCATGCCTGCGATGGGCGGGCCGCCGGAGTGCAACTCGTAGTTCACCTGAAAGCAGCGGATCTCCTCGACCTCCAAGAACAGGTCGAACAGGAAGATGGCGTTCGTATGGAGGTGGATGAACGCGCAGGGGTAGCGGCCGGCCACCGCCCGGTCCACGCCCTGGAGCAGCTCGCGGTACAGCCGGGGCGAAAACAACCCGGCGGCGTCTTCCTGGAGTCGCACGATCGGCCCGGGGGCCCAAAGCTGGTACTGGGCATCGAAATAACCGCCCAAATAACAGGGGATGCGCTTCCACGCTTCGTCGGTGATCTGGCAGAAGACCTCGCCGCTTCGGCACAGCACGTCCCGCACCCGTTCGGGCGACTCGACCATATCCAAGACGCTTTGGGTGTGCCCACGAAGCAAAGCCAAAATGTCCGAAGGCCCGATCAACGGCGCATGGCTCACCGGATACCGACCGGCTGAGCGATGCACCAGCACCTCGATGAACTCCATGTATTTGCGGAACCACGGGTGCTGGGGGTCCAAGCGCAAGGAGGTCACCTCCTGCCACGGCAACGTGCGCTCGACGCCCAGCACGCTGCCGGGCAGGATCCGCAGCTCGGCGCCCAACATGCCATCGAGCCAGGGCACCGCTTGCGACGGCGAGGCCCCGCGAAAGATGTCGTCTTCGATTACTTCGCCCTCGCGGAGCAAGCGTTCCTGATCCTCCAAGAAGGCCTCGGGCTCGATCATTTCCGGCACCAGCACGCGATGCGTTTGCCAGACCGCACTGGCCGAAAACTCCTGCAAGGGAAACCAACTCTTGATCGAAAAGCCGACCATGGGCCGGCTGACCGGGGCCCGCTGCCAGAATGCCTGGTACCGGGCCACCTTGGCCGGATCGTTCCCGAATGGATGCGTGGTGGCCATGACATGCTGTCTTTCAAGAACCCTCCCGGAACGTGCACACCGGGCGTGCATTGTAATGCTTGCTGGCCCAGACAGGCAGGTCGCCTGCGCCGGCCCCAGGCGCCTGGCTTCCGGCGGAACACAAACGCCCAGCGCCGCCGGGCGGTTTACGCGCCTTTGCGTTGGCCAGCCGGCTAGCTGGGGTAAAACAGAACCCTTGCAGTGCCAGCACAGAACCCTTGCAGTGCCAGCACAGAACTCTTG
>FWWM01008522.1_pt1 | contig 19635 bp, 17 predicted proteins | sample 2228351 | NCBI WGS metagenome assembly FWWM01 (sample SAMEA103939774, study PRJEB20133) | metagenome
GGGAGGGAGGTTTTTGGGAAGAGCCTTGTCCTCAAGGTTATAGAGAGGGCGAGATCCAAAGGTCTCTCGAGAGAGGATATTGTGGCAACCCTCACGATGTATAGAGTGGAGAGCATGGTGTATAGCTATTATAGCTATAAGGAGTATATCCTTCCAAGAACAAGGGTCGAAGAGATCATAGTAGGGGGTGGGGGTGTGAGGAACAAGACTATGATGAGGTGGCTGAGGCAGAGGCTAGAGCCCCTCGGGCTCAGGATCATCACTCACGATGATCTGGGGATAGACTCTAAGATCAAGGAGGCCCTGGGAATGGCACTACTAGCCCACGAGACCCTCAACGGAGCCCCAAACAATGTTCCAGGCGCTACGGGAGCCAGTAGAAGGGTTGTTATGGGTGAGATAGCTCTCTAGAGATTCATCTGGGAATCCATGTCCCGCCCGTTGTGATAAGCATCCCTAGATGCTGAGGTTCTCTATAAACCACTGTGCAGCCAGCTCTATGTTTATGGGCTTGTCCTGCATTTTGGAGCACTCCTTGGTCTTTGACGCAACATACTCCATCTTGCCCAGATCCTCTTGCGATAGGTTTAGAACACCAACTGGGGAGCCGCTTCTCATAAGAACTATTCTCTTGGTTTTAGAAGCCCCCTCTATGATCTCTATAGTAGTGGGATCAAGGGGATCTAGGAAAGAGGCTACCAAGACCCTCTCACCCCCCATGATCATGTCCACCCCTATTACCACTACGCAGCCATGGGGCGTAGAGATCGCAAGCCCAGAGGCCTTAGTGTCTCTCGGTAGCGAGACCTCTCCCCAGAGATCCTCCTCCCTTAGATCGATAGCAACGGATCCATGGGACTGTCTCATATACCCCCTCACAACCAGAACCATGGAACCACCAGAGAGAATCCCCTTAGAAGCTATAATACCCACAGGCCCGCAGACCCGCTTCTAACGATAGTGCCGCGGCCTGGCTATGCCTGCTCCTCAACATATCTCGCATGGGATCTTATGAGATCCTCGTCAGCAACCCACGTAGATCCAGGGGCACAGGATATATTCTGACACTTGATCGTCTTAAGCCTCCCTAGATCGAGTTCACACGAGCACACACCACCATCCCCGCTGAACAGTCTCAAAACAGCCCTCCTGCCATTATCGATGGATTCAACAGATACCTCGCTGGGCTGCTTAGGAACAAGAGGAATATAGATCCTATATATCTTCCCAGGAGTCTCAAGCCTAACATATACATCCCACCTGTTGCCCCCAACCTTTATAGCTCTCTCTATAGAGGCCCTCAAACCCCTCCCCACGAAATATTAGTATTAAAAAGAGAATAAGCTATGACCTCGACCCTCTCCTTACATTGAGAAACAGGCCTCGCTATAAGGCCGAGGATCTCTAGTCCCAGCGGTTTTATCAGCTTTGTTCAAGACGCTCTAGAGCGGGTTTACCACAGCTGAAAGCCCGAGTTCTTTAGGAGGGGATTATCCAGATTTCTAGCCTAGATCTGGGTACAATATGATCTCTTTGGGGATCCTATCTAGCGGGATCTCACATGAATTATTGCACCGAATCTTCATCTCCCTCCAATCGATCCTCACTTTTTCCACGTCTCTGTCGAGGATCACTAGTTTATCGAATGTTAGCGGGTCTCCTGAGAAGGTTATAGATCTCCCGTCGAGGTTTACGATCATTTTCCTCGGCTTGTCGAGATCCTCGTCACCGTGATATATGATCCACGATCCTTCGCCATATATCGTGAGGCTGTCTTGTAGAGGTATCGCGGATCCTTTTCTTATGTAGAGCGGCATATCGGATCTCGACTCAACCCACGATCCTCCCTCGAAGATCTCTCCTGTCCAGTACTCATACCACGTTCCCCCAGGCAGATAGACATTCCTCCTACTAGCTCCTCTATCGAGTATCGGTGCATAGAGAACATAGGATCCCACTAAATATTGATCATCAATGCTGTATGTATTCTCATCCTCTGGGAATTCCAGAGATAAAGCCCTTATAACAGGTCTCCCCGTGAGGTGCGCCTCCCACGCTAGGTGCCACAGGTAAGGCAGGAATCTATGTCTTAGCTCTATGGCGCTGATGACCTTCTCCCTGTATATCGAGGGCAGCATATAGATCTCAACATCGTTGCCGTACTTCTCATTGTGGGCCCTGTAGAACGGTGCGAGGGCCATTGCTTGGTACCATCGGGCAACGAGCTCAGGCTCCCCCCACCCTATATAACCGCCGAGATCTGTGCCGACCCACGGAATGCCTGAGATAGATATACCCAGGATCATTGGTATTGATAGCCTTAGCGAATCCCATGTAGATGCAACATCGCCTGTCCATACAAAAGCATATCTCTGGATCCCTGGGAAAGCCGATCTCGATAGTATAAAGGGCCTCTTATAGATTCTCCTCAAACCCTCATAGGTGGCCATGGCTTCGAACAAAGGATAAGCGTTCCTGACCTCGCGGTGCCTAGCTATCCTTCCACCATCAAGCCTATGGATAGCATTGGGATCGGGGGCTGTTTCGGAGAGCACTTCTATATCTCTATAGAAAGAAGCCATTGAAGCTGTTGATGCAAACTCCATAGCAACTATCTTCTCAAGAAGCCCTGAGAGGAATCTCTTCATAAAGCCCGGATCCCGGGTTGTGAACATTGTGGGCTCGTTCATGTCGAGCCACACACCATCGATCCCATACTCCCTGACCCAGTTCTCGATCATCCCGGCCCACCACTCCCTAGCCTCTCTATTATAGAAATCAGGGATCCCAGAGAGCCCTGGCCACCCACGCCCAATATAGATCTCGTTGTTCTCTGTTCTGACCAGGTGCTTCAGCCCTTTTTCGAAAACACTGTACCCCGGCTCGATCTTTATATAAGGATTTATTATTGTCACGACCTTCACACCAAGCCTGTGGAGATCATCAACAAGTTTTTTGGGATCAGGGAATCTCGCTCTATCCCATGTGAACTGCTTATAGCCATCCATATAGTCTACATCGAGGTAAACAGCATCTACCCGAACACGCTTCATCGCCTCCCCAATCACCTCGAGGACTCTCTCTTGAGGATAGTAGCTATACCTGCTCAGATGGAAACCCAGAGCCCATCTCGGGGGAAGGAGGGGCTTGCCAGTTAGATCTGTATAGATCTCTATCACATCCATGGGGGTTGGGCCGAAGATTATATAGAGCTCCATGGAGGGCTCATAGACCTCGAAGACAGCCTTGTCATATTCACCAACACCGAGATCAAATATAGCGTAGGTAGCTGTGTTGACAAACACACCAATAGCTTTACCCCGCTCGATAAACATAGCAAAGGGGATCGATTTGTACAAGGGATCACTTCCAAATCTATAGCCATAGCTGTCGTGGTTCCAAAATATAACCCTAGTCCTCTTTCTATCCACTGGAAAGGCCTTCTCGCCCAGGCCCAGAACATGCTCATAGATCCCTAGCTTCTTAAAAGCAAGACATCTAGTGCCATTTTGCTTAAAAGAGATCTCAACAACCTGGTCATCAAGTCTAGCCCTAACATTGCTCCCGCGAATCTCTATAGAGGGCTTCGGATCCCCCTCTGGAAGATCGAAGCCGACAACAGGATCGGGATCGTTTAGCCTGATCCTAGCAATCCTCTTTCCCAGCTCGACCCTCAGCATCTCTAGCCCATTTCATAAAATAATACGTATACAACGTATTAAAGCTTGCCTCAAATGATCATTATCTACCCATGGATGATGCGATATGCAAATAAAAACCCTGTAACCAATTAATCCGGGGTAGATTCTCCAATGGGTCTCCCTATTCAAAGAATAGGTTTAATAATCATGGCCCTGGTGATAGGGATAGCAATAGGCTATGGAGTTGGATATGCCACAATATCCCCCCAGCAGATCACCGTAATTAGGACTGTAACCGAGACTGTCACGGCAGGTGTTGCACCCCCCGCGCCGCCTGAGAGGGTAAGGCTCATAGTTATAGGTCCATGGGCTGGCGCCGAGATGGAGGCTTTCCAGGAGGTGTTACGAGAATTTATGAGATCATATCCAAACATAGAGGTTGAGTACAGGATCTACAGGGCTGAGGATCTAGCCACTATAGCCCCGCTACAGTTTGGCGCAGGCATGTCACCAGGAGATGTTATATTCACTGCATGGGGCTGGTGGGTCAAAGATATGGGTGATAAGGGGCATCTCCTAGATCTCGGCAGGCTGGTTAATATGAACGAGTTTACACCAGGGATATTCGATCCTGTGAAGAGTGGGGATAAGATATATGGCTTGCCATTCACAGCATTTGCTAAACCAGGTTTCTGGTACCGCAAGTCGTTCTTCCAAGCACATGGACTGAAAGAGCCCAAAACATGGGACGAGTTTCTACGCTTGCTTGATGAGATAAAACAAAGACAAATACCCGGTATCAGGGCACCTATCGTAACAGGAAATGGTGTTGGGTGGCCTATAAGCGATGTCACCGAGCACTTCATCATAGCCCTCGGGGGTCCTGAGATGCAGCTCAACCTGATAAGTGGAAAGACAGCGTTTAATGATCCTCAGGTTAGATCTGTGTTTGAGAACTACCTAGTACCGCTGCTCAAAAAAGGATACTTCAGCGAGCCTATAGAATGGACTAAGGCTGTTGAGGAATGGTGGGGAGGCAGATATGCTCTGTACTTCATGGGAACATGGATAACCGGCATGGTCCCCGATCCAAATGATCTCGGATTCTTCCCATTGCCAGGAACTAAGGGCGTTGTTATGGGCACGGACTATATATTTGTTCCAAAGTATACAAAGCACCCAGAAGAGGCTAAGCTGCTGGCAAAATGGCTTGCCACCGAGGGCCAGAGGATCCATGCGGGTACGAAGGCAGGGAAGTTCTCAACATGGCTGAAAGTAGGGGTGAAGGATCACTGGGCACCTATGCAGGTCGTGTATGAGAAGGTGGCTGGGCTCCAACCGCTACCGGATCTGGATGACAGTGTTGGTGGGGAGTGGCAGAGACTGTTCTGGGATCAGCTGAAGCTATTATGGGTTAACCCAGATAAACTAGGAGATGTTCTGAACACGTTGGCAGCTAATTTCCCAAAGAAATGATTCTGTAGAATAGTTGTTTTTTGGTGCCGGGATATGTTGCTGAGAGGGTCTCCAGCTAGGGTCTCTTTCTTCATCCCGGCACTTGTGCTTACAATGGTCTTTGTTGTTTATCCTGTCATAGCAACGATCCTGCTGAGCTTCAACATAAACCTAAACCCTATAGCCGGTGCCGACATTGTCAGAGGGTCAGCGAGTCTTGATAACTATGCGAGGATCCTGTCCAGCAACATGTTTATTAATCCAAAAAACATCGAGGCGCTGAGCCTCCCCATGGGGGCTCTCATCCATAACATAATATGGATAGCGATCCATCTACCATTAACACTAGTAATAGGCATACTGTTCGCGGTGCTCCTACAATACGTCAAAGGTGGCAGCGCAATTAGATCTTTTATCTTTTTGGGGATGGTTGTCCCGATGATCGTTGGCGGCCTACTCATACAGTTTAGCTTCGATAGAGATATAGGGATAGCTAACCTGCTGCTAAGGCTTATCGGCCTGGAGGCTCTAACTAGAACATGGACAGCATATCCCGATACAGCGCTCTTCTCACTTATACTTGGGTCTGTCTGGCTGTGGTCAGGGTTTACCGTAACGATCTACTCGGCAGGGCTTTCATCACTGCCCCGCGAGGTTATAGAGGCAGCTATAGTTGACGGTGCCAGCTTTAGAACAATACTCTTCAGAATAATCATACCAATGCTTAGACCTGTAACGCTGACCGTGGTGGCGATGACAATACTGTGGGATCTTAAGATATTCGATATAGTATATATAACAACCCAGGGGGGCCCTGGAGGTGCTTCTACGGTTCTGGCTCTTCTTATGTATGATTTCTTTGCAAGGGCGAATAATTATGCTATGTCAGCGACTGTGGCAACGATCCTCTCCCTCGTGATCCTCCCAGTAGCGATCATATGGATCAGATCTGTTACTAGGGGTGAGAGGGTATGAGGATCTCCGGGATCAGGGGGCCCGGCACGCCGCTCTCACCAGCAGCGATCCTGATCCTGAACTTTATTTTCTGGCTCATAGGGATCCTCTGGATAATGCCCTTCATAGGGATCTTCATGGTGAGTATCAGACCCTTCAGAGAGGTTATTCTCCACGGCTGGTGGTCATTCTCACCCTTTACATTAACCCTTGAGAACTACGTGAATGTTCTTTTCAACCCCATGTTCCCGCTGGCGAGGGGTATATTGAACTCACTTATAATAGCTATTGCGAGCACACTTATCCCTCTAATAGTTGCTTCTCTAGCTGCATATGGTTTTGCTAGATTCAGCCTGCCCGTGAAAAAATATCTTTTCGTGCTAATACTGTTCCTAATGGCAGTGCCTCAGCAGATGACCATAATACCTCTATTCTTTCTTCTAAACGATCTGCGCTTGCTAAACACATACATAGGATTGATCCTCGTCCATGCGTCTTGGGGTGTTCCATGGATAGTATTTTTCCTTAGAAACTATTTCTCATTATTACCGGTGGAGCTTGAGGAGGCAGCTAGGGTTGACGGGGCCACGGATTTCCAGGTCTTTAGGAAAATAGTGCTTCCAATCTCATTACCAGCGCTCGTATCTGCTTCTGTCCTCCAGTTAGCATGGGTTTGGAACGATTTCTTCTTCGCACTAATGCTTATATTCGATCCCGACAAGATGGTTGTAACACAGATGCTTCCATGGCTCAGAGGCCAGTACCAGGTTGACTGGGGGCTGCTTTCCTCAGGCTCTGTAATAGCCATGCTAGTCCCCCTGATGGTCTATGCTGTGTTTAACAAATACTACATGAGGGGCTTTAGCGGATGGGCCATGAAGAGGTGATCCTTCATGGCTAAAGGGGTGGTTATAAGCAACCTATGGAAGATCTTCCCCTCCGGAGTAGTGGCGCTGAGAGACATAAACATAGAGATCTCCCCCGGAGAGTTCTTCGTAATCCTGGGGCCATCGGGATCAGGCAAAACAACGCTCCTCAGAATACTGGCTGGGCTTGAGATCCCTACTAGAGGTGGCATTGCTATTGGTGATAAAGAGATAGTCAATGTTGAGAAAGGAGTATTTGTTGAGCCGCGGGATAGAAACATAGGGATGGTTTTCCAGAACTGGGCCCTCTATCCCCACATGACAGCGTACGAGAACATAGCGTTTCCCCTAAAGCTTAAAGGCCTCCCCAAAGAGGAGATAGGCAGGCGTGTCAGAGACGTGGCCAGCGCTCTAGGAATAACAGAGCTGCTACAACGTAGACCATCTCAGATGAGCGGCGGTCAGCAGCAGAGGGTTGCATTGGCACGTGCCCTGGTTAAGCAGCCTGATGTATTGCTCCTTGACGAGCCGTTTAGCAATCTCGATGCCCGCATCAGGATCGCTGCTAGGGAGTTTGTGAAAGAGCTTCAAAGGAGACTGGGTATTACAACAATACTTGTAACCCACGACCAGGCTGATGCATTTGCCGTTGGAGATCGGGTTATGGTGATGAAAGACGGTATGATCCAGCAGATAGGATCCCCCGAAGAGCTCTACAATAAACCTGAAAACATATTTGTCGCCAGCTTTATAGGAGACCCGCCTATGAATATTTATAAGCTACCCATAGATCATCCTATGGCTAAGAAGCTAGAGCTAAGTGTTGATGAGGATTATAAAGAGATCTTCATAGGAGTACGCCCGGATGACGCAATAGCGGTGGATCATGAAGAAGAGGGGCATTTAGGGGGCAGGGTCGCTATAGTAGAATATGTTGGTTCACGCAAGTACGTTAAAATAGATCTAGAGGATGGGGTGTCTCTAAAAACACTAGCAGAGCAAAGAATCAACCAGGGATATAGTGTTAAGGTGAGGATAAAGAAGCTACATATATTTGCACCAGATGGTAAGAGGATAGAAACACTCACACAATGATCCACAGCGTATAGGCTTATAGCTAAAACCCGCTCTTTGGAGCGGAGAAGATGTTCTGGGATGGGTTTAGCAAAGACCAGGATCGATCTCTAGAGATCATAGGTGGCGAGCAGCAGTTTCTCTAATACATCTAGATAGTTTGATCAATGGTAGGAGCCGGGATCCCAAAGACTCTGGATATTATCTTTGTAGCGAGATATATTGTGTGGAGAGGCCTTATGGATAGGAAGATAGTGTTTCTCTTCATAGCGGTCTTACTAGGGATTGCTATGATCTCTATCGCTGCTTTTGCAGGAAGATCTGGGGATACTGGTTCGAGGGGCGATATGGTTATGGGGAGCGCTCCTCCTAGCACCCTTGGGAATCAATGGGTTAGGGGTGGCCCCAGCGCTGATGAGCTTTGGAGAAATATGCAGAGCTCTGGTGGCATGTATAGCTATAGCGACTCGATGCTTGCTATGCAGCATCTCTGGCGGATGATGAGCAGCTATCTCGCCAATAATAGCCATCGCCTCAGCTTTAATGTAAGCGTCTCTAAAGCTGTTATCAACGGCACTCTATCGTATCTAGTTAACAATATTGCTCTTGTAAAGGTTGATCAGGAGCTCTACAGGATCTTTGTGCCTGCCAAGCTATATGATGGCGAGAAATCCCTATCGATCCAGGAGTTCGTCTTTCTAGGCGAGATAAGGAAAGACGACCAGCTATCGATCAAGGCTATAAACATATCGATCATATCAACCAAAGGCGATCTTGTGACCAGCATCTATGTAGCAACAGAGATCAGAGATCTATCGACTGGAAAGACATTCACAGCAATACTACCGCTGAACATAAAATAATATCGATCAGAGCTGGCTATCTCTCCCAACCTCATCCAAGATATCCCTATAACCCATATCAAAGCTTGTTTTTCTAGCCACAGCCCTTAGGGCGTAATAATAAGCTGGGATCTGAAGATCATACCCCCGCCAACAAGAGGCTTGCCAGGCATCTCAGAGATCTTGTGGTCAGCCATCCCTTCTTATAGGCTCTCCGAAGGCTCGTCAATATCTCTCACAACCCCTACCCCCTGCCACTAACAGGCTTTGCTAATAATCCCTATCGATATTTTTCTATGCCCAGCTGGGTCTATATAGATCCTTGTTGACTGGGAATTTCAGAGCCCATATTGGCTACCGCATAGAGCCTATAGATCTCATACTATCTAGAGATGCGGGATCTCATTAACGCTTTCATAGATAAATTTATAAGCATTAGTGCACCTATAAACAGGTGAATAAAATGCCCACAGACTTCGAAGAGATAGATTATAAAAAGACCCTTGATCTCCTCAAGAACGGAGCAGTAATAGTTGATGTTAGAGAGCCTAAGAGCTATGCTAAGGAGCACATCAAGGGAGCTATAAACATACCGGCCAGCGAGATAGAGAAGAGGCTCTCGGAGCTGCCGAGCGACAGGCCTGTGATAGTGTACTGCTCCAGCTACTCGTGCACAGCCTCGCTAGTAGCGGCTAAGAAGCTCATAGAGCTGGGCAGAGGCAATATCTATAGATTCGTGGGCGGCCTCCTGGAGTGGAAGACAGCGGGCTTACCAACGGAATCCTCGGCATAGGGCCAGATGCTATAGTTATCCATATATTCTGTAAGGTTTTCCACCCCTAGCCCCTCATCAAAAGGATCCTTGTGGGGGGTATTTTTATATACATCTCACGGTCACATAGATCCGCTATATATCTAGTATAGGGCCCCATAAAGATCGAATCCCTGATCCTGACTCTAAACAGATTCTCGCCAGCCTTTTCCCGAGGTAATATCGATATGTTCTCGAGCCTAAAGCCAACATAGATCTTCTCACCGACTCTGTGCTCTCCGGAAGAGTAGCCTTGATCCGCCACCTATATCTATCCCCGCAGTCCCCTACAAGAACAGCTACCGTGGCATCACCATCTGCAGGGCTGTCCAGACGGTTACCCAGGCCATAACATATACTATTACTATAACTCCCAGCGCTAGGGCTGGGTACACGGTCTACTATATATCCCATGGAGGCTCTGCAGATCCCTGGTAAGCGCCCGTGATAAGGGGAGCACAGCTCGCTGGGAGCATGCTGGGTGTGAAGGCGGGTCTATCTAGGCCCTGAGAAGTTCTCCGCGGGCTGGCTTGTCGATATCCCCCAGCCAGCGGCCGCTACTAAGCCTGGTGGCATAGTGATCGCGGTTACCGATTACAGAGCCCTCGATGATCCTCTCAGGAGGGTTATTGCCCACGGCATCCCAGTTATAGTTATTAATATCCCGACCCCAGGCCCGAGGATCAGAGGATACCCTGTCTAGGCTATGTGGGACAGAACGAGTACAGGCTGGGCTATCGGCTCGCTAAATACATGATCTCTTGGTTCCAGAAGAACCTGGGGAGAGGCCTTCCAGGAGCTGTTACAGGGATCCATGAGGTTAGGCATATAGGGCTGGAGCTGAGGGCTAAGGGTATTCAGGATGTGTTTAGCGAGGCCAAACCACCGATCCCCGAGAGGCTCGACATAGCCACAGATACTGCTAAGGCCTACGAGACCCCAGATCCTATGTAACCACTAGACAAGGGATCGAGGTGATCTTCACCCTAGGCCCTCTAGGAGCTCACCCAGCTATGAATAGTGAGGGATCTAGGAGTTGATATAGGCGACAGATCCTCCAGGGGATCTCTGATGGGTTGCCATAGCCCTCGGGGTGAAGCTCTCTGCACCAGAATAGTGGGGGCGAGCGCTGGGCAGGGTATGGAGCTGGAGGCGATAGCGGCATCTTATGAGCACTATAAGTGTTGGGATCATATTTGCCGAGGCGCCGGCCTACTGGTATATTGGATTTATAGGAGCTAATAATAGTTGGGGTCATAAGCCTCGGGAGGCTGATAAGATGGGCGGGGAGGAGTTACTAGTCCTCGAGAGGATCTCTAAGAGCTTTGGCGTGCTATCGCGCTCAAGGGAACAGATGATGGTGAATTCATTATTCTCAACCGCTAGGAACCAGGGATAGGGCTTCTAACCATAGAATAGATATGATCTGCTGCTATCCTAACCACCTGGCTGAATATTTTTGCAATTATACAGCTGGGATTATCAAAAGATCTCTGAGATTTTTATAGGCTCACCACGCATTGCGGATCTTTTTGACGCTTCGGCCAAGATACATGCCCTCAGCCCGTCCTCCTCGTTTGGGGAGGGCTTCTCTCCCCTGGCTATGGTTTCCACGAAGCTCTTGATCTCGGCGTAATATGCTTCTCGAAACCTCTCGGCGAACCAGGGTAGCTTTGGCATCTTTGCAGAGTTCTCCTTGCCATATATATAGACCTGTGTTTCTGGGGTGTTTTCGAGCCTTATGAGGCCCTCGCCTCCCAGGATCTCTAGCCTTAGGTCGTGGCCATATGCTGAGCATCTCGTGGCTTCGATATCTACTAACAAGCTGTTTTTGAAGTAAATGCTTATGAAAGCGCTATCATAGTCACCGGCCTCTAGGCATTGGCTGGAAGCGATCGCGTAGATCCTCTCTGGGGGGTAGCCTAGGAGCCAGTTGATCAGGTCGAACTCATGGGTAACAGTGTCATCAAATATAGCGCCCAGGTGGAGCTTCCCTATACCCACCCCTAGCTCTGGCAGGGGGTCTCTTACTATAAACCTAGCCAGGTAGATCTTTCCCAGAGCCCCGCTATCAAGGACCCTTTTGACCTCCCGGTAGTTTCTATCATACCTCCTCTGATAGCCTATCTGGAAGAGAAGGCCCCTCCTCCTCACCATATCCACCATCTCGCGGCACTCACTTATGCTCGATGCCATTGGCTTCTCTATGAAGATGCTCAGCCCCAGATCCGCTGCAGACCTCGCATTATCTAGATGAGCCGCTATCGGGGAGGCTATGACAACCCCCTGGACACGATCCCTATGGGATCTGGCCGCGCTCTCAAGATCCCTGTAATATGGTGCGTGGAGCCTTTCGGACAGGGCCCTAGCCCTCCTCTCATCAGGATCCACTATTGCTACTAGCTCTGCATTCTCGACTCTCTTGATATTCTCCGCATGTATAGATCCCATCTTTCCCACGCCAACAACTATGAGGCCTATCCTCAAGAAACATCACCATTGCTATTAGGGTAGGGCATTTATATTAATTTAATTAATGATTCGGTTCTAGGATTAATAGCTCGGCGAGGATTCATAGCGTTGGGGTTATCAATGGACAGAAGATTCAAACTAGCTGTTGGGACAATAGCGTGGGGCCCTCTGAATAGTGTGGGTGGGTTTGAAAGAATAGCCCGCTTCCTAGCAGAGATCGGTCTCGAGGGGGTTGGGATCGAGTATAGGCTTCTGCCCAGAGAGCTTAAAGAGAGGCCAGAGGATCTATCTAGGATTCTTTCAAAAGCCGGGATCGAGAACATAGGCTCCTACACCAATCTAAAGGAGCCCTCTATAGAGTGGGGCTCGAGATCGGGAGCGAAGATCTACTGGATAGTTGGTAGGGAGAAGAACTGCTCAAAAGCAGACAAGATCCTCGAAGAATACGCCTCTAAGGCAAAGAGCTCGGGGATCACAGCGGCTCTTCACAACCATCTTAGAACATGTTACGACGATCTAGAAGATCTCTCGAGGGTTCTCAACAGAACCAGGGATCTAGCTCTCTGCCTAGACACGGCACACGCTGTTGCAGCAAACATAGATCTAGGGGAGGTTCTAAAAATGTACTGCGGTAGAATAGCTCTAGTTCACCTAAAGGATCTCAGGGCGAGGGTTTCCAAAAGCAGGGTTATGTTCAAGAGGGATTTTGTAAACGTTGGAGAAGGTGTTATAGATTTCAAGGGCTTTCTAGAGATGCTGAGCCTCTGTGGCTATAAGGGGTACTTGATGCTCGAGATAGAGGCCCTGGGCTCCACAGATCCCTATGAAGCTGTGAGGCTCGGTATCGAGAGGATCAAAAAGATCCTGGGCGGGGTGTAGAGAAGCTCTCCAGCCCCGTGGATAGATGAGAGAATAGAGATCTATTTTACCTTGAGATGGGATCTGCCCATGGGCACGTCTCTAAAGGCTGGGTGTATAGCTACCGAGAGATCCCTCTTACCAATTGGGGCAGAGATTATCCATAGATACCTGCACCCGGCGAGGGATGTGCATACATTTGGATGATAACCCCTGGGGATCAGAACCACATCGTAGTCCCTAACAATATATGCATACTCCTCGTTCTCATCCATTATTATCTGCACACCGAAGCCCCCGCCCATTCCGAAGAATATATAGGCCTCTGGCTTCTCATCATGCCTGTGGGGAGGATAGCTAGTCCAGTTACCCTTCTCACCCTCAACATAGCCTGCTATAATGCTATCAGCTGGATCGCCCTCGCCCAGTGTTACATACACTCTTCTCCTGTACGGCTCGAAGCCTGTGTCGTAATAGGTGCTCTCGCCGAATCTCTTTATATAGAATGGATATTGATTCAGGGCGGTGGATTCCGCTATATATAGCGTTGACCCATGCTCGATCTCGACCCTAGCTCTGCTCCTTATAGGTATGTAGGCCATATCCCTCTCCCCGAGAACCTCCCCATCGATCCTCGATCTACCTTCGAGGCTGACCAGAACCCTCTCCCTCCCCTCGAGAGGCTCTAGGGAGAGCTCCGCCCCCTCCCTAGATCTATAGCTGTATAGCGAGAACCCCCTGTACTCGAATACCTGGATAAGCCTATCATATATATTTTGGTTTCTGAAAAGCATGCCACCACCCGTATCATAACGTGTACCCGGCTATAAAAACTAGATCCTCTGTGGATGAATAGCTGGGGGATATTAGCCCCGCCTATAGAGGTACTCGTGGTGCCTTGTATGCCACTATATTCTGGCGCTGAAATAGTTGCCCAGTTCATAAAGAAGGCCGGGATAAGATATGTCTTTGGGATCCCTGGGCACGGCAATGTCAATATATTCGATGCTTTGAAAGATCTCTCGCCCGATGTCGAGGTTATAGCTGTTAAGCACGAGCAGTGGGGAGGCCATATGGCTGATGGCTATTTCAGAGCCAATAGAAGGATCCCTGCCGTTGTCACAACATCCGTGGGGCCCGGGGCAACTAACCTTGCAACAGCTCTTGCCACTGCTTATGTTGATTCCTCTGCTTTTATAGCAATAACTGGGCAGATCCAGACGTACCTCTTCGGCATGGGGATCTTCCAGGAGATCGAGAGGAAGAACTGGGTTGACTATGTGAACGCCATGAATCACCTGGCTAAGAGGACGTGGCTCGTCACAAGCGTGAAGCAGCTCCCAAGGGTTCTCGCAAACGCTCTCAAAGAGGCTGTTGGCGGGAGGCCTGGGCCTGTTTTGATAGACCTGCCAATGGATGTTCAGGTTGAGAGGGCTGAGGTGGAGCTAGAGGATCCTGCTAGGTATATGCCCTCTGGCAGGGTCTACCCAGATCCCTTGTTGATAAAGAGAGCTGCCGAGCTCCTGTTAAGGGCAGAGAGACCATTGATCCTCATTGGAGGCGGGGTAGCTATGTCGGGAGCAACTGAGGAGCTGGTGAGGGTTGCTGAGTTCCTGGGAGCCCCTGTGATCTGTTCTTTCAGGGGGGATGCTAAGGGAGGCTTTCCAGAGGATCACGAGCTCTATGCATTCCATCCCGGGAATATCGGGAGCCTTGTTGCCAACGAGCTTGCCAAAGAGGCAGATGTCCTCCTAGCCGTGGGGGTTACTTTTAGCGATGAGACCACCAGCTCCTATGTTAGGGGTGTTACTTTCAACATACCCCCCACGAGGCTTATACATATAGATATAGATCCCCATGAGATCGGTAAGAACTACCCAGTAGAGATAGGGATACTCTCAGACGCGAAGGCCGCTCTGGAGCAGCTCTACAAGGCCCTGGTCGAGCTCGGTGTTAAGAGGGATTGGAGACAGAGCCAGTGGTATAGAAGGTTCAGGGAGCTTAAGGAGAGATGGCTCTCAGAGATAGAGGATCTCAGGTCGAAAGCGCCTATGGGTATACCAAACATGGTGAAGATCCTCAGGGAGGAGATACCGAGAAACGCTATAATAACGCTCTCGGCAGGGCTTCCACAGGAGATCTTCTCCCAGCAGTGGATCTCCTACTACCCGGGCACGTTCATAAGCTCGGGCGGCTTCTCAACAATGGGCTTCGCGTTTCCAGCAGCTATTGGTGCTAAGCTCGCAAGGCCTGAGGCGAGGGTTGTTGCCATAGAGGGCGATGGATCTTTCTTGATGAACAACGTAGAGCTCTCCACAGCGGTTCAGCACGAGATCCCGGTGCTTGTGGTTGTTCTCAACAACTATGGCTGGGTATCTATAAGGGATCTCCAGATAAGGAGCTTTAAGGAGAGGGTCTTCACAACCGAGTTCGTTAGAAAGAGCGGTGAGAAGTACCTAGTAGATTTCGAGAAGATAGTGAGAGCCTATGGTGCAGAGTACTTCAAAGCAACAAGCCCTGAGGAGGTTAGGCAGGGTGTTAGAAAGCTCCTCTCGCTAGAGGTCGCGGCAGTCCTAGAGATCCCCGTGGAGACCAGGTTCCCCTACAGCGGGACAAAGGCCTATGGCTATTGGGATATACCATCTATACATCTTGCTAGATGATGGGGGCTCTGGGATGGATAGATATGATGCCATAACTATTGGAAGGGCTGGGATAGATCTATACTCCCTGGATCTCTACTCACCCCTCGAAGAGGCCCTCAGATTCGCTAGATATGTTGGTGGGAGCGCTGCCAACGTTGCAGTAGGTGTTGCAAGACTGGGCCTCAGATCTGCTATAGTGACGAGGGTTAGCGATGACGAGCTGGGTGAGTTCATTGTCAGGCAGCTATCTAGAATGGGTGTTGATACGAGGTTCGTTAAAAAGGATCCCGAGGGGAGGGCTGGGATAGTATTTGCAGAAATAATACCTGGGAAGGAGGGGAGGTTCATATTCTATAGGGAGAAGGCGAGCGACCTCCTACTAAGGGTGGATGATATACCGAGAGGAGAGATAGCATCTGCCGGAGCTGTGGTTATAACAGGCACTGGGCTGAGCGCCGAGCCCTCTAGAAGCGCTAATTACTATGCACTCGAGATCGCAAGATCATCGGGATCTAGAGCAGTGCTCAACCTAGACTGGAGGCCCGGCCTGTGGAGACATGTTAGCGAGGCAGAGAGGCTGAGATACTATAGAAGAGCTATAGAGGCTGCAAACATAATCGTTGGAAATAGATCCGAGTATGAAGCGGCTGTGGGGAAAACAGGGCTGGAGGAGGCCTTGAAAGCCATGGGAGATATCAACAGCGATGCCCTCCTAGTGGCAACAATAGGGAGCGAGGGATCTATGGCTGTGACGAGCAAAGGCGAGGTTATAAAGGCAAAGCCATATAGAGTAAACCACATCAAGGGACTGGGAGCCGGGGACGGCTTCCTAGCAGGCCTTCTCTACGGAATAATCAGAGGCTGGGATCTATATAGATCCCTTAGATTCGGGAACGCCGTAGGAGCAATAGTGGTTACAAGGCACTCATGCTCCGAGGCAATGCCAACCTATGACGAAACAATAGCCTTCATAGAGGCCAACGGGGGCTTCTAAAAACCAAAGACTCCACAGCCCACTAAAGAGCATAGCTATATAGCATGCCACGCCAGCAACAGCCCCTAATCCAGACTAAAGCTGCACCCAGCAACGCTATTGGAACGTTATTAGGTGCAAAGCTGTGCTCCTCACACCGACGATCAATGGAGCGAGCACAGCATAAGCTTTGGATCTATGGGCTCCCTCTTAGGAAGCGGCTTCTAAAACAAGATCTCATAGATCATCATGGTATAATATAGAGCTTGGGGATGTATTTTTCATCCCCGCTCTGAGCGGTTGGACAAAGCCCTGAGGATCTTTTTACCGGGATCTTTGTAATACTGTATAGAAGAACCCAGAGTTCTGGAACGATATTCCGTTGAATGTCAATGCATTGGAAACACCTGTTAGAGAGGTGGGGGTGCTAAGTTCTTGTAGATGTCCTTAAAAGGCGGAGGTGTGGTCGTCTAGCCAAAAACCGGGTCTGATTAAAAAAGTACCTGGTTAAAGGTTAAAAAGTCTAACCTATGACCTTTAGAATGTCCCTCACAGAGATGACGCCCAATACCTTCCCGCCCTCTATCACTGGCACGTGGCGTATGTTGTGCTTCACCATAAGCTCGGCCACATCCTTCAATGTAGCATCTTTAGAGGCTGTTATTATGTCTTTTGTCTTAGCTACTGCAGCTACAGGGACTTTCTCGTTGTAGTTTCCTATGGCCACTAGCCTCATTATATCGGTCTCACTTATTATGCCAACAAGCTTGCCCTCCTGTTCAATGGGGAGGAAGCCCACCTGCTCCTTAGCCATGATCTGCACCACCTCGCTCAGCGGCGTCTCAGGCTTCACGGCAATGAGCTCTCTAGCCACTGCATCGTAGGCCCTGACTCTCAAAGCCACACCCTTTTTCAAAGCGCCTCTGAGACCTACTGCTTCGTTAATTAGCTCCCTTACTTCTACAATACCCACTGGTTCTCCCTTCTCACTACATATGGGCACAGCTCTCGTATGGTACTGCTCTAGAGCCACGAAAACCTCGGTGACCGGGGCATAGGCCTTTATACACGGTACCTTGATGGCAAACCTCCCTGCAGGCTCTTCCAAGCTGGCTCCAGAGGCGAGTGCCCTGATGGTGGCTCGGGTGCCGAACACACTCGTATCTCCGCCTGTAAGGACAACGTATTTAGAGTTGGTTGACACCATGGTGGAAACCACCCGCTTAATAGGTGTGATGGCTGGCAGAACCACTGCTTTTTTAGCGAACTTCTCAGCTGTGAACTCAGCCCATATGCGGACGCCCAGTGTCTCGGGGCCTTTTAATAGGAACCAGGATGCCATCACCATGGGCACCATTGTACTGTATATCACTACAGACCACCAAAGGCTAGGGCCGGTGCCGAGAGGCTCTCTAAGTACGCTATAGAGCCAGGTTATGACGAAGGGTGTGAGACCACCGGTGACGCCGTAGCCCAGGTTGTAGGAGAAGGCCACTGCTGAGGTTCTTATCCTTGAGGGGAAGAGCTCTAGCAGCCATGCAGACTGCGCGCCTGAGTAGCCTACGCCGTTGAACAGTGTCATGGTGTAGAAGAGCAGCCACATAATGACCAAGTCTTTCTGAGGCCCGAATATGTCGAACAGCCAGAAGACCACCGGCATATATAGGGCGTTGCCATATATGCCGAGCAGGAGAACGGGCTTTCTGCCTATCTTGTCAGAGATGTGGCCAAAGAGTAGGTACATGAAGACCGAGGCGTATGTGGCAGTGGCAAGCAGAGCCCCGGCGGTTGTAGCATCAACATAGCCTCTGAAGGCAGGCCCCACATAGAATGTGTTGAACAGCTGGTTAGTATACCATACGGGGCCATGGGCACCCACCACTCCTATCCAGGCCAGGAGCACTAGTGGCAGATACCTCCGCGTAAACACCTCCCTTGTAGGGGCTGAGTGAACCCTCCTAACAGTCCTCAACATGGAGAAGACCGGGGTCTCTCTATAGAAGAGATGTATTATGGTCACTATAACTACCACCGCAATGGCGGCGGTTATGAAGACAAGCCTCCAGCCCCAGTCGAGATAGACCGTGCTACCTAGAATCGTCGAGTATATCCACTGAATAGCACCAACGGTGCCTAGCGCAAGGGCCGGTGTAGTGAATAGGAAGCCTGTGAAGAGACCCCTCCTATGCTCTGGCACAAACTCCCCCAGGTAAACTATGGCAGCTCCATAGCCGCCGCCTAGCGCCAAGCCCTGCACGATCCTCAGTAGGAAAACCGCTATGGAGGCCAGCACTCCTATAGCTGCATAGCCTGGCAGAAGACCTATGCCGAGGGTGCCAGCCATTAACATGGCTAAGGCCATCAACAACGCTCTCTTGCGACCAAACCTGTCCCCAATATAGCCGAAAATCAGGGCACCCAGGGGTCTGAACAGAAAGCCTACAGCTATTGCCGCAAATGCTGCGAGCAAGGAGGCTAGAGGGTCGGCCGCGGGGAAGAAGATCCTGGCAAGTATGCCTGCCAAAAGTGCATAGGTATAGAAGTCCAGCCACTCTAGGAACGCGGCGCCCCAGGAGACCGCGGTGACGCTGGCTACCTGTCTTAGGCCGACCTGGACTGATGCCACGCTATCCCCCCACCTCCCTCATCAGCTCTTCATAAGCTTTCTTAACCTCATCTACAGCTGCTTCGTCCTCAAGTGTTGTTATATCTCCCAGAGGCGCTCCTGTTGCTACTGCTCTTACAAGTCTCCTCATTATCTTCCCGCTTCTTGTCTTTGGGAGCTTTGTTACGAAGAATATGTTGTTTGGAACAGCTATTGGGCCGTAGTTGTTTCTAACCCACTCTCTAAGCTCCTCGGCCTTCTCCTTGCTAGGCTCGTAGCCCTGCTTTAGTACGACATAGGCTATGGGGATCTCTCCCTTAATCGGATCTGGGATCCCCACTACGGCTGCCTCTGCAACTGCTTTGTGGGATACCAGGACTGATTCCAGCTCGTATGTCCCTATCCTGTGCCCAGCTACTTTGAGAACCTCGTCAGCCCT